>RCNC010001860.1_pt1 | contig 14234 bp, 9 predicted proteins | sample 2041301 | NCBI WGS metagenome assembly RCNC01 (sample SAMN09708231, study PRJNA481090) | Marine sediment metagenome, whole genome shotgun sequencing project. | biome: marine sediment; feature: ocean; material: sediment; isolation source: Sewage treatment plant 13A marine sediment (STP13A) ... | reverse complement strand
CACACAACCCAGTATTTCGAGATGATCGGTGACCACGCGATCTACCACGATGGCTGGATCCTCAGCACCAAGGTTATGCGCGTTCCGTGGGACAACAGTGGAACGGCCGACAAGGATCCTGCATCCTGGCCGTGGGAGCTCTACGACCTTAGCAAGGACTGGACACAGTATAACGATGTCTCTGCTCAGTATCCTGAAAAAGTTAAGGAGCTGGAAAAACTGTTCTGGGAGGAAGCGGAGCGGAATCAGGTCTTGCCGATGGATACCACCACCTTCACCCGTTCGATTCTGCCGCGACCCAACCTTACTGCCGGTCGCACCGTATTTACCTATTCCGGTGAAGTAACGGGTACGCCCAACGGCAATGCACCGAATGTTCTGGCCTCGTCCTACAACATCAAGGCCGAGGTCGAGATTCCCGAGGGGGGTGCTGAGGGCATGCTGGTGACCCATGGCGGCCGCTTTACCGGCTACGGATTCTACCTGCTGAAAGGCAAGCCGGTCTATACCTGGAACCTGATGGGCCTCAAATTGGTCAAGTGGGAAGGTCCGGATGCGCTGTCTCCCGGCAAGCACACGCTTGAATTCGACTTCAAATACGATGGTTTGGGCGCAGCCACGCTGCAGTACGGAAGCCCTAGCGGCCTGGGCCGCAGCGGGACCGGCTATCTCAAGGTGGACGGAAAAGTCGTTGCTACGCAGAAGATGGAAAAGACCGTCCCGATGCTCATGCAATGGTGCGAAAACTTCGACGTGGGGGCCGATACCGGCTCGCCAGTGGCCGACGAGGATTATCAGCCACCCTTCCGGTTTACCGGCAAGCTCGACAAGCTGACCCTGACCATCGACCGGCCGAAGCTCTCACCGGAAGATATCAAAAAGCTCAAGATGGCCATGCACAACAACCCGGCGAGCGAGTAACAGTATCCAACTGCCCGCGGCCACTCACTTCCTGGCGGGCTGTCCATCCCTGAACTAGTGGGCAGCCCAACAATTTGCTAAACCGGATGTGCAAGCAGCGGCTATAAGCTTGCTGTTTGTGCGCCGGTTAGATCATACGTTAACACGACCCCATATGTTTCCAGCATAATCAAATGTCCGCAAAATTTGTGATCTAATCGCATAGATCTTTATCGTATTTGATTTTAAAAGAGTTGTATTTTGTGAATATCAAGGCGTGTACAACAATTGGAAATTATCTTAAATGAGGGTTTTAATTTTTGGTCAACATTTGGTCAACAATTCACGGAAAACACCTTCCTATTTGCAACATGTTAACATGGTAAAGAACTTCGAATCCGTAGGCCGCAGGTTCGAATCCTGCCGGGCGTACCATCAAAAATCAAGGACTTGGGTATTAACACCAAGTCCTTTTTTATTCCATCCAGATGAGCGCTGCTCAACACCTTTTCCAAACCAACAGGATCTTTTTCTGCAAGATCAAAATGTCCATCGCTTCGATTGTCCGCATTGCGCATGGCGTACAAATAGATTTCAGTCATAGCCCGGTTTTCATGTCCGAGGATGCCTTCAAGTGTGATTCATACCAAATTACCTAAAACAATATTGTCTTGACATTCCCATAGTTTTCCTTCAATATTTAACAATTACGAAATGAAGGAAAACCATTGGAGACAGATACCAACTTGCCTGCGGTTTTCCTTCAAGTCTTTAATACCGATAAAAAGATGGAAAACAAAATGCAAGTGTATGACTTAAGTGAGGATCAAGGGCGTATTTACATCGATGCAGCCCAATTGCATGAAGCGTATCTGGACGCCTTTACCAAAAATCGTGCGTATCGCGGCGGTATGCATTGGAAAAAAGGAAAAGGTAAGCAATACCTGTTCAGATCTCTGGATAGATACGGCAATGGTAAGAGTCTTGGGCCACGTACAGAGAAAACCGAATCCATATACCATGAATTCCACAGCAATAAAGAACAAGTCCGCACCCGGTTGAAGATCTTAAAAGAAAAGCTTAAGGAGCAGGCCCGCTTTTGCAGAGCAGCCCGAATCGCACGCGTACCACGAATAGCGACAGCGGTCTTAAGACTCCTCGAACAGCATCAGCTACTGGGCGGCAACCTCCAAATCGTCGGCACCAATGCACTATACGCTTATGAGGCCCGGGCCGGTGTTTTTCTGGAACGGGGACTGTTGGCCACACAGGATATGGATTTGTTATGGGATATAAGGCCCAAACTTCGACTTTACGCAATCGATGACGTAGACAGCAACAGTCTCATCGATATTCTGAAAAAAGCGGATCGCTCATTCGATTTGCTCAGTGAGAAACATTTTCGAGCTGTGAACAAAGACGGTTACATGGTTGATCTGATTAAACCTGAACCCAAATCCGTACTGGTCTCTGAGAATCGCCAAGTGGGTGTTGGCGATGACCTTATGGCCGCTGAAATCAAGAATCTTCATTGGCTAATTTCTGCACCCAAATTTGCCCAGATTGTCATCGGCCAGGATGGCTTCCCAGCTACGATGATTGTTCCTGATCCCCGTGCTTTTGCCGTACATAAATTTTGGCTCAGCAATCAAACCGATCGGGACACCATTAAAAAGAAACGGGATCGTTCCCAGGCGCTGGCTGTATTCAAATTAATCCTGCAATATATGCCTGAATTTGAAATCAAGAAAGAAGATTTGCGTATGTTTCCCGAAGGCATCGTTGCCAATACGATTAAAGCACTGAATAATTCTGACCTCCCCCCGGGATATGAAGCATAAATTATCAAAACGTTGATGATCAAGAAATTGTACGGAGGCGACTGACTGGTCACTACACAAGCAATTTTGCAAATAGACCCGGAGAATACTTAAAAAAACTCTATGGATAGAAAAGGGATAGTGCGCAGGGCTTCGAATCCAGGGCCGCAGGTTCGAATTCTGCCGGACGCACCAAATATTTCAAGAGTTTATGTTCCTGTGACTTGGACGCATTTTTTGATTTTGCACATCAATGCCCGGAATTCGGGAAATCCCGAAACCGGATCCCTTGCTTCGTCATTTGTCAGCAAATTGACATTCGCTCCGGTAATGCGTTGCAATTAATTGCATTCCTAATCATTAGACATATGCTCCCAAATTTCATATATAGAGAATGTTGTTGACAGATAGTAATCTGTTTTAGTAAAATAGCATCAAATAGATAGATCGAAAAGGCAAATCCGTTGAAAGGCGGGGACGCAAAACCACGGGTCTAAAGCATATAATGCTATGACAGCCGGGTTGCCGAAACAAAGCGTTCCGGCCTTTGGGATTGCATATCCAAAGGTTTTTTTTATTTATTCAGTATTGGATAAATTCAGTAATTGAAAGGGCAAACCCATTGAAAAATGGGGACGCAAAACCACGGGTCTAAGGCTTAAGAGCTATGACAGCCGGGTTGCCAATAAAGTGCTTTGCACTTCTGGATCAAAACAAAAGATATTTTGCTTTGACCTTAATAGATGGCTCCTTTCTCTTTAATAAATTATCCAATGAGAAGAGGAAGGGACGCCAGTTATGGTCAAAAATTTAAGCAAACATCGATTCAAATATTCTTTTTCTGCTCGGTTTCTTATCTTAACGCTAAGCCTCCTGCTTTTCTTTACACCAGATGTGTCAGCCACCACCCAAGTCTCGTTTATATGGCAAGCGAACTCTGAACCGGACCTGAGTGGTTACAGAATTTTCTCCCGTGAACAAAATCAGTCTTACAATTATGCCAATCCATCATGGGAAGGAACAGACACATATTGCACAATTTACGATCTAGATGAAAGCAAGACGTATTATTTCGTAGTTAGAGCATTCGACAGCGAAGGCTATGAGAGTGAAAATTCCGTAGAGGCTTATCTTGAACCATTGATTATAATTTATAAATCACCGACATCGAATGCCGGTCCGGATCAGACCGTAAATGAAGGACAGACCGTTTTGCTAAACGGCTCGAACTCGACCGACCCGGATGACGGTATTGCATCTTATCACTGGTTGCAAATGGGTGGGCCGGAGGTGAATTTATCTGATTCCAATGCAGAGCAATTGACCTTTGCAGCACCGGAGGTTGATTATGGAGACGCTGCTCTGACCTTTGAGCTCACGGTTACAGATCATAACGGAAACCAGGGAAAAGATGCATGTGTGGTCAATGTGACCCGGCAGAACGAGCCACCCCGCGCTATTGCCGGAGAGGATCAAACCGTGGATGAAGGTGTTCTGGTTACCCTGGATGGTTCTTTGTCCCTGGATATTGATGATGGAATTTCCACTTACATGTGGACGCAAATCGGATTTCCAACGGTCACCCTGTCAGATCCAGCAAAATCGACACCAACCTTTATTGCACCGGATGTTGGTCCTGACGGTGTCTCCCTCACCTTTCATCTTACCGTAACCGATGCGGGAAACCTGCAAGATACGGACGCATGTATTGTCAATACAACCTGGCGGAACGAGCCACCCACTACGGTCATTGTGCCAGATTATCTGGAGACAACAGAGGGGGCTTTGGTAATATTGGATGGATCAGCCTCAACAGATTCTGATGATGGTATTGCTTCCTATCTTTGGACCCAGGTTGAGGGTGACCCAATATCTTTTTCAAACCCCACATCAGCTGTAACGTCGTTTACGGCGCCGACAACCGACGCATTTGATAAGAATATAGAATTAAGATTGACGGTTACTGACCATGGCGGGCTTAAGGATACATCTGACAGCGCTATTTACGTCATGCAAAACGAACCTCCAGCATTACGTTCTGTGATAATAACGGGTTCTTCCCAGATTAATGAGAGTTCTGGAGCACAGTATGTTCTTACAGCTATCTACAGTGACGGCAATAGTACCGAGGTGACCGGATTTTCCAGCTGGGGCGAAAATTCCAGTTATGCGAGTATCGACAACAATGGGTATTTAAGCGCTAGTTCGGTGGTATCCAATCAATCATTAACCATAACGGCTAGCTATGAGGGGCAGACAGATACACATAATGTGACGATCGATAACATGGCTACAAACAATTCACCTGTTGTTGATTTTATATATAGGACACGTTGGAAAATAGTTGCTTTTAAAGATCGCAGTACTGATAGTGATGGAACCATTGTGTCATGGTTTTGGGATTTTGGAGACAGCAAGTACAGCTATAGAAAAAATCCCTGGCATAGATACGCCAGGTATGGAGAGTACTCAGTCACCCTCACTGTCACTGACAATGAAGGGGTAAGTAATTCTATATCCAAAACTGTAACCAACAGGCCATAATACGCTCAATCAAAACCGTGCTTTCAACACGATCAAAAATGCCTATGGATCACTTACGAAAAAAAAATGTCCTGAACCCTTTCAAGGAGATTTCCTCCTGGGTCTCATCGGTACAGGATCTGGACAACCTCTTGGAGCTGATTTTAGAATCCGCCGCCCAGATGATAAACGCCAAAGCCAGTTCGCTCCTTATTCTGGACAATGACACCAATACCCTCTATTTCAAGGCGGCCACCGGTACAAAGAAAAAAGAGATCAAAAAGTACCGTGTTAAACTCGGCCAGGGTATTGCCGGGTCCGTAGCCAAATCCGGAAAACCGCTCCTCATATCGGATGTGAGAAGAGATAAGCGCTGGTATTCTGAAATCAGCGAATACATTGCTTTTGAAACCCGTTCCATCGCATGTGTGCCCCTGAAAATGGCGGACAAAATTATCGGTGTGGTGCAGGTGGTGGATAAGATTGACACCAGCCCCATGACGGAAAAAGATCTTCATCTACTGGGAGAGTTCGCCGGTCTGGCGGCTCTGGCCATTGCCAACGCCCGCATGATTAAACAGGTCAAAAATGAAAATCTACAACTTAAGGCGGTTCTCAGCGATCAGAATAAAATTGTGGGTAACAGTCCGGCGCTACAGGCCGCTATCTCCGATGCCAACAAGGTGGCCAATTCAACCGCAACCACGCTGATACTGGGGGAAAGCGGTACGGGCAAAGAACTCCTGGCGCGTCTGATCCATCGGTCCAGTCCCAGGAAGGACAAGTTGCTTGTGACGCTAAACTGTGCAGCCATGCCTGAATCGCTGCTCGAAGATGAACTTTTTGGTCATGAAAAAGGGGCTTTTACCGGTGCTTCAAGTCGTAAAATCGGTAAATTTGAACTGGCCCATGAAGGCACCATCTTCCTGGATGAAATAGGAGAGATGACCCCTGGTATGCAGGCCAAGCTGTTGCGGGTGGTCCAGGAGGGGATGTTTTATCGAATCGGTGATAACACGCCTATTTTTGTGGATGTGCGGGTGCTGTCGGCAACCAACAAGAACCTTGCCCAGGAGGTTGTCGAGGGGAAATTCCGTGAGGATCTGTTTTACCGTCTCAATGTCGTACAAATCAGCATGCCTTCACTGAGAGAGAGAAAAGAAGATATCGTCCCCCTGGCCAATCATTTTCTGGAACTGTTTAAAAAAGATACCGGACTGACCGAATTAACACTCTCCGAGGCGGCCTTAAAGAAAATAACCGACCATGACTGGCCAGGCAATATTCGCGAACTGCGCAATGCCATGGAACGAGCCGTGGTAATGGGCAACGGAAAAGCCATTCTTCCGGAAGATCTTCCTATCGTCGGTATCAGACACGGTCGACCGGACCTCCAGCCGGGATTAACTTTAAAGGAAGCCGTGGATCGTTTTAAAAAAGAATTTATTTTATTCAACTTGAAACAGACCAATGGTAACCGCAGTAAAGCAGCTAAATTGATGCACATTCAGAGGACGTATCTTTCGCGGCTTATCTCACAGTATGACATAACGGATTAGAAGTCGTTTCAAATCCTCCCCTCTGGCCCAATCTCTGCGTTAAGATGAGGAGTTCAATCCTCAAAATACCATATGTATTCCTGCGGTTAAACACCTCCTCTCGCCTTGACCTTGAACCTGATTGAAGGTTTTGAAACGACTTCTATTGTAATTGATTTACGGAGCTATAAACAAAAAGAAGGAGAATATCGCGTCTGCTGGATAATCCCTGCTCGACTGGGAAAAAGAGTCCAAGGCGTCCAAGGCTCCAGGGTCCGAGTGGTTTTTGCCTAACACCTTTGCCATTCAGCATCGTTTCACTCGAACCCTCGAATCCCTGGATCCCTGAACCCTTTTTATTCATCAGGGATAAGACTGGCCGGGATAATATACCAGTGTTACCCGGATATAATAGGGCTTGCCCTCATAACCCCAGTCATCATCCGGCACTTCCGATCCCACAAAATTAAAGTCACCGGCACTTAAATAAAACCGCCCCTCCCATTCATCCCCTACCCAGAAAGTGTCTTCACTGGAGGGTTCTGGTGTGACGATATCTATCGACTGCTGGTCCATATCCCCATCCCCGTCACTGGCAAAAAACCCGTCCGAATCCTGGGGTCGATCCACGAGGATCTGGTTGCCATTCATGTCACGAAAGAATTTCCAGACGTATTCAACATCCGAACCCGGCGTATCAACATGCATTTCGAGTTGAATGTCATAATACCAGCTGGTGTCGAGTGCTATACCTGCTTCCACCCAGGGCCCCAGATCGACGGCATACCAATCCTGATCCCCTTGATAGTCAATATAGCCTGCGATCCAGGGAAAGACGATGGTGCGGGTCTGATCCATGTTTTCGGTGATGGTCACCCCCTGGGCCGGCGCATCATTATTGAATGCAAGCAGAGCTGTGTCCGCAAGAAAAGTTTTCTGGATCAGGGAATCGACCTCCACGCGGATGGTCTCTGCAGTGCCGCTCTCTCTTTCCGCAATCTCGTTGACATAGGTCCGTATATCTGACGCCAGGGCACCATCTGCAGGAAGAGTCTCCGGGATATCCAATAAATTGACCCGCAGGTTATAGGGCACCTGCCCGTCGCCATCATCTCCCTGGTAGTCACTGACCTTAAAATAATAGGACAACTGATCCGATGACTGGAACCCAGGGATATAAATACTGCCTTTGAGATTCGTACCGCCGTCTTGACCATTGGTGTCAATCATTTTTTTGATGACACCGTCACGGATGAAACTCACACTGTACTCGACCAAAGAAGGTTCGGTATCGGTATCCAGATAGAGCTCCAGAATACGTGGGGTAATGGGATTTGGTATAACGACATAATACCAGTCATCGTCCCCGCGAAAGCTGATCTTACCGGTGGTGGCAGATGCAGGATCTGTTGTGGGTGTCAACATCATCGCCGTATCGATGGTGTCGTTACCACTGACAGTCTCTCCGGTGTCAGGGTCGGTGTGAAGGGCGGTTTCGGCCGGATCATCGATATCGAGTACTTGAACTGACATCTGATAAGGTGCTTTTTGGATCAAAGACTGATTGGTCGCCGGCTGAACATGTAAAAAGTGATCGCCCGCACCGGCCCGGATCTGGGTAACATAGGCAGAGGATCCCCCGGTAAATATATGCGAAAGCCGGATAATCCCGTCTTCGTCCTCCAAATTTAACTGATAGTTGAACCGCACTTCCGGGTCCAGATCATCAAACTGAATCTGCAGGATTTTAAAGCCCGTCGTATCCACGTCGTTCAAGGGCAGATAATACCAATCCTGGTCCTCAAGGTAATCAAGAGACCCGTCGGCACTAAACGTCCGGGTGGCATCATCATATGCCATGGTAAAGGCATGCGATTGGCTATCGTTTTCCAGGGTCTCTTCACTGTCAACGGTGGAGACATGAATGGAGTAGGATGATGCCATATCAAAATCATTTTTACCATAATCATCGATGAGGATATAATAATCGTCAGCCTCGAGATAAGAAATGATATGATAATCAAGACGCTGGGTCCGATTCAGGGTGGATATCAAAGCGCCTTGGCTGTTGTATAGATCCATGGACAGCTCTACATCGGTTCCACCGGCAAAGGGTGAAAAGACCATATGCACATCGTAAATTCCGGAGTCGGCGGCAGTAAAGCGAAAGCAGTCCACGTCACCGATATATCCGATGGTGTCTGTTGTATATGGTTCGGTATCGTCGACCCCGATGACGGTGGCCTGTGAAAAATCACCGTTTTCATCACCACCCTCGGCAAAATCGATGGAAAGATAATAGGGATGATCAGAGCCGTTATCATCCATTAGATCCCTGACTGATATATAAATATCCTTGGGGACGTCCATATATACATTCATTTCGATGTCCGCCGGTAGCTGACTATCCGCCGGCGCATGATCTGCATAGAGCCGGACTTTGTTTCCAGATGCGTCTTCAGTGAAGATGGTTGTCAAGAGCGTTACATCGGGCCGGTAGGTATTGCTGGCACATTGCACCTGAAGGACCGCGTTGGCCTGAACCACACGGTAATGGTACCAGTCTACCTCTCCCGCCTGGGAGATTTTTCCTGTGGACGTTTGTCGAAGAGAAAGCTCCTGAATCCCGCTTTCATCATTTTCCGAATCTTCGGATCCGCCACAAGACACCAATAAAAGGCCACATATTGCGATCATAATTACTTTTTTCATGATATCACCTCTTTTAAATTTGTCATTAAAACCTGATCCTCTGGACCAGGCTTCTTTTATTCTAACAACATGAAATCATTGGGTGTCAGCACAATGGTATCACCACGGTCATCCACATTGACCAGCACTTCCGCCAGTCTGAATAGAGGCGGACTGTCAGGGTCGTCTTCGGGAACCTGCGCAATATAGAAACGGATGAGATTGTCACCCTGGATCCATAGGTCGCCACTGTCGGTGGTGTGCTCACGTGTGTCCATGACATCGATATTGGAGATATCAAATTTATATTTCCGTACATACGACGGCTGCTCAACACCTTGCTCGATGGGAACCAATCCCCGGTCCTGGATATTATAGTCGTAACTATAGCTTTTCCTGATTTTCGGGTCGTTGGATGTGACATTGGTGTGCTTCTGCACTTCCAGCCAGTCCACCACACCGTCAAAGTCGCTATCGTTTGTATCCTGTATCTCCAGGGGGTTGGTACCCATGACAAATTCGATGCCGTCCGGTATACCGTCGGCATCCGTATCCACCATGCGTCGGTTGGTACCCTTTACATATTCCTCGCAATCCGTTAATCCATCGAGGTCGGTATCGGGCCATGGACCTTCGATGACTGAATCACAAGGACTGTCCTGAAGCAGCGGATCCAACTCGTATCCCGGTGAACTGACGGCTATTTCAAAATAGTCACTCAAACCGTCGCCGTCGGTATCGGCTGCCAAGGCGTTTGTGCCATAGGCGGCTTCATCCGCATCGATGAGACCGTCTCCATCACTGTCCACATACACCAGCTCAATCCCGGCCTGTACATTGACGTTGTAGGCCACCAGATACTTTATTTTATACTCCACGGTCAGACGCATATCGATGATGTTGACAAAATCGATGGCCTCAGCGGTTTCAAAGAGTCGGAACTGACCATTGCCGCGATCCGCCATTCCCTGCAGCGTATTTTCCGCATATGCGCGGGCAGCCTGCCCACTTGCGGTTTCGTCGAACATACCCAGCAGTAGAAATGTGTGGAAATTGAATCCGCCCACACCGTGATCTTCAGCCATTTCATATATTTCGCTGACGCTGTTCCAGATATCGACATTCGGCTGGCTGCCGCCCTGTACATTGGACATGCCATCGCTCAAGAAAATGACCACATATTTACTCCGGATCAAACTCTCCTCATCCGAATGGTTGATATCCCGCTGGATATCGGTATGAATGGCATCCAGCGTACCGAGATAGTCGGTCATGGTATCGTTGCGGACTGCATCCAGAACACGGTTCAACTCATCCGGGTCTTTGGTGAATCCGCCATTCCCATCGATGGTACGCGTTCTTTCAAAAACATCATTGTTCCAGAGCATGATTTCAAAAGAGGCATTTTCATTACTGTTGTAGGTGTCGATAAAGTTGCGGACAGCTTCAATCCTTAAAAAATAAGGGTCCGCACCGGCCACGACACCATCAACTTCGTCCCCCATACTCAGAGAGCAATCGATGGCAAAGAGCACCTTTACAGGAAAATTGATTTCATCCGGGCTCTCGGTCATAAAGGAACCCGTCAAACTCACTATGTTTCGCGATTGGATCCGATCCAGATCAGGCGCCTCACAGGCACTCAATACCAACAGACCGGCCGCTATCACGATTGCCAGTTTTGTTTTAAGATACATCACACACCTCTCCTATCCCGTCTTGATCGGAATCGATCTGCTCAGGGTTTGCTTCATAAGGACAGTTGTCGCAGGCGTCACCGATTCCATCACTGTCCACATCGTTGTTTTCATAGGTGTGACAGTTGGGACAGAGGTCTTCGCCGCCCACAGCACTTTCCAGAAAGCCGTCATTGTCCAGATCAGCATCGCACAGATCTCCGGCTGTATCGTCTACCATAAAAAAATCACTATTTTCCTGGCCGGGGTTGTACATCAAACTGCAATTGTCGATGCTGTCCGGAATACCGTCATTGTCATCATCATCGTCACAGAGATCACCCACGCCGTCATTATCATAGTCCAACTGCAGGGTGTTGCTAAGGAGGGAGCAGTTATCCAGGTCATTCAACACCTCATCAGCATCGATATCGCTGTCACACACATCGCCCAATCCATCGCCGTCTGTATCGGTCTGAAGATTGTTGGCTGCCATGGGGCAATTGTCACACGCATCGCCATGATCATCTCCATCACTGTTTTCGCTTTGATCGTTGGGTACGAATGTGCAGTTATCCCGGGTATCCACTGCTCCGTCCGCATCGATATCTTCATCCAGGGAAAAGAGCGGCCCCAGATCATAATTAACAACGATGGGTCCACCACCCCCGCCACCGGCACCGCCGGCAGGAGGAGCACCGCACAAATCATCTGGGCATTCATCAAAATAATCATTGGGATCGAATTCTTGCGCATGCAGCTCATACCCTACAAAGACGACCTGACATAAGATCAAAAAGACGATTGCAATATACTGATAAACTTTCATGATGCACCTCACTCTATTTTACGGTTTTCTCCAAGACGGAGATTATCCTTTTTTAAATAAATAAATGGTTTGATCCGAACGGGAATAGGAACAGACAACAGGGGTGTCATCCGGCTGAAACCAAAGGGTATTGTAAAGACCGATGTTTCCTTCCGTCGAAACAACTTCCTTTGACCACAAGGAGCTGTTGTTTACGGCCAGGTTGAGATTTTCAAGAGCATAACCGCTATAGCTTTCGGATGTGTAATAGACAATGGCCGGGTTCCCTTCAGAATCAAAAGCCAGACTGGGGTACTTCCCGCAAAGAGACGCATCATCGACCATCATGACGGTCCAATCCGTATCGGCTGTCCGGGGCTCGGAGGCATACCGCAGGCAGGCCGGCGATATCTCACCCGTGAATGCCTCGACATAGTCGAGAACATAATAGGCAACACCAATATTGCCATCACCATCTGCGGCACTGCTGATGTCGGCGACCTGAACATCGGTTTCAACCCAGGTCGCTTCCCAGACACCATTTTGTTTTATGGCTGTACGCAGACCAAATTGCCCATCGGGTAGTTCGGCATAGTAGAACACCCTTGGATTTCCATTCCTGTCCAAGACGAGGGAACAGGCTTTACCAACATTGTTTTGCGTGCCGCCCCCATCATAATAGATATTGCCTTCAATGGTTTCTTCTTCAACATCAGCGCCGGGTGCGTTGCTGTATTTTTTCACGTAATGCAGATCTGGATAGGCAAAGTTCATGGCATCGCACCCCTCATAAAAGAACTGGTAGCAGAGATGGATATCCCCATTGGCGTCAATTGCCATGGCCATATCCCCACCGGCCAGACCATCTGTGAATACGGGATTGCGTTCTACAAAACCGATGGCACCGGTGTACTCGACCCAGTTGTCATTTGAAGACAGACTGATCATGGCATCGGCCTGATCTGGGCCACCGCAATCCTTAGCTTGTCCGCCCTGGTAAGACACCGCAGGATACCCATCTGCATCCATGGCCAGATCAAGACTGCTGCAGTTATCAACGGTGGCAATCGTTGCCGGTGTTACATCCTGGGCAAAAAGAGAGCTTTGCATGGACAGCGACATCAGTTGAATGTCGTACTGGCCGGGAATCGTATTTTCATCGTCAAAATAGGCCAGATGAACCATTCCGTCGCCCATGGTGTATGCTTTTATCTGAGGGCTGAGCAAACCACCGGGCTGAAGCTGACGAACGATTTCCCGTTGCCAGGTATCAAGGGGTACGGGTGGTGGATCTGTGTTGCCGCCACTGTCGTCGCCCCCGCTGCTACCGCCGCACCCTAAAAACAGGCTTGATAGAAGAAAGCCGGTGATTAAAAGCCACCATGAACACGGATTATTTTTTTGCCAGTTTATTGTTTTCATAATAAAGCTCCCTTGCCCGAGGATGAATCAACGCCTGGGTTTTGTCTTCCAGGCTTACACTTGTTAATGTCCGATATAATTTCCGGGCATTTTGGCGATACCCATAATGTGTGTAGAGCCCGGCCAGATTGATTTTGGCATCCACATGTGCCGGAGCTTCTGCCAGGGCTTTTTTAAATGCGTCTTTGGCTGCTGGATCGTTTTGATCGAAAAGATAGGCCATACCCAATAGGTTATAAGCGGCCGCCTTGATCTGTTTTTGGTCCGGCTTTGCGCTCTGGAGAATTTTTCTGGAGACAAGAACAGCATGTTTGAAATCATGGGCCTCCACATAGCCGGTAGCCAGTAACAACAGGGTCTGCATATCTTCAGGCTTATGCATCAATTTTTCATGCAGGGTTTTCAATGATGGATTCTTGAGAAAGCCATCCGCAATGGCAGTGGTTTGGGTCGATCTTGAAAAGAATACGGATTGTTTCAAGCGTTGGCCTGTACTCTCATCATCAAATAGATATTGGGCCAGTTCGGGATCACATGTTTCCCATTTTTGGGCCCGGGTCACACAGGCGGATTTATATTGCTGGGCCTTGTCCATATAGGACTTGATTTTTTGGGCCAGCAGATCTCGATACTGTTTTTTCTGCTCCTTTGAGAGATCCGGCAGGGGTGCCTTTTCCAGAAAGGCGGCAAATTCCAGGTTGATGTCAAAGGATCGATGACAGGCGGCAAGAGCCCATTGGGGTGATTGATACTGAATGACTTCATGGTAGCCTTTTTCCAATTTCTCGAGTAGTTTGGCTTTGGCCTGAACTATGGCATTATCGATTCGATTCCCCAATTTCATCTGCATAAATTG
>RCNC010001859.1_pt1 | contig 14237 bp, 14 predicted proteins | sample 2041301 | NCBI WGS metagenome assembly RCNC01 (sample SAMN09708231, study PRJNA481090) | Marine sediment metagenome, whole genome shotgun sequencing project. | biome: marine sediment; feature: ocean; material: sediment; isolation source: Sewage treatment plant 13A marine sediment (STP13A) ... | reverse complement strand
GGAGTCAAATGTCTTTCGTTTTTAACGAATGCTAAAATTGGAAAATATTATAATCATTATTTTGTAATTACGATAGTTTTGGCGGCGGTAGTATCACTAGACTTTGTTACGTATTTAATTGATCTATCATACGCTTTAATGGTAATACCCAACATGATTGCCGTACTTTTGTTGGCGCCTAAAGTTAACCAAGCCTCAAAAGAGTACTTTAAAAAATTAAAGAATGGCCGAGCATAAAGCAGGATTTGTAAATATTATCGGAAATCCCAATGTGGGGAAATCTACTTTGATGAATGCTTTTGTTGGTGAAAAGCTCTCTATAATAACCTCAAAGGCACAGACTACAAGACACCGAATTCTAGGCATTGTTAATGGCGATGATTTTCAGGTTATACTTTCAGATACTCCTGGGATAATCAAGCCCGCTTATGAGTTACAGTCTTCTATGATGGATTTTGTGAAATCTGCCTTTGAAGATGCCGATGTGCTTTTGTATATGGTCGAGATAGGGGAGAAAGCCCTTAAAGATGAAAGGTTTTTTGAGAAAATCAAAAATAGTACAATACCCGTGCTGTTATTATTGAATAAGATCGATGCTTCCACCCAAGAGGAATTGGAAGAACAGATACAGTATTGGCAAGAACAATTGCCAACAGTTGAAATTCATCCCATATCGGCATTGAATAATTTTAATGTTAAAGGAGTGTTCGAGCGTATCTTAGAGTTACTTCCTGAATCTCCCCCCTATTACCCAAAAGACCAATTAACAGATAAACCCGAGCGTTTCTTTGTTAATGAAACCATTAGGGAAAAAATATTGCTTTATTATAAGAAAGAGATTCCGTATTCGGTTGAAATAGAAACTGAGGAGTTTTTTGAAGACCCGGATATAATTAGAATGCGGGCAGTAATAATGGTAGAGCGCGATTCCCAAAAAGGGATCATCATTGGTCACAAAGGCAGTGCCTTAAAACGAGTTGGCGTTGAGGCCCGTAAGGATCTTGAGAAATTCTTTGGCAAACAAGTGCATCTCGAATTATATGTGAAGGTGAACAAGAATTGGAGAAGCGATTCTAGGCAATTGAAACGATTTGGTTATAATCAAAAGAAATAAGCTACAAACCCAGTCTTTGATTCATAAAATTGTGCAATTCATGCATTTGTGGTTTTCCTTTACTTCTTCCAGCCCGGCCAAAGGCGTATAGTGCAAACCAAAGTAGTACCATGAAAATCATAAGGCCTAATTGTAAACCATAACCACGACCTAAAGATGCACTTGAATACCCCCAAACTCCGAGTCCAATAAAAATCGTAGCTACTCCAAAATGTAGAAACATAAAAAAGGTCCATAAGGTGGGGTTTGGGCCAAAAAGCCCGTATAATTTGCTTCCGCCTGCCTCATTTTCAATTATTTCCAAATGTAATTGAGGAGACCAGAAGTGAATTTGTTCGTTTTTGAATTTGATAAAAACATGGTCATCCATTCGATTGACCAAAAATGGGGGTTGATCAATATTTTCAAAAGTTTGTAATGCTTTTTCTTTAGGTTGTTCAAGTTCTATTTGAAACCTAGGCCTAAGGACTATTTCATTGGTGAGTACTTGCACTTTATGAGATAAAATTAGAATCAAAAGATACTATATTTTCTTCGAATTTAAATGGTACTTTTGCAGCAAATTTAGAAGTATGAGTGGTATTGTAGCCATTGTAGGAAGACCAAATGTTGGAAAATCCACCTTTTTTAATCGATTGATTCAAAGGAGGGAAGCCATTGTTGATGCCGTAAGTGGCGTTACAAGGGATCGTCATTATGGGAAGAGTGATTGGAATGGCAAGGAGTTTTCAATAATAGATACCGGTGGATATGTTGTTGGGAGCAATGATATCTTTGAACAAGAAATAGATAAGCAAGTAGAATTGGCCATAGAAGAAGCAGATGCCTTGATTTTCATGGTAGATGTTGAAACTGGAGTGACTGGTATGGATGAGGATGTCGCCAAGATTTTACATAAGGTAAATAAACCCGTTTTTTTGGCTGTGAACAAAGTAGATAATGCTAAAAGAGCAGAAGATGCAGTAGAATTCTATTCACTTGGCTTAGGTGAATATTATAATCTTTCTAGTATAAATGGTAGCGGCACAGGCGAGTTGTTAGATGCTCTTGTAGAGGTGTTGCCTGAAAATATAGAAGAAGAAAGCGACCTTCCTAGGTTTGCTGTTGTAGGTAGACCAAATGCTGGTAAATCATCTTTTATCAATGCATTGATTGGTGAAGAAAGATATATAGTTACTGATATTGCAGGTACAACGAGAGATAGTATCGATACCAAGTATAAACGCTTTGGTTTTGAGTTCAATCTCGTTGATACGGCTGGAATCCGGAGAAAAGCCAAAGTAAAGGAAGATCTTGAATTTTACTCAGTAATGCGTTCTGTTCGTGCCATAGAACATAGTGATGTGTGTTTATTGTTGGTCGATGCTACTAGAGGCTTTGATGGTCAGGTAGCCAATATTTTTTGGCTGGCCCAGCGTAATAATAAGGGTATCGTAATTTTGGTGAATAAATGGGATTTGGTTGAAGACAAGGAAACCAATACTATGAAACAATACGAGAAAAAAATTAGGGAGGCCATTGAACCATTTGTCGACGTGCCTATTCTATTCATTTCAGTGCTGACCAAACAACGTATTTTCAAGGCGATTGAAACCGCTGTGCAGGTCTATAAAAATAGAAGCAATCGTATTCCAACCAGTAAGTTCAATGATACAATGTTGCCTATTATCGAAAACTATCCACCGCCTGCTTACAAAGGTAAATTTGTAAAAATAAAATTTTGTACGCAGCTGCCCACACCTTACCCCCAATTTGCGTTTTTCTGTAATTTACCGCAATATGTGCGAGAGCCCTATAAGCGTTATTTGGAAAACAAGCTCCGCGAGGAGTTTGATTTTACAGGAGTGCCAATTACCGTCTATATGCGAAAAAAATAGTTTTCAGATAAAAGTCAGAAGTTTTTCGTTTCAACAGCGCACTACTTACTGAATACTGATTGCTAAAAAACTACCATCCTCCGGAAGCACCGCCTCCACCGAAGCCGCCTCCGCCAAATCCGCCACTGAAGCCGCCGCCACCGCTACCAAAACCACCACCAGATTTGCCACCACCGAAACCACCTCGTCCCATATTACTGAGTATGATAATGTCCCAAAGGTCAAGACCTGATTTTTTACCACCACCTCTTCCGCCTTTATTTCTTCGGTTTCGATTGGAAAGAATTATCAATATCACAATGAAGATAATGATAGGTAAGAATGCCTCAAAAGGGAAACCGGGATTGTCATCAAAGGTTCTATCTTCTTGAAATTCACCGTTCAAGACTTGAAAAATTGCATCTGCACCATTATTCAATCCTCCATAATAATCATCTTGTTTGAATTGAGGTATAATTACATTTTCAATGATACGACGAGACATGGCATCGGTAAGAGCGCCTTCAACGCCATAGCCCGTATTGATGGCGATTTTACGATCATCTTTTGCCAATAAAACTAGAATTCCATTATCTTTTCCCACTTGCCCAATGCCCCATTTCTGGCCCCATTGAGCTCCTAGGTAAGTGATGTTCTCACCTTCCGTAGAACGTATAATGGCCATTACGATTTGTGTTGAAGTGCTGTCGGAATACTGAATGAGCTTTTGTTCAAGATTATTTTTCTGACTCTCAGATAGCAGATTTATATAATCATAAACACTGGTTTCTAACTGTGGTTTTTCAGGAATTTGAAACTGGGCGAAAGAGAACGAACACCAGCAAAGAACCAATAAGAGTAAACTAATTTTTAGATATCTCATTGCTCAATTCGTTTGTGTCACCGTGATTCCAAGGAAAATGCGCTTCCAGCGCTGTGCCGGCTTTCAATATACCATCAATAAGACCTTGTTTGAACCTTCCGTTTTTAAAATGGGATTCAATGGCGTCCCTGGTCGTGTCCCAGAAATTTTCAGGGACTACCTTATCGATGCCACGATCACCATAAATACAAAACTTTTTATCGTTTACGGCAACATAAATAATAACACCGTTTTCTTCTTTGGTGTTATCCATTTTCAATAGATGAAAAACTTCTTTAGCGCGCTTAAAATGTTCATTCCGGGTATGCGCCTCTATATGTACACGAATTTCACCTGAAGTATTTTTTTCGGCTTCAAGAATGGCCTGAACTATCTCCTGCTCTTCCTTTGCCGTTAAAAAATCTTCAACTTTGGACATTATGGATTATTTAAAATCAAATTCAACCTCGGGTGCCTGTTCTGCTCCAGCCTCTGATTTAAAGTAAGCGAGTTCGTCGAAATTCAAGAATCCTGCCAATAGGGAATTCGGAAAGGTTTTAACATGGTTGTTATAGGGTTCAACGGTAGCATTGAAACGATCACGTGCAACATTGATTCTGTTCTCCGTACCTTCTAACTGCGATTGTAATTCCAAAAAGTTCTGATTTGCTTTTAAGTCAGGGTATCGCTCTACAGTGACCAATAGACTTTTTAAAGCTCCACTCAATCCACCTTGAACTTCATTGAACTTGGCCAATTGTTCTGGCGTAATATTCGTTGGGTCTATAGAAACCGAAGTTGCTTTTGCCCTTGCCTCGATGACGTCGGTCAAAGTACCTCTTTCAAAATCGGCAGCACCTTGTACCGTTTTTACCAAATTATCGATAAGGTCATTTCTTCGTTGATAGGCACTTTCAACATTGGCCCAGGTCTTGGTCGATGTTTCTTTTAATTTGATTGCTGTGTTGTTGAAGCCAACGCCCCATTGGTATAGTCCAAATGCGATTACCCCAAGAATGATCAAGGGTATTAACCATTTTTTCATGATAGTGTGTATTAGAAGTTATTTATAGTTGATTTTTAATCTTAACAAGCTCACTTTTGACGTGTTCCAATTTTTGAATGATATCAAAATTAGATAAGGTCTTTTGCTTTTCTTCCTTTAAGTGGGTCTTGGCACCTTCGAGTGTAAATCCGCGTTCTTTTACCAAATGGTAAATCAACTGAAGGTTTTTTATATCCTGTGGGGTGAATTTGCGATTGCCTTTCGCATTTTTTTTTGGCTTCAATGCATCAAATTCCTTTTCCCAAAAGCGAATCAAAGAGGTGTTAACCCCAAACGCCCTAGCTACTTCGCCAATGCCATAATATCGCTTTTCTGGTAATTCTACGTGCATTAATCCAGGGATTGGTTTTCTTGGTTAGCATATTTGAGCATATTCTCAAATTCTTCAGGTGTTAAACTTCCGTAATAGAAGTTAATTGGGTTGATCCTGTTTTTTTCTTTCCAGACCTCATAATGTAAATGAGGTGCTTCCGAACGACCCGTATTGCCTACAAATCCTATTAAATCTCCACGTTTTACTTTTTGTCCTCGTTTTACGTTATACTTGCTTAAATGTGCATATAGGCTCAAATAGCCATAGCCATGGTCTATACGAATATGTTTGCCATAACCTGAGGCGTTATTGTCCGCTCTCTTGACCTTGCCATCACCCGAAGCATAGATTGGTGTGCCTTTTGGCGCGGTAAAGTCCATGCCCCAATGTTTCTTTCTTGCTTTTGTAAAAGGATCGGAACGCCAACCATAACCAGATGCCATTCTCGTTAAATTTTCATTGTTTAAAGGCTGTATTGCCGGTATGGCCGCTAGGAGTTTTTCTTTCTCCTCGGCCAATTTGGTAATCTCATCCAAGGATTTGGATTGTATTATAATCTGTTTTTTAATGATGTCTAGGCGTTTGGTTGTAGCAATCACCATTTCAGAATTATTGAAACCTTCAAGTGCTTTATAACGGTTTATACCACCAAATCCTGCCCTGCGCTGCTCTTCAGGAATAGGGTTGGCCTCAAAATACAATCTGTATATATTATTGTCGCGATCTTCTACATTGGCCAAAACTTCTTCAATTTGCTCCATTTTCTTACCGAGAAGCTCAAACTGTAGTTCATAGTTCTTTACTTCGCGCTGAAGCGATAACTCCCTTGGGGTATTTATTAAATTGGTATTCAACAATAAGATTAAAGAAAGTAGTCCAAAAAGAAAAGAACCCAAAAAGAAGAAAGCAATGTTGCGGTATCGCTTGGATTTTTTTGGCTCTATTTTCCGGTACGAAAGTGTGTCCGGATCGTAATAATATTTTACTTTAGACATAAATGGATTTTATCCTATTTTTGTGCTTTCGTTTTAACATAACAAACAAATATAAAAATTGTTTTGCACAATTTGTTAAAATTAATAAAACCTTACCACTTTAGATGAATTCCAAGGAAATTAGGGCCCAATTTTTAAACTTTTTTAAGGAAAAGAATCACAAGATTGTTCCGTCGGCACCAATGGTCATTAAAGATGATCCTACGTTGATGTTTACCAATGCGGGTATGAACCAATTCAAGGAGTTCTTTTTGGGTAATAGCGTTGCTAAAAACCCTAGGGTAGCTGATACCCAAAAATGTTTAAGGGTAAGTGGCAAGCATAATGATTTGGAAGAGGTAGGTAAGGATACCTATCACCATACCATGTTCGAGATGTTGGGCAATTGGAGTTTTGGTGATTATTTCAAGAAAGAGGCCATTGAGTGGGCATGGGAATTATTGACCGATAGATTGAAGATTGATAAGGACAGTCTTTATGTCTCTGTCTTTGAAGGTAGCAGTGATGCCGATAAGCTCGAAATGGACAATGAAGCCTTTGATCTATGGAGTTCCATAGTATCCAAGGACCGAATTATCTTGGGCGATAAGAACGATAATTTCTGGGAAATGGGCGATCAAGGACCTTGTGGGCCTTGTTCTGAAATTCACGTGGATATTCGTTCAGCGGAAGAAAAGGCCAAAATTCCTGGAGCTTCTTTGGTAAACCAAGACCATCCGCTTGTCGTAGAGATATGGAACCTCGTTTTCATGCAGTACAATCGTAAGGCTGATGGTACCCTGGAGTCCTTGCCTGAAAAACATGTTGATACTGGAATGGGTTTCGAGCGTTTGTGTATGGTATTACAAGGTGTTCAATCTAATTACGACACTGATGTTTTTACGCCGCTTATTAAGGAAATAGAGATAATCACTGATTCCAAGTATGGTAATAAAGAAGAAACCAATATAGCTATTCGCGTAATAGCGGATCATATTCGTGCGGTCACTTTTTCGATAGCAGATGGGCAATTGCCAAGTAATACGGGTGCCGGTTATGTTATTCGTAGAATTCTAAGAAGGGCCATACGCTATGGTTTCACTTTCCTAAATACTAAAGAACCTTTCATGTACCGATTGGTTAAGGTTTTGGCTGAAACTATGGGCAAGGCTTTTCCAGAATTACTTGATCAATACCAGTTGATTGAAAATGTAGTCAAAGAAGAGGAGTATTCCTTTCTAAGGACTTTGGAGCAAGGTTTGGTTTTATTGGACAATGTTGTCAGTAAAACCAAAGGTAAAGAAGTGGAAGGGCATAAGGCTTTTGAACTTTATGATACTTACGGATTCCCCATTGACTTAACAGCATTGATCCTAGAGGAAAAAGGGTATACCCTTGATGAAAAAGGCTTTCATAAAGCCATGCAGGAACAGAAAAATCGTTCTAGATCGGCTTCTGAAGTAGCCAAAGAAGACTGGGAGGTTATTTCGGCGGATTCAGATCAAGAATTTGTGGGTTACGATGTCTTGGAGGCAAATGTAAAAGTTGTCAAGTATAGAAAAGTAACTTCAAAAAAAGAAGGGGAACAATATCAGATGGTATTCAATCTAACCCCATTTTATCCCGAGGGAGGTGGTCAAGTTGGCGACAAGGGTTATTTAGAGGCATCTAATGGCGATGTTATTTATATCTTGGATACCAAAAAAGAAAATAACGAGATTGTACATTTTGCCAAGAACTTGCCTAAAAACATCTCAGAAACTCTAAAGGCGGTAGTAGATAAGAAACAACGCCAAAGAACAGAGGCAAATCACACCGCGACGCATTTATTACACCAGTCTTTACGCGAAATTTTGGGCCCTCATGTTGAACAGAAAGGTTCAGCAGTACATTCCAAGTATTTAAGATTTGATTTTTCGCATTTTGCTAAATTAAAAGTTGAAGAGTTGCGTGCAGTTGAAAATTTTGTCAATGCAAGGATAGACGGGCAATTGCCTTTACAGGAGGATCGAAGTGTACCCGTGGAGGATGCCTTGAAAGAGGGTGCAATGGCCTTGTTTGGCGAAAAATATGGTGATGCTGTGCGCACAATCCGCTTTGGGCAATCTATTGAATTATGTGGTGGAACGCACGTGAAACATACAGGGGATATTTGGCATTTCAAGATTAAATCTGAGGGTGCTGTTGCAGCGGGAATCCGTAGGATAGAAGCCATCACTTATGATGCTGTAAAGGATTTCTATTTTCAGAATAATAGAAGCTTGTTTGAAATCAAGGATTTACTGAACAATGCACAAGATCCGGTAAAAGCAGTTCAAGCTTTGCAAAAAGAAAATGCAAAATTGAAAAAAGAGGTTGAAAACCTGTTCAAGGACAAGGCCAAAAACTTAAAAGGGGAGCTTTTAGGTGAGCTCAAAGAAATCAATGGAATTCAATTCTTGGCTAAAAAGGTTGATTTGGATGCAGCAGGAATCAAAGGCCTATCCTTTGAAATGGGAAACAATAAGGACAATCTCTTCTTATTGTTCGGGACAGAGCAAAACGGCAAAGCATTGCTCTCTTGCTATATATCCAAGGAATTAGTAGCGGAAAAGAATTTGAATGCAGGAACTATTATCCGTGAATTGGGTAAATTCATCCAAGGTGGAGGTGGTGGTCAGCCTTTCTTTGCGACTGCAGGTGGAAAGCATCCTGATGGGATAGCAAAGGCTCTCGAAAAGGCAAAAGAATACCTTAGCTAAAGCAATGAATCTCCAAACCCAAGTTCCATTACAACAGGCTGAGCATCAATTTGATTATCAGAGTCAACTATTATTGTTGGGTTCTTGTTTTGTTGAAAATATTGGAAAAAAGCTTGATTACAACAAGTTCAGATCACTACAGAATCCGTTTGGGATTTTATTTCATCCAAAAGCTATTGAAAACCTATTATCCAAATCAATTCAGGCATTAGGTTATACTGAAGAGGATATATTTTATCACAATGAACGTTGGCATTGTTTTGACGCCCATTCTGATCTTAGCGATGTTTCTAAAGAAGAATTGCTCCGAAAATTGAATAATGGTCTTAAAGACACTCGACTACAAATCTCAAAATTAACCCATATAATTATCACTTTAGGTACGGCCTGGGTATATCGGAACAATACTTTAAACGCTATTGTTGCTAATTGCCATAAGGTTCCTCAAAAAGAGTTTTCCAAAGATTTGCTATCAGTCGAAAGTATTGTTAAGAGCCTTGAGAACACCATTGGTTTGATTAAATCGACGAATCCAGATGCCCAAATCATTTTTACTGTTTCTCCGGTTCGGCATCTCAAAGATGGTTTTGTTGAAAACCAACAAAGCAAGGCGCATTTGATTACTGCAATTCTGCACGTATTAGAAAAAAATGTCACCCTGAGCGCAGTCGAAGGGTATTTTCCTTCCTATGAAATCATGATGGATGAACTTAGGGATTACCGTTTTTATAAATCGGATATGGTACATCCAAACGAATTGGCGGTGGACTATATCTGGGAGAAGTTTAAGGATGTGTGGATATCTAGAGAAGCTTTTGCAACGATGGATAAAGTTGAGGAAATTCAGCGAGGACTTAAACATAGGCCTTTCAACCCTGACTCCAAAGAACATCAAAAGTTTTTGAATTCGCTTCAAGGAAAGATTGCCTATGTGCAAAAAGAATACTCTTTCATCGAATTCCAATTGAGTCAATAATTAACTTACCAGACTTTTGTCAACCAAAGACAATCCATCGTCGATTAACTGACCAACTTTAGGATTTTCCTGTTTAACCATTTCAAGATGGTTTTTTATCTCCGAGGCGAAAACCTGCTCCTTTTCAATCTGGGGATTCATTTTGGCCAATTCATAAAGTTCAACACACAAAAGCCAATCTTCCGGGTAATTTGTGCAGACTTCCTTAAAGACCTTATTGCGCGAAATAGTAGTGTTCTTTCCTTCTCTAAAATCCCTTATTTGTTGATATAGCCGCTCTAATTGATCTCTTTTCGCATCTTTTTGTGATTTAATAGTTGTTTCGGAAATCTCGTGGGTAACCAAATCAAAACTGTTTAAATCTGCAGGACCATTAAATGCCGATACAATATTTTCTCCAATGGCCATATTATAAAGTTCATCTTGGGATTCAAAAAGGATGGTATCCTTATGCCTTACAGCACAATTCCTAAAAGTCACAAGTATTATTTCCCCCCTAGGATTTCGGGTACCAGTAATGATTTTGCCTTCTATGGTGATGTTCCCTTCAAACTCCAAAGAAATTGTTTGTCCTTCGTAAATATTATACGCCTTTAAGTCTCGTGGACTCATATCCTCAATGGCAAGATTAATTCCTTTGAGTTTGCCCATAGGTGAGCCAAACCCGTTTGCATGTTTTTCAATACTATGACCAACCAATTCTTTCTCACGGTAGGCGAGGGCAGTTGCGCCAACAGTTTGAAAGAAAACAGGTTTATTTTCATGCTCAATGACCATTTCAAAATTCCCAGAAATCTGAAGTCCAGTACTCAATTCGATGGTGCCCAATTCCCTTGAATTGATTAATTTCTTAATGCCACTTAGTCCTCCTTTTCGCAAGGACATGGTATTTGCAAATTCCTCTAAAACTTGACTCAAAAATGCAAAGTCTGGAGTTACGAACAATTGGGGTTGAGGCTTGGTAATATCAAAAGCGGTTTGTGCTGCTTCAATAGAATAGAGGATTTTTTTTACTTTGTTGGTCATGCACCACGCACTTTCCCCGATTGAGGATAATAACCCTGCGCCATAGATTTTCGGATTTTCCACCGTACCAATTAGTCCGTATTCTACAGTCCACCAATGTAGGTTTCTAATAAGGGCTATTTCACTAGGCTCCCCCATATTTTGCTGTAGTTCTTCAATGTGTTTTTCTGCAGCAGTAATCTCACTTTCAGGGGTTCCTGAGGCTTCCTTGATTATGGATAAATGCCTGACGGCTTCATACAATTCAAAATCCTTTGCATTAGAAAGAGCCTTGCTGCCTATTTCACCGAAACGTCTTAAGTACTCGGCATATTCAGGATTGGCAATAATTGGGGCATGACCCGCTCCTTCATGAATGATATCTGGTGCAGGGGTGTATTCAATATGTTCCAATTGGCGAATATCTGAAGCTATGACCAATACATTATAGGCCTGGAACTCCATAAATGCCGAAGGTGGAATAAAACCGTCTACCGCAACTGATGCCCAGCCAATATCCTTTAGAATACGGTTCATACCATACATATTAGGAATATGGTCAATAGAAATCCCAGTTTTTTTTAACCCCTCAACATAAGAAGTATGGGCCACTTTGCTTAGGTAATCAACATTTTTTCGCATTACATAGCGCCAAACTGCCTGATCAATGGCCGAATACTCACCATAATCCTGCGGCTTAATATATTGCCTTAAGTGCTGTGGTAGTTTGTCTAATATAGGATTACTTTCGTAGGACACTTCAATAAATGTTATGGTTGAGATAAAGTTACGAAATTGGGATTGAAATTTAATTCAGATTTTTAGACATAAAAAAACCGTCCTGATAGTATCGTCAGGACGGTTTGTATATTATTTTGAAGCATATCCAGGAGGATATTGTTGCAGTATTTCAGTAACAAACTCACGAATACGTTCTTCTTTCTTTTCAATATTCTTTGTATTGTTCAAAGCGCCAACTCCTCTGCCTTGCCAAACCAATTCTTTGTTTTTGGCATCGATCAAATCAATGTACAGCGAACCTTGTGTGCTTGTGCTTACAGAGGGACTATTCCATCCCCAACCAGGACCATACCCATAACCATACCCGCCCCAATAATAAGGACTCCAGCCCCAGCCATACATACCACCCCAATAATTGTTGTAAACATCAACCTTTTCGCGTTCTTTCGTGAAAATACTAATCAACAAATCAGGGTCCTGTGCTTTTACCATACCCCTAGAACTCATTTCTACTTCAATGGCTTTTAGGATTCTCTTTTTATCAAGATCGGAGATATGGGCTCTGTCAATACCTGTTTTATAAAAGGCATACGTTTTATACTCGTTAAAGTTGGCATCCTTGTCATAGTCGGATAATACACTAACCGAAACGCAAGAGCTTAAAAAAAGCAGTGCCAAAACCGGTAGTGCGAGAATTTTCATAGTTTTCATAACTGTAATATTTTTGGAATTATTGCATTTAGTCTTATTTTCAAATGTCTCAAAAATCGTGCCGAATGACCTTATTATTATTGGGAATTGGTCTTTATATTATATCCATAAGGGCAATGCCTACATCCGCTTTCACAGCAATATCCACGTTTTAAATGATACTGTTCGGTAAATACCCTAAAACCCTCTTCGGAGAGATAGAAATCGCCCTCTTCGGGTTTGATTATTTTTTTCATTTAACGCGGAATCGTATTTGATAATGATAGTAAAATTAAAGGTTTTCTGTTGACAAACCCAGTAGTTATGTACCAATAGCCTTTATTCATTGGGTATTTGATAAGAAACGGTCATTAAACGATTTTGTTTGCAACAAATCCAATTTAATATTTATGATTGAATTTTAACAATTATCTTTGGTTACAATCGTTTTAAAGCTGATTTATGATTCTAGTCTTTAAACATTTCTTCTACAAAAACTATGTGGGTCTTTCATTATGGCCTTTCATATTTTTAAAGAATGATGCCTTGAAAGATGATATATTTCTTATAAACCATGAGAAAATACACCTTGAACAGCAGAAAGAATTATTGATTGTTGCTTTCTACATTATCTATATTATGGAATGGATGGTGAGGTCAATATATTATTTTGATACTTATAAAGCCTATCAGAATATTAGTTTTGAACGTGAAGCATATCAGAATGAAAAAGACTTGGATTATATTAAGAAGCGCTCGGCTTTCAGCTTTATTAAATATCTTTGGCACTGAATATCTAGAAAGTGCACACTGAAAATCAAAAAGTAAACCTCCCTCTCTTAGAAGAAAAAAAAGTATCGCTCTTTATCAAAAGAGAAGATAAAATTCATCCATTGATTTCGGGGAATAAGTATCGCAAACTAAAGTACAATATTAAAAAGGCCAAAATTGTGCAATATCAGACGTTATTGACTTTTGGAGGGGCTTTTTCTAACCACATTCTGGCTACGGCTTGTGCTGCCCATGAAAATGGTCTAAAGAGTGTAGGTATTATACGTGGTGAGGAATTGGCTTTTAAATGGAAGGATAATCCGACTTTGTTAAAGGCGACAGCGCTTGGAATGAAGCTTAAGTTTGTTTCAAGATTAGATTACAGGAATAAGCATTCAGATGAATTTATAGAGCAGCTCAAAGCAGAATATGGGCGTTTTTATTTGCTTCCCGAAGGTGGTACAAATGATTTGGCCATCAAGGGTTGTGAAGAGATTTTAATGGCGGAAGATGCGGACTTTAATGCTGTTTGTTGCAGTGTTGGAACTGGTGGAACCATCGCTGGAATAATCAATTCTGTATCTTTAAAGCAAAAAGTCATGGGGTTCCCAGCGTTAAAAGGGGATTTTGTAAAAGAAGATATTTGTAAATTTGCGAACAACGACCAATGGAATTTGCAATTGGATTATCATTTTGGAGGTTATGGTAAAGTCTCGGCCGAGCTCATAAATTTTATAAATGATTTCAAGAAAGAAACCCAAATACCTCTTGATCCGATTTACACCGGTAAAATGATGTTCGGAATTTTGGACATGGTCGAAAAAGATAAATTTGAACCAAATACTAAAATATTGGCAATTCATACAGGGGGATTGCAGGGAATATTAGGAATGAACAAAATATTAAAAATATGTGTGAAATGTAAACAATAAATTTTATCTAAATCTAAAGAGATTCAACATATGAAACTTTTGAAACTGGTGGTGGTGGTTACAACTTTAGCAATATCAACCCAACCTCATGCGGCATTAGTCGAGCGACTAGGTGGCTCAGCTTACTATGACGACGTCCTGGATATTACCTGGATAGCAGATGCAGACGATTTAGCATCAGTGAAAAAACGCAAAA
>RCNC010001858.1_pt1 | contig 14246 bp, 13 predicted proteins | sample 2041301 | NCBI WGS metagenome assembly RCNC01 (sample SAMN09708231, study PRJNA481090) | Marine sediment metagenome, whole genome shotgun sequencing project. | biome: marine sediment; feature: ocean; material: sediment; isolation source: Sewage treatment plant 13A marine sediment (STP13A) ... | reverse complement strand
GACACCGGTTATGCAATGATCCGCCTGAGGTGGATAAAGATCGGCAATCCCAACGGGTTTCAAATTTTTAAGATCGGTAACCCACAAAAGCAAAGCATACAAACCAATTATGGTATCTGTAAAAAATTGAAACGCTCAGTTTGGGTTACACTTTTCTAAGCGATATGCCACTCTTTGTCTTCCTGACACTGAACTTATCCCCCTCAACAAATCCCAATTCAGCCACAAGAGCTTTTGAAATAACGATACTGCCACGTTTACTCACGAAGGCATCCTTCGTAGATGTTGCTTTCGCAGAAGCCCGGGTTGTTATTATTTCAGGGGCCTTTCCAGCTTTCATCAATGCACTAAGATAATGATTTTTAAATTGAGCGGCGGTCTTGAAGGCAAAGACTTTCATTATTTCTGCCTGGTGTTTACCGCTTTCAACCAATTTAAGCAATTTTGTGTAGTCAACTTTCTTTTTTGCTGGCATCCATTCTCCTTTCAAATAATTATATTAAAGTATTTGTATACATAATCAACACTGTAGAAAAAAAAGCAAGAAAAATTTTATTTATTGCCCAGTTTAATACCTTTTTTAGGTTTTTAATTATGGAAAGTATTCTGAGGATTATTATAGAAAAATTCATTTTTTAACGATCCAACATACGATCACACTTTCAATCCAATGTGTCATTAAATGATATATATTTGCGTTCATCCATAGAAAGTGAATATATACGACCCACTAACGCCATCCAAGAAGACTAATTGAATGGAGAATCTATGCAATTGAATGAGACTGAGAAAGGTATGCTTGCTGGAAAAAATGGTAAAGCTTGCGAACTGGCAATGAATATCCTTGTTGATTTGGGTGAGCTCTATGGTGCGAAAAGGATGATTTCAGTATCACAGGTGCATATCGATATGACCCTTTACATGGTTGATGCTGGAGTCGAATTCGCAGAAAAAATTGCGAAATGGGGAGGAAAATTCGCTGTCCCGACACAATTAAATCCGGCATCCATCGATTTGCTTCATCACGAAAGAATGCGTGTGCCTGAAGAGCTTCTTGAAAAAAGTCGTCGTCTCGAAAACGCTTATTTAAAAATGGGTGCAATCCCTACTTGGACCTGTGCACCTTATCAACAGGGATTAATCCCATCATTTGGTGAACAGATCGCCTGGGGTGAATCAAATGCAATTGCCTTTGTCAATTCTGTTATCGGTGCTAGAACGGAAAGATACGCAGATTTAACTGACGTCTGTGCCGCTATAACCGGAAGCGTTCCTGAAATGGGACTCCATTTAAATGAAAACCGTAAGGCCGAAACTCTTTTTTCGATTCAAGATTTTCCGGCACATGCATTCAATGACCCACGGCTATTCCCGCTGCTGGGTTTCGTTTTTGGAGAGCTTGCAGGGGATCGAGTTTCAGCTGTTGAAGGAATTCCACAGAAGGTATCCATGGACAAGCTGAAAACTTTCAGTGCTGCAGCTGCGTCATCAGGAGCTGTGGGGTTGTTCCATATTATTGGCGTAACCCCTGAAGCTCCAGACATTAAAACGTGTTTTAGAAATGGAGTGCCACAAGAAACGGTTGCTATAACGCGTGAAATGATCGACTCGGCAGAATCAAGGCTGAATCAGGGAATTTGTTCAATGCCGGATCTCATCACTCTTGGATGTCCCCATTATTCCGCTGACGAGTTTAAAGCGCTTGAAAAATACCTGGACTCCAGAACAATTAAAAGTGGTATGGAATTCTGGGTTTTCACCAGCCGCAGAACCTATGAACAAATCCAGAAATCGAATCTTCTGGAAGCAATTGAGAGTTCCGGGGTAAAAGTATTCACCGACGGTTGCTCATTGCAGTACCCCAAAGATAGTTGGGATTTTACATGTGCCATGTCCGATTCCGCAAAGTATGCTAACTATTGTTTTTCCCAAACAGGACTCAATGTAATTTTTGCTGGAACCCGAGATTGTGTTGAAACTGCCGTTTCAGGGAAATTGAAGAGAGAGCCATTATGGAAATAGCCGCAACTTGTGTATTGCCCGGAACCGGTAAAGGCCGCCTGTTGTCAACCCAGCAACCGATAAGCTTTTGGGGATGTGTAGACCCAGTGACCGGAAACATTTCTGACAAACGTCATGAACTGTTTGGAGAGTCGATTTCTGGCAAGGTCCTTGTGTTTCCTTTCGGTAAGGGGTCAAGCACAGGATCTCTTATGCTTTTGGAGCTATTACGGCTGAATCTTGCGCCAGCGGCAATAATTAATATTCGAACAGAACCATTGCTTGCCACGGGTCCGGTTGTCGGAAAACACTTTTATGGAAAGACATTTCCAATAGTAAATATTGATGATGCGGATTTTAAACTCCTAAGAAGCGGGATGGATGCAGAAGTTGTATCTCTGCCAAATGATTCATGCGTTCGCATTAGAAACCGTTTCCGATAATTACAACTACTGGTGTGCTACCACAAGTATCAAAAGGTTCCAACAGACCACAAGATGTTAAGCTGTAATGAAGTTGGCTTAATCCAAACTCTAAAGTTGTCAGTCAGGTTTTATACATTTGGTTTCTTAATCTTCATTTTTTTAATCCGTGACGACAGCGTAGTTGGCTTAATTCCAAGAAGTTGCGCTGCTCCCCCAGCACCGTAAATCTTCCAATTGCTTTTTTTCAAAGTGGCGAGGATGTTCTGCCGTTCCCGTCCTCGCATTTCGGATTCGGGAATAATTAGCCCTTCATCATTCGGTTCCAAATCGATTGCGGCTGCCTGGTGCGATTTGCCAAGTCCATCATCATGCGGCAGGACAAACTGGAGTGCACGACCTTGGGAAGTGATCGCTGCGCGTTCGATGACATTCTGGAGCTCACGCACATTTCCTGGCCAATCATAATTCTGAAGCTGTTTAAGGTTGGAGGCGGCTATTCGTGGAAGCTTACGATTTCCTCTCTTTTGGATTAATCCTAAAAAATGTTCGGCAATTAAAGGTATATCTCCTTTGCGGAGCCGAAGCGGGGCCACCTCGATTGGAAAAACATTGAGGCGGTAATAGAGGTCCTGACGAAAAAGCCCCTTTGCAATATCCTTCTTCAAATTGCGGTTGGTAGCGGCGATGATGCGTACATCCACTTGTCGTGTTACCTCTTCGCCGACGCGTTCGTATTGACCTTCTTGTATCACCCGCAGGAGTTTGCTTTGCAGATCAAGTGGAATTTCGCCAACTTCGTCAAGGAAAAGTGTCCCACCATCAGCGGCTTCAAACCTTCCAGCCCTGTCTCTTATTGCACCGCTGTAAGCACCTTTGACATGGCCGAAAAATTCGCTCTCATATAGTTCCCTACTGATGGACGCGCAGTTGACTTTTATAAGCGGTCGATCATGTCGTGTACTGCGTTGGTGTATCTCACGGGCAACAAGCTCCTTACCAGTTCCGGATTCTCCGAGAATAATAACGTTGGCGTCAGTGGGAGCAACCAGCTCAACTTGCTTTAAAACGCTTTGCAGGGCATCGCTTTGACCAATAATGTCGCCGAAGGCGCGGGCTTCTTTTACTTCCTCTCGCAGGTATGAACACTCCAACTCCAACTGATCTTGAAGGCGCTGTATCTTTTCAAACGCCCGTGCGTTGGCGATAGCGGTTGCGGCATGATCGGCGATCATGCGCATCCAGACAAGTTCTTCATGCTTCAGTCGGAGGCGGGTGAAAACTGCTAAAACACCTAGGACCTCTCCTTTGTAGAGCAGCGGTTGACCGCCAAATCCGAGAATCCCCTCTCGACGTGCCCACCCAGGCCTGGCGATCCATTTGGAATCCTTTTCGATCTCGTTTACCTCCACGGCCTTGCCGGTAGCTGCAATCCACCCAACCTTACGGACTCCCATTGGAAACCGGCTAAAATCTCCATCGAGACGGGACCAGTCAGCATGCTTGTCGGCCAGAGGGCGTCCTTCACTTGCCTTTAAATGAAGGCACGTCGCCTTGTCATCACAACCCGGTTCTTTGTCTGGGCAGGGACAGCCGCCTTCCTGGACCAACCAAATCCGCGCCAGTGCAACGTGGGGACGCCGGGTGAGCTGCCGAACGATCATCTCCAGGAGCTTGGAAACGGTGTGCTCTTGGGCCATTTCCAGGAGAAGCGTCTTGAGGGGTTCGTAGTCCGGTTCATAATCGCGGTCAAATTCCATAGGACAAAGTTAAACGAAATTTCGTGATTATTCAACGAAAAATCGTTTATCACGAAAAATCGTTTCAGTAAGTTTGCGGTAGGAAAACTTATATATCATAAAATAACGACAGGTTAAAAAAGTTTCCGGGGTTTGGAACGCTCTTTGTAATGATCTTATCCAAACACGAACTGAAACAACCAAACGTGTTCGATGCAACGAGATTAAAGATAAACCCACAAGTTAATTAGGAGGTTCACATGTCTCTTCCAAATCCTGGCATGACAATAGACACCAATCGTACAGCGCTGGTCATCACAGATCCTCAGAACGACTTTCTGAGTCCCGAAGGCGTTACCTGGGGCGTCGTTGGGGAAAGCGTTACAGAAAACAATACGGTAGACAATATCGAAAGGCTTTTCCGGACAGCCAAAGAGGTAGGGCTGCCCGTGTTCGTTTCGCCGCACTATTACTATCCGTCGGATCATGGTTGGAAGTTCGAGGGAACCCTGGAGGCCCTGATGCACAACATCGGTATGTTTGATCGAAAAGATGCTCTGAGCCTTGAGGGTTTTGAAGGCTCCGGTGCTGATTGGCTCGACCGCTACAAACCATTCATAAAGGATGGTTTGACCGTGGTTGCCAGCCCGCACAAGGTATATGGGCCCGAATCCAACGATCTGATTTTGCAACTCCGCAAGCGAAAAGTTGACAAGGTCGTTCTTGCTGGCATGTCGGCAAACCTGTGCGTGGAATCCCATATGAGGGAACTGTTGGAGCAGGGTTTCGAGGTGGCCGTCGTCAAAGACGCCACTGCAGCTGCCAAATTGCCCGAAGGTGACGGTTATCAGGCCGCGATGGTCAACTTCCGTTATCTGGCCAATACGGTCTGGACCACTGCCGAAGCCGTGAACGCTATCAGGAAAAGCGGCAGTGCAATAAAAAACGCTGCGTAATCAAATTGCAGGCTCCGGGGCGGAGGCGCAAACATCCGACCCGGATTGTGCTGAATATCTCATCCAACCGATGAGATTGTGAAAGGAGATACATAATGAGAAGATACGACACCATCATAGGTGCTTTGGTCATTACATGGCTGATCTTTACTGGTTTTGCTGTGGCTGGAACAGATGATCCATCGGCGGCAACTGAATCAAACCGATACCAAACTCATTATCGCACGATTACTGTCCAGAATATGGAGATTTTTTACCGCGAGGCCGGTTCCAGAAGTGCGCCGACGATCGTTTTGCTACATGGCTTCCCCACGTCGTCCCATATGTTTCGCAACCTTATCCCCGCTTTGGCCGATCAGTTTCATCTGGTGGCCCCGGATTATCCTGGATTTGGTAACAGCGCCATGCCGGACGTGAAAGTGTTCGACTATACCTTCGATCAGTTAGCCGATGTGATGGAGGACTTTCTGGAAAAAATCGACGTTCGGCAATACAGCCTGTATGTCATGGATTATGGTGCCCCCATCGGCTTCCGTTTGGCCGTGCGTAACCCGGATCGAGTTGAATCCCTCATCATTCAAAATGGCAACGCATATGTAGAAGGCCTCCGTGAGTTCTGGGACCCCATCCGCAAATACTGGAAGGACCGAACACCTGAGAATGCCAAAACACTGGCTGGCTTCATTTCGCCTGAGGGGGTTGAATGGCAATATACGAATGGTGTTAGAAATAAGGCAGCCATCAGCCCGGATAATTGGAATGTAGACCTGCGTCACCTGACAAAGGAAGGCAACCCCGCAATCCAGCTTGCCCTGTTTTACGACTACCAGAACAATATCCCCCATTATCCGGCATGGCAGGCCTATTTTCGAAAGTATCAGCCACCCACGCTGATCGTCTGGGGAAAAAACGATTATATCTTTCCAGCAGAAGGGGCCCACCCATACAAACAGGATTTGAATAATATCGAGTTTCATTTATTGGAAACCGGGCATTTCGCGCTTGAGGAAGATGGCGTCCTGATCGCAGATCTGATTCGCAAATTTTTGAGTGTGAAACTTGCTTCAAAATAGGGACTGGTGTTCGCTGGTGTCACACCTGACGGCGAGGAACCCTTCATGTGGTGTTAAACATAGCTAAAAAATCAATTCTAGCCCATGAAATTGCATAAAGGAGTGAATCATGGGAATCCTTCAGATTGCATTGATCTTGGCTACGTTTCTGTGTTCCCTGGTGGCAGGCTTCCTGTTTGCTTTTGCCATAGTGACGATGCCGGGCATAAAAAGTTTAAAGGATCGGGAGTTTATCCGGGCTTTTCAGGTAATGGATCGCGTTATCCAGGATAATCACCCGATTTTTGTGTTGGTCTGGGTCGGTTCAGTTGTGGCTTTGGTGATTTCGGCTGTGCTTGGCATCGGACGATTGGATGGAGCCGGGCGTTTGCTCATCATCTTCGCGACCCTCGCATATCTTTTCGGCGTCCAATTGCCGACCATTACTATTAACATACCGTTGAATAACAAACTACAAACTTTGGATGTCGGCGATATGAATGAAACAGCGCAACACGCAGCTCGCAAGGACTTCGAGCCGAATTGGAACCGATGGAATTCAATCAGAACGGCGTTCGCGAGCCTGGCATCTGCCCTGTTAGTGATTTTATTATTCAGACTTTGAAAAGCGCGGTAGTGGATAGTAGTAAGCCCAACTAAGCGCAATATGTAACACGAGTGTAATCCCCTTTATTGTTATCAAAAGGAGGTAGCGACATATGATCTGTATCACTGGAGCAGGTGGGACCGTCGGTAGTGAAGTCGTCAAAAAGCTTGAATCCGCAAAGGTGTCGTTCCGAGCTGCTTACTTCTCGAAAAAGAAGGCGAAAGCTGCACTGGAGAAAAGGATCGACGCCGTCACCATGGACTACAACCGCCCGGAAATGCTTCGAGCGGCTTTTCAGGGATGTGACAAACTGTTTCTCCTTGGGCCAAACGCGCTGAACCAGACTCAGCTCGAACTCAAGGCCGTCGAAGTGGCAAAGGCGGTTGGCGTTCAGCATATCGTGAAACATTCCGTCATGGGAGCTGACGAAGAGGCGTTTAGCCTCGCCCTGGTTCATCGGCCCGTCGAGAAGGCTATTGAATCAAGCGGCATGGCATGGACGTTTCTCCGCCCGAACAGCTTTATGCAGAACGTCGTAACGTTCATGAGTGAGTCGATCAAAGCTGAAGCAGCTTTTTACAGCGCCAGCGGCGAGGCGAAGATCAGTCATGTGGATGTCCGTGACATCGCTACGGTGGCAGTGAAAACACTAACTGAGCCAAACCACGAGGGAAAGGCCTACACGTTGACCGGGCCCGAAGCGCTGACCTATGACGAGTTCGCGAACGAACTGTCGAAAGTGCTTGGTCGCACGATCCGTCACATTAGCATCTCGCCCTCGGACTTTAAGCTCGGTATGCTTGCAGAGGGAATGCCTGAGGCGATCGCGGATCGGATGCTCGACCTAGAACGTTATTTTCGCGAGGACCAGGCGAGCCGCATCACAAATGATATCAAACAGGTGACTGGTCGCGATCCTAGGCGATTTGCGAAGTACCTGCGCATCCTTGCTGCAGTCGGCATGATTGGTGCGGCCAGCCTGCGGCACTGGATTGGGGTCCTACGGTCCAACAGATTTGAGGCATAGCTGCCTTTCGAGACGGTCTGGGAACAGCGGCGCAGCTTAAAGAGGACGCCGCTTAATTTAGGCACGTAATTGAAGAATACCGATCCACTGTTTGTTACTATCGATTGCCACATAATTAGGTGGATGACCTATCGGTGCAGGCCATGGCCAACGATCCGTATGCATCTTCACTGGTCTACCTGAAAAAATTCCAGGGTTTTGTGGGAACCTTTTCCATCTGTGGTCCAATTTATCAAAGGACCGTTTTGTTCGAACCACTAACGGTATTCGCAAAATCGCTATTTCTGGTTTGTTGGTGAAGGTAGCATCCGCCTGCGGCAATTTTGAGCGGTCGTCTATAGATACTATCCTCAATTCCAACTACTGGTATGTAAGCACAATCATAGATGCCTATTGACCGACCACGAGGTTTTATATAAAAGCCTTGACAGGACAATGCAATTTGAGACAGGGACAGCCTTCCCTGAGATATTGAATGAAAGGAGTTTTCATGTTCAAGGCGTTAATGGACATTGTGCCAATCGTTGCCGACAAGAGGACTAATACAACGGCGGCTGATTGACCAGAACTCAATAATATTCAAACCAAAGCGGTTTCTTAAAACGAGTTCAGTTTCTCCGGATCTATTCCACTGCAGGTTTCATCCCAAAGCCCACCGCCACAGTTGTTCTCTTAGTCAGTAACGAATTATAAACAAAATATCAATACGTTACCATATAATTGAACCCTCCCCGCGGCTTGTCGGAGCAAAGCGGAGATCCCACTCATCGGGGCCGCGGGGAGGGTTCAATCCAATTCTGTTGAAGGGCTGGGGGGAGGAAAGTGAAACTCTAATACCGGCTTTTTATACTGGACCGAATTATTCGAAGGTGTACTCCAACGTTGCAAAAGCCGGAGGGATTCAGAGCCCCCGCAAGCAGGATTTCCGCTTCGCTCCAACAAGGCGCCAAGGGTGAAGTCGTAGAAATTTACTGCAATCCCTTGACTACGCGGGTCGCAGATCCCGTTGAAGACGGGAATCTGGATTCCTCTTGCTTTCCCGCAAGGGTACAAACATGAAAAAATTATGGTTTTTCCTGGAATTCACATTTGGTGAATTCATGTGCGCGCAACATAGGTCATTTTTTTACTTACTATTTCAATCAGTAACAATAATTTCTATATGTTTTTATGCAACGATGGGGTGTACATAGTCCAGTAAAATATTTACAAACTTGGGGCGCATTTTTCTTTTGGTCGATCCAGGTTTTAACATCCGGCTATGCCGTGATGTGCTCCAACCAATGCAATAATATATCTTTATCAGATATCTGAATGAGATCATTGGTTTTGGAAATAGCCACTGTGCCAAGATGGTCTCAATAAATCTGTAATTTGGCGGAAATTGGGATATGTTGTTGAACGCCGCCAGCAGCGGCCGAGCGAAGCGAGGTCCAGCCCCTGAGGGGCGATGCTGCTTAGCCTTGTTAGTGGCTTAACCAACTTGCACATCTTTAAAGCCAGGGTGATTTTCAAAAAACTCTTTAAAGAATACAAAGCAGCTATCTGATACCGACATTATATTTCTACCCAATAGCTTCTCTTTAAGGCTCCGTAATTTATCAACTTGAATCACCCACTCCAGTTCGTTAGCTGGATCATCACCTTCGTCGAAATATGCACAAGCACCGATAAGATAGCTGTTGCCCTGAAACTCCAGTTCGCTATACCAACCCCAATCTTCCGCATCAGGCTCGGTGATCTCAAGTTTTCCCTTTAGTTCTTCCCTCAACCATTCCAACAATGATATTCCGTATATTGGATTTATGGGATTCTCTTTTTCTTTTGAAACATCAAACATCGATGTTTTGAAATGAATTGCCTGGTTCATAGCTCTTCTTGGCCACTAACATTAGTTACTCATCGTAATACGATGAGCAATTGAGTTCGTTTTATTGATAATTCGTGGAAAAAATTGCCAATTGTTCGTTTGCCAACCATTTTTCTACCATATCCTACTGATTAATCAAGAATTTTAAGTGCTAACCATTTACGCTGATAGCGGCCAAACTTTTGCAGAATGAAAAATATAGCCGGATTTCATGCCGATTTTGGTGCATATCCGTATTTACGGATAATTTTTGAACCCATCAATTGGTTTACAATACAGTAAGTCTGGCGATATTGGGATCAGTTCTGGCATACTCAGGAAAAAGGACTCTGCGGAAACCTGCGTACAGCTCCAACTGATCTGCTAAATTTGCCTGATCAGAAAAGCTATGATATCTTAAATTTGATCAAACCGATGATGATCTCAATGTATTCGGATCCAATTAGCGCTGAGAAGCGGCTCATCCACGCGAGTCGAGACAGACAACATCTTACGGGGCAGTTCCTCATCCGCGGGCGTTAAGGGCATAAGAAAGAATATAGAATGGGTTTTATTATTGAACTCGTACTTTGGTTCATAATCGAAGTTGTGTTTTGGGGAATTATGTTCTGGACAGGTTATTTTTTAACCCTAATTTTTACTATTGGGCAATGGAAACTCGCTCCTGTGGGAACAGATAAGATAGAGAGAACGGAGACAAAATTCATAGTTGCCGCTGTAATCGGAGCATTATTTTGGATTGGCTTTGGGATAGCCTTAACCATTGCATGGTAATACCCTTAATAATCAAATTCAGCTGACGCAAAAAACCGTGCTGCTGATTTGCGACGTTCGAATCCAGATACCTACGAATCAACGGATTTGGCAAGGTTCGCGCAACAAAGATGATCTCAATTAATCACAATCCATAAAGATCATATGATATTTACACGACTGGTATGTAATCATCGGTCGGGGCGTATCCTGCCCTGTTCGACATCAAGGAAGCCGTCGGTCAGTTTAAAAACCGGTAACGATTCCAGTCTTGGCGCATCATGCAAAATGACCATACCTTCCCATCCATGGGCAGGGCCCATATCACCATCAACAGTTTAACCACGAAAGGAGCACTAAATGAAAATTCTTGTAGGGTATGACGGATCGAAAGCTGCTGAAGATGCATTAGCGATGGCTCAAAAACATGCCAAGGTTTTTAACGCAGAACTCAATATCATGACCTCCTTGCTGCAAAGTCCCACGTTGAGTAAAGCGGATATCGACAAGGCCGATAGCAAACTGGAAAAGCTTAAAAGGTCAGCTGAAGATGAAAATATCGCATGCGAATCCCACACCTCCGTCAGCTACCAGTCACCGGGAGAAGATCTGGTTCAATTTGCCAACGACTATGAAATCGATGAGATCGTGATCGGCGTCCGCCGAAGATCCAAAGTCGGAAAAATGGTCTTTGGTTCCACTGCCCAATATGTCATCCTCAAAGCGTCGTGCCCGGTTTTATCGGTCAAGTAAAGTATTGATCTTTCCGATTGTATAAGTAATAGGCCCCGCTGACCTTTTATTTCATAATTTATGATAGATTGATCAATTGTGGAATATTTGCGGCCACAGCGCTGCATGATATCTTCTGGAAAGCTTAAATATTTTCAAATCTCAAAAGCACAGACTACTCCAACTGATCTGCTGATTTTGCTTGATCGAAAAAGCAAAGATATCGTAAATTAGATGAAACCGATGATGATCTCAATTTATCTGTAATCAGAGCATAGTTCGAATATGGTATTTTTGCCTGTACCCTGAACCGAAATTCCGCTGCTTGTTATATTTTGATCTGTAATTATTATAAAATCATATATTTTTGATTTAGGCGCCTTTTACCTAAAGTAGTCGTCTAAGCAATATTAATGATAGCTTTGACAATAGGAAGTGTAACTACCCATGATTTCGAAAAAAAAAGATCAGATCCGCAAGTTACTAAAAGGCATTGAGACAGGTGACCCGGAATCAGTAACTGTGGTCAATGAAGATAAGTATATTCAACACAACCCCCTGACTCCGGAGGGGAGCGAAGGCTTGGCGGAACTTTTTAAGCGGCTATCGCAAACCTCTCCCCGCGTCAATATCGTGCGTATTTTCGAGGATGGTGACTATGTCTTTGCCCACACCGATTACGACTTCAACGTATTAGAAATCGGCTTCGAAGTCTTCCGTTTTGAGGATGGTTTGGCCGTTGAACATTGGGACAACCTCCAACATAAACACAGTAGCCTCAATCCTTCCGGTCACACCATGATTGACGGGCCAACTGAAGTAACCGACCTTGACAAAACTGAAGTGAATCGAGAACTCGTCAGATCTTTCGTTGATGAAGTCCTTATCAATGGTCAACTTGATAGATTGGAACATTACATTGATGCAGAGGGCTACACGGAACATAATCCGCACATGTCTGATGGTCTGCCAGCGCTGAGCGCAGCGCTAACAGAGCCTGCCTCTAACGGCAAACGCATGATACAATACAACAGAATGCATCGCCTACTCGCAGAGGGAAATTTCCTGCTTTGTGTTAGTGAAGGCTTCCGCAATGGAGTCCACAGCTCCTTTTATGATCTATTCCGTGTAGCCGACGGTAAGCTTGTGGAACACTGGGATACGACCGATGCAATCCCCCTGCGCACCGAATGGAAGAACAACAACGGTAAATTCTGAAACCTGAACACAAAATGGTGAGGCAGCGCTCCCATAATAAATTAAAACCAACAAAGGAGAATACATAATGATAAAGTTTGTCATGTGCATACGTCGCCACCCAGATATGACTCGTGAACAGTTTCAGGACTACTGGCTGAATAAGCATGGCCCTTTCTTTATGAAAAATGCTGAAACCATGAAGGCAAAGAAGTATGTGCAATCCCATACAATAGATACACCCTTAAACGAAGGGCTGAGAGATTCGAGAGGCATGTTGCCCGAATATGATGGTGTGGCAGAGGTCTGGTTCAAGTCAGAGCAAGATCTGACGGAGGGAATGAGTTCTCCTGAGGGGCAAGAACTGAGTGCTGCGCTGCTGGAGGATGAAGGAAATTTTATCGATCACTCAAAGTCATCGGCGTTTATCGTCAGAGAGCATGAGTTCTAAGTGGCTAATCGGGGATATAGGGGGGTATCTCCCCCAGATCCACACCACCTATCGAGCAGATCTGCATTGGGTGTTTTTAATGATCTGCTAAACAGCCGCCCTGATGTCTGATACCTCCAAACTGATCTGCTAAATTTGCCCGATCAGAAAAGCTATGATATCTTAAATTTTATTAAACCGGTGATGATCTCAAATTTGTATTCTTGTTTACAGGGCTATCCCCCTTCGTCGGACGCGCAAAAAGCGCGCGTGGCTTATGTCAGCGTTGGAATTATAGATGAAAGAAAATAAAGAAATTGATTATACCTTTATCATTCCTGCATATAATGAGGAAGAGTATCTACCCAAAACACTTGCAAGCTTGAAGGAGGCTATGAATGCTCTTGGCGAATTTAACGGTGAGGTTGTTATTACCAACAATAACTCTACTGACCGCACTGCTGCCATTGCTGAAGAGTCTGGTGCGCGGGTTATCTTTGAAAAACACAGACAGATTTCTCGGGCACGTAATGCAGGTGCACAGGAAGCTCTCGGTAGATATCTTATATTTATTGACAGCGACACAACTATATCTCCGGTTCTCTTAGAAAAGACTTTGACAGCCCTCGGATCCGGAGAGTGTTGCGGAGGAGGCACAATCGCGGCATTTGACGGACATTTACCATTTTTGGCAAATGTCGCCCTTAAAGTTTGGGTATTCCTATCAAGAACCTTTAAATGGGCCTGCGGAGCATATGTTTTTTGTACTCATGAGGCATTTATAGAAACCGGTGGGTTTGATGAACGCTATTATGCATCTGAAGAGATCCATTTCTCTCGGGCTTTGCGGCGCTGGGGCCAAAAGAAAGGAAAAAATTTTATTATTCTGGAAGAACCCATTATCTCAAGCAGTAGAAAACTGGTATGGTATAGTACATGGGAGATTCTGATTATGACCTTTGGACTGCTGCTCCATTTCCAACCCCTTAGAAACCGAGATGCCTGTTACAAAATGTGGTATCGGCACCCAGAAAAACGGGATTAACTGCGTTCCAGAAAATCACTCCATCTGACTTTTTTAGCTGTGCGAAAAAGCAGGTTGTAATAATGGGTTTATGTTGTGTATTCGGTAGGATATCTCGGTCCGGCTCGAATTGGAATTGAGCTGATCTTCGTGCGGGAAACCGCTTTTTCGGGGCGCCTATCGCTGCAGAGCATACGGTCATGAAGTCGCCGATGAGCTGGATGGATCGTTTTAAAGAATACAAGGCTGGCCCGTGCCTGTGGGTTGGAAAGGCGGGCTTCAAGATCACAGGACATGACTTCAAATCTTGAATCGGGGGTGACTTTAGTCCATTTAGTCAAGGACGTCCCCTAAATGTTCCTTACTGCTTCAGCTTAGTTACAAGGTTGTCTGGTTTATTGGGGTTGTAGCGCCTATCCTGTTTACTGGGAGATTT
>RCNC010002963.1_pt1 | contig 14251 bp, 16 predicted proteins | sample 2041301 | NCBI WGS metagenome assembly RCNC01 (sample SAMN09708231, study PRJNA481090) | Marine sediment metagenome, whole genome shotgun sequencing project. | biome: marine sediment; feature: ocean; material: sediment; isolation source: Sewage treatment plant 13A marine sediment (STP13A) ... | reverse complement strand
CCTGTCATCGCACCCTTCGCTCTCGACGTCCAGGCACAGCGACTCCCCCAGAAGGGCAACTCGAGCGGGGTCGAGAACCTCAACTACCTGATCACCCCGGGCAGCATCTTCCGGGACCTGAGCACCTTCCTGGAGCTGGTTTCTTTCGAGACGGTGCACGTGCTGGCGGACGTGCGCTTCGTCCGGGCAATCCCCGAGATTCCCGCGGTGGTCACCGAGGGGGGCCGGCAACTCGGCTTGGAGCTCGTCACGGTTCCGGTCGACCTCTCGGCCGACGAGGTACTCGCCGCGATTCCGAAAGATGCGGAGGCGATCTACATCACACCACCGCTGCTGCTCCCGGTCAGCGAGTTCGATCGATTGATCGCTGGCCTCAACCAGCGCCGCCTGCAAATCAGCACCACTGCCATCCTCCGCCGCCGCCTCTGAGAAACCTGACGCAAAGCAGACGGCCCCTCCTGCGCCCATCTCAGCAAGCGCACGCACGACATCAACAGTAGCGACCCTATTTACCCCGATAAACACAGCATCCGGCGGCGCCTCAAGCGCTCCCAAGTCAGTCACTGCCTGCACACCCTCAATTAATTCGCCGCGCGGATGCACCACGTCAATCCGGCCCCCAAAGTTCATGCGACGGGATTGCCTGATGATCTGCGCGCACCAAGCACCTCCCCCGATGACGGCAATAGTCCGAGGCCTTAACAAACGCGACAGATCACGCGACATAAATAACCTTCTTCCAAAAGAGATTAGTGCCTTCGGCGAGAGTATATATGGCCAAATTAGATAACGAATTCTTAACCAGAATCGCATGATGCTGAGGTCGCGGAACAGGCCGGAGGGCCGATGACCGTGCCAAGTGAGATAGCTTAGCTTTCTTATGTGGAGGGGCCTGGAAGCGGGCCTCTCTATCTTTTTTGGCCGTATACCCTCCGGGGGAAGCGGCATTACATGCCGATGGGGGCTGGCCCCCTACGACGTCAAGGCGCTCACGCGGCGCAATACTTTTCACGCACCCAATGCCCGCAACATTTCACGACTTATGATATGGCGTTGTATCTCTGATGTGCCATCCCAAATTCGCTCGACCCGGGCATCGCGCCAAAAGCGTTCAAGCGGGAAGTCATCCATGAGACCCATGCCCCCATGCACCTGTATCGCTGCATCCGTCACTCGCGCCAGCATCTCGCTTGCATAGAGTTTGGCCGATGCAATCTCGCGGTTCGCAGGCAGTCCTTTGTCCAAACGATCCGCTGCCGCCAACGTCAGCAAATCCGCCGCATCAATCTCCGTCACCATATCGGCGAGCTGGAAGGAGACGCCCTGAAACTTTCCGATCTTCTGACCAAACTGCTCCCGCTCTGCTGCATAGTTCAGCGCATAGTCAAACGCGCGCCGCGCGCGGCCCACACTCATGGTGGCAACAGTAATGCGGGTGGCATAAAGCCACGTATTCATCACATCAAAACCGCTATCAACCTCACCTAGAACCTGCGCATCGGGGAGGCGACAGTCATCAAAATCAAGGATCATGTTTTTGTATCCACGGTGGCTCACCGACTTGTAGCCATCACGGATTGTGAAGCCGGGCGTGCCGCGATCCACAAGAAATGCAGTAATGCGCTTTTTGGGCCCTTTCGGCGTCTGATCCTCTCCTGTGGCAATGAACACAATGATGAAATCCGCATGGTCCGCGCCCGAGATAAAGTGTTTGGTGCCATTCACCACCCAATCCCCGCCATCGCGCACCGCATTGCATTTCATCCCGCGCACGTCCGATCCCGCTCCCGGCTCGGTCATGGCCAGCGCGTCCATTCGCTCCCCACGCACGGCGGGCATGAGGTAGCGCTCGATCTGTTCGCCCTCGCACGCCATCAGTATATTCTGGGGCCGCCCGAAAAAATGGTTGAGCGCCATAGACCCACGCCCCAACTCCCGCTCGACCAGCGCGAATTCGACATGGTTTAGACCCGCACAGCCAACGCTTTCGGGAAAGTTGCAGGCATAGAACCCTAGGTCGATGGTCTTTTGTTTGATCTCCTGCGCGATCTCGGCGGGCACTTCACCAGTGCGCTCAACCGAATCTTCATGTGGATAGATTTCTTTCTCCACAAAGGTCCGCACCGTGTCGGCGATCATCGTGTGTTCGTCTGTCAGCCCGTAGATCATGTTCTTTTCCTGCTTTTCAATCGCTCACGCATCATCGCCTTGCCGCTCTCCGTTCCATCATGGAACGATCCGAACAGCTTATCCCACGGCACGTCGAGATTTCCGTAATTCACTTCGAAATAGCGATGGTGGATTTGATGATGGAAATTGCCCAGATGCACGCGCTTTTTGTTCCTAAACCAAAGGCCCTCGAACCCCGTGTGAGAGGTAACAGCCAACAGCGCATAGAACATCAGATGGAAAATTACATGCACGGGGCTGCTCGGTACAACCAAATGGATCAGCACTGTGCCAAAATACATTACATGCTCCACCGGATGCATCGACAGGCCGGACCACGGCCCAATATCATTGTTACGGTGGTGCAGCGCGTGAAACCGGTACAGTACATCGGTATGCAGCAGACGGTGTATCCAGTAGAAATAAAAGCTCTCCCAAACGGGGATGAGGAAGAAGAAAGCTACGAACCAGACAGGCGTCTGCGCAAAAGTCGTCTGAGGCAGAAAACCGTTGGCCAGCCCCCACCAGCCCAGTGCTTCAAACACGCTCCAGACCGTCACGCCTGACGCAATCGTCCAGAACATATTATCCTTTAGCTGATCAGAGAATGAAAACATCCGCCCCTGTCGCGGAAAGGGGCGCGGATCGTATTTTGTGTGATCCCCCTGAACCGCATAGCCGTGAAACCACAGATGCAGCCCACCCGCCAACAGCGTTACGATCACCAGATTGCGCAGCCAGATGCCGACGATCCACATACCTGGCTCTACGGTAGTCTCTAATGCGGGGCTAAACACACTCCAGCTCAGAAATGCCAGTGCCAGAATACCGAGATTTATCGTGAGCGGGAACCACCCGTCAGCATACCATTTGAGTACAGCAAAGGGACGCGGCGGCCACTGCCACAAAGGCGAAACTTGAATGGGGCCCTCCGGCGCGTGGTTCCATTCCGCTCTGCTCAACGCGCGTAATCCGAATTCTCGCCGTCTAGTATCGCCTTCAACTCCGTTAGATGCCGCGCATCCTGCTCTGGATATGCCTCCAACTCCCGCGCCGTTTTCTCCGCAATCTCGTCGCTGATCCGCCGCAACGGCAGACCTGTTTGCAGCGCACGAATATACGTCTCCGCCGCGCGCTCAAAATAATACAGCCGGTTGAAGGTATCGGCTACAGTATCGCCAATCACCAAAACGCCATGCGACCCCATCACCATCACCTTTTGTTTGGGGTCTGTCAGCAGGGTCGCACAGCGCGCACCCTCATCCTCGAACGCCAACCCGCCATAGTTTTCATCAATCACCACTCGGTTGAAAAAGGTACAGCAGTTCTGGTCAATCGGCGGCAGGCGGCTGTCCTGCAAGCACGCCAGCACAGTGGCGAAAATCGAATGGACGTGCATGACACACCGTGCGTGAGGCACAGCCGCATGAACACCGCCGTGCAAACCCCACGCGGTTGGGTCCGGCGCGTTCGGCCCCGCGTAGGTCTGCGGATCATCCGCATCAATCAGCAACATATCACTCGCTTTGATCAGGCTGAAATGCGCCTGATTGGGGTTCATCAAAAACTGCGACCCACTGTCGTTTACAGCGAGGGAAAAATGGTTCGCCACCCCCTCATGCATATTGAGCCGGGCGGTCCAGCGAAATGCCGCCGCCAGATCAACTCGCTCCTGCCAATGGTCCATGTTCGGTTTCATCTGTGTCACACTCATCGTTTTATCCTTTCGTTGGTCCCACGGGACCAGCCCGCCAAATTTCCGTCCATCCCGTTTGCGACATTATTCGTCCAGCGCCAGAGGCCTACTCGGCACCCACGCATACCCGTTCTCGCACAGAATATATGCCTCACGCAGCCCATGCGGCTTGTCCGTCGGCGCTTGCAAGATCATGCCGCCCGCCGCCTCTGCGACGGCACAGGCCGCCTCAGGGTCCGTATCATACAGACGTATCTCGATCCCTGCGCCACGCGGCGGGGTCTCGGGCAACAGCCCCAACAGAGGATTCGAATGATACGTACCGTCACTATGAAGCTGAAACACTTCGTTTCCATAGGTCATAATCGCAAAATCCGCAGTGGGCTGGTACGCTTTCATTCCAAAAACAGACTCTAAAAAGGCAATCTGCACCCCGACATCCCGCACCAGCAGGTTAATGCCCATCCCGCGTAATCCTGCGCCAAAGGCTGCTGCACCGACAGTGTTATAGTCCATATCACCCGCTCCCGCTTGAACCTGTACCAACCCTGTGGAATGTTGCGACATGACACAAGCAACTTTCCCCTCTTGGCCCGATGTAGCAACTGATTTGGTTAACGTAGCAGCAGGCCGTGCGTCCGCCGATATGATCGTGCGCGGTGGCATTTGGGTCAATGTGCATACCCGTGAGGCGCTCCCCGGTCATGACATCGCAATCGTAAAAGGTCGCATCGCCTTTGTTGGTCCCTCCGCTGATCATTGCAAAGGTGAGGATACGCAAATCATAGAGGCAGATGGCCGCTACATGATCCCCGGTCTGTGTGACGGCCATATGCATATCGAGAGCGGCATGCTCACCCCCGCCGAATTCGCCCGTGCCGTGATCCCTCATGGCACGACCAGCATGTTCACCGATCCTCACGAGATCGCAAATGTACTGGGTCTTGAGGGCGTCCGCATGATGCATGACGAAGCACTCATGCAGCCCGTCAATATCTTCACCCAGATGCCCTCCTGCGCGCCCAGCGCACCGGGGATGGAGACAACAGGCTTTGAAATCAGCGCCGAGGATGTGGCCGAGGCGATGCAGTGGGAAGGCATCATCGGTCTGGGCGAAATGATGAACTTTCCGGGCGTCATAAACGCCGATCCCCAAATGCTCGCCGAGATTGGCGCCACTCAAAATGCGGGCAAAACCGTGGGCGGCCACTATGCCTCCCCCGATCTTGGCCCCGCCTTTGCGGCTTACGTTGCAGGTGGCCCTGCTGATGATCATGAGGGCACCTGCGAAGCAGACGCCATCGCCCGCATGCGCCAAGGGATGCGCGCCATGATCCGCCTTGGCTCCGCATGGTATGACGTCGAGAGCCAGATCACCGCAATCACCGAACGTGGCCTTGATCCTCGCAACATGATTCTATGCACCGATGATTGCCACTCTGGCACGTTGGTGAATGACGGCCATATGAACCGTGTCGTGCGCCACGCGATTGACTGCGGCTGTGATCCGCTCATCGCGCTACAAATGGCCACGATCAACACTGCCACCCACTTTGGGCTGGAACGCGAAATCGGCTCCCTCACGCCAGGCCGCCGGGCTGATGTGATCCTGACCTCCGGCCTCAAAACCCTCCCCATCGAAACCGTGATTGCACGCGGCCAGATCGTCGCACAGGATGGCATCTGCCTCGTTGACTGCCCCCATTACAACTGGCCCCAACACGCGCGCCAGACTGTCAACATGGCGCGTGACCTGACAGCGGATGATTTCGGCATCACCGCCCCCGCAGGTGCCAACGCCGTCACTGCCAATGTCATCGGCGTGGTCGAGAACCAGGCCCCTACAAAGGCGCTTCAGTTCGAGTTACCTGTCACCGAAGGGCGCGTCACCGCCCACGGTGATGTAGCCCAAATCGCACTGGTCGAGCGTCACCGCGCCACGGGCGGCGTGGTCAATGCGCTGGTATCTGGCTTTGGTTATACTGGCAAAATGGCCATGGCCTCTACTGTGGCACATGACAGTCACCACATGATTGTCGTCGGCACCGATACCGATCAAATGGCGCTGGCCGCGAACCATCTCAAACAACTCGGCGGTGGCATCACAATCTTCAAAGACGGCAAGCCCCTCGCCACCATAGATCTGCCCATCGCCGGTCTCATGTCCGACAGCCCTGCGCAGAACGTCGCCGCCAAAACGGACGCCATGATGCAAGCAATGCGCGACTGCGGCTGCACCCTCAACAACGCCTACATGCAGCACAGCCTGCTTGCGCTTGTCGTTATTCCAGAGCTGCGTATATCCGATCTCGGCCTCGTCGATGTGCGCACGTTTGAGTTCATGGATGTAATTGCCAAATGAAGACCTTTGCCCAAAACCTCGCCAAACTCGCTCCCGATTGGGTCACCCTCCCGCCCCAACTGGTCGAAACCTTCGATTGGTTGGAGGATCAAGGCTGGCATTACATCCGCGCCGCGGCACAGCCCGAAGATCACTATCTGCTTATCTATCCGCCCGAACATCAGAACCACCCTGTCACCAGCCATGTCGGTTTTGGTGGCACCACCCTCCCCTATACCGATCATTGGCCCACGCCCGACCCCGACATCGACAACCGCATATTCGAGTTTGGCGAAACCTCTGGCGACGGTGGACGCGTGGCGATATGGCGCGATGATGACGACAATCAGCAATTCGTCCACATCGGCCACGACAACCTCGGCATCATCACCGATGATCCGCTGGTCCTGCTACAGTTCCTCGCAATGGGCTACCCAGAGCCGGGTTTTTTACAGCAGACAACCGTGACCCCGATCCAAGCCTACCTCGATTATCACGGTGTCGAGCAGCTCTCCGACTTTCATCCCGACGATACCCCCATCCTGCCAACAGCGCTCCAAGGGTTCCTTAAAGAACGTTTTGCCCTCGACTTGCCCGCCACGGGGCACGACATAGGGATCACCAACTTTCCCGCCTATGACGACCCCGATACAACAGATGCATTTGCACGCTGGATCACGGCCTCAACGCCCGCCCCGTCCGAGGCCGACCTTGCCTATGAGCAGGAACTCCTGCGCAGAGTTGAAAGCCTCGACCTCAAGGACGACGACACTTCCGATACGGTTATGCAGAAAATAGGAACCCTGTTCCAATCCAAGGACGAAAAGTAGCATGAAGCAGCACCAATTCCGCGCGCCAGATGCGCCGCAATCCGAAGCCTTCACGGATGCCACCGCCGCCGTGGACCAACTGACGCTGCTCTATGAGCAGTCAGTCGCGTTTTTGCGCACGGAATTCACCAACGCCATGGCGGAGAAACCAACAGGCCCACGCATCCGCGCCTTCTATCCCGAGGTCCGCTTTACCACCTCGTCCTACGCGCAGGTCGATACCCGCCTCAGCTTTGGCCATGTTTCCGGCCCCGGCACTTACGCCACCACGGTCACGCGACCCGATCTCTTCCGTCACTACCTGATCCAACAAATCGGGCTGTTAATCAAAAACCACGAACAACCTGTCTATATCGGCCCCTCAAACACGCCCATCCCCGTGCATTTTGCCATGACGCCCGAGACAGGCATGACCGTCCCTCAAGATGGCGCTGCTGATTTTACCCTGCGTGATGTATTCGATGTCCCCGACCTCAGCACCACAAATGATGATATCGTCAACGGCACTTATGTGGCCCCTGACGGTGTTGGCCCGCTTGCCCCGTTCACGGCCCAGCGAGTGGACTACTCCCTCGCTCGACTTGCCCATTACACCGCCACTGATCCCGATCATTTCCAGTGTCACGTGCTCTTCACCAACTACCAATTCTACGTGACCGAGTTCGAGGATTACGCCCGCCAGATGCTGCGCGACCCGAACAGCGGCTACACCTCCTTCGTCTCGACCGGAAACCAAGAGATCACAGATCCTGATGGCCCACTTGAAACACCGCTCAAGCTACCGCAAATGCCGACCTACCATTTAAAACGAGAAGACGGCGGCGGCATTACACTGGTCAATATCGGCGTGGGGCCGAGCAACGCCAAAACTGCCACAGACCACATCGCTGTGCTGCGTCCGCATGCATGGCTCATGGTGGGTCACTGCGCTGGTCTGCGTAATACGCAAGCCTTGGGCGACTTTGTTCTCGCCCACGCCTATCTTCGCGAAGATCACGTATTGGATGATGACCTCCCCGTCTGGATCCCGATCCCTGCGCTGGCCGAAATCCAGATCGCGTTGGAGAACGCCGTAGCCCAAGTCACCCAGCTTGAAGGCTACGAGCTTAAACGCATCATGCGCACCGGAACTGTCGCCACCATCGACAACCGCAACTGGGAACTACGCGACCAATCCGGCCCCGTGCAACGCCTCAGCCAATCCCGCGCCATCGCACTTGATATGGAGAGCGCCACAATTGCCGCCAATGGCTACCGCTTCCGCGTTCCCTACGGCACCCTTTTGTGTGTCTCTGACAAGCCATTGCACGGCGAACTCAAGCTCCCCGGCATGGCGTCCGACTTCTACAAAACCCAAGTATCTCGCCATTTGATGATCGGAATCCGCGCAATGGAGCAACTCCGCGGTATGCCGCTGGAGCGGATTCACAGTCGAAAATTACGCTCATTTGACGAAACGGCCTTCCTCTGAGCGGCTTCAAGCCTAAAATATGAAAAAAAACCCAAGTTTTCTTAGTAAATATCATTACTCTGCGTTGTGTTTGCTCATCACCTTCCGCTACATTCTGCGGATGAGGCCCAAATTTCGGGCAGTCGAGGAGATATAAAATGACCACGAAACCAATGACAAAAACTCAACTCGTCGCCGCATTGGCCGATGAAATGGGAACCGACAAAAAAGCAGCAGGCGCAGCGCTCGACGCGGTTTGTAATTTGATCACAAAAGAAGTGTCCGGCGGCGGTGCTGTGACCCTTCCCGGCGTTGGCAAAATCTACTGCCGTGAGCGCCCCGAGCGTATGGTCCGCAACCCTGCGACCGGCGAACAGTTCAAGAAAGACGCCGACAAGGTTGTCAAAATGACAATCGCCAAAGCGCTAAAAGACAGCGTGAACGGCTAAGTCCAGCCTCGCGCTGACTGGTTAAAGAGGGTCGTCCAAACGGGCGGCCCTTTTTCGTTGGCAGCCCTGCAGCCAACACTACGGTACAATCACTCGTTCAGATTTATTCATGTTTTCCTAGACACCCACGGTCCGCTTGGAGCCCATAGAGATCGCCTGTCGCTTCGTGTAAGAGGTATCTATGGAACCGTTTCGTTCGTATGTGATTTGCACCAGCCCTCGCAGCGGCAGCACCTTGTTGTGTCGGCTCTTACGCGAGTCAGGCAACGCTGGCTTCCCCGAGTCACATTTTCACGCGCCCTCCCTTGAGAAATGGTTAAGTTACTATGATCTCCAAAACGCCCAATTCAGCGAAAGGCAAGATGCACTGAGTGCCGTTTTCAACGCCGCATTCGAACGTGGAAAAGATGAGAGCAACATCTTTGGTCTGCGATTGCAGCGCCACAGCTTTGACTTCTTCATCGCGCAATTGAGCGTTTTGTATCCGTCTATTCCAGATGATAAATCGCGCATGAATGCTGCTTTTGGCAGCACGCTTTTTGTCCATCTTTCACGTGAAAACAAGCTAGATCAGGCTATTTCTTACGTTAAGGCAAAGCAGTCAGGGCTTTGGCATATGGCACCAGATGGAACCGAATTGGAGCGTCTTTCTGAACCAAAAGAGCCCGTCTACGATGCGGCGGCTATCGCTACGCAACTTGCGCTGTTGGAGCAAATGGAAACTGAGTGGAATGAGTGGTTTACGACAGAAAAAATCGAACCCCTGCGCGTAACATACAAGGAACTATCCGCAGCGCCGTACGCAACCCTTGTTCGTATTCTTGGCGCGCTTGGTTTGGAATGCGCCCCGAAGGATGAGATGACGCCGCCAGTAGCTAAGTTGGCAGATGCTATCAATGCTGAGTGGGCCGAGCGTTTTCGATCAGAAGAGTAGCTTTGACTGTTTGAGAATATTGACAGAAAATTTCGCCTAGAGGGCTTTCGTCCTAACCCTCCCGCTTGCTCTTCCCCACGTACCGCCCCATTACTGATCGCGCACACAAAGGACAGCACCACATGGACATGCGCGCAATCGGACTGGGCCTCGCATTTGCGCTCATGTGGTCGTCGGCCTTCACCTCTGCGCGGATCATCGTTGCGGATGCGACACCGCTCTTTGCGCTCTCGCTCCGCTATCTCTTGTCCGGTATCATCGGGATCGCCATCGCCCGCGCATTGGGACAAAGCTGGCATCTGACCAAGCCGCAATGGCGCGCCACCATTGCCTTTGGCATCCTCCAAAACGCCGTCTACCTCGGCCTGTTTTTCGTCGCCATGCAAACGATCGAGGCATCTCTGGCGGCCATTATCGCCTCCACCATGCCCCTGATGGTGGCACTCGCCGCATGGGCCTTCATGGGGGACAAGCTTAGCCCTCTCGGCATCATCGGCCTCATTGCAGGGCTGGCAGGTGTGGCGTTGATCATGGGCGCACGGCTGACGGATGATCTCGACCTTGTTGGTGTAGCAATCTGTTTTATCGGCGTGCTCGCCCTCACCATCGCCACACTTACCGTGCGCGGTGCTTCCGCTGGCGGCAACCTGCTGATGGTCGTCGGCCTGCAAATGCTCGTGGGCTGCGTTGCACTCACCATCGCTACTTTGCTCTTTGAAACACCCCAAGTCACGCTGAGCTGGCCCCTCGCCATCGCCTTTATCTACACGTGCCTTGTCCCCGGCCTTACGGCGACATGGGTTTGGTTCATGCTGGTCGGCCGCATCGGTGCCACGCGCGCGGCCACTTTCCACTTCCTCAACCCATTCTTTGGCGTAGTGATTGCCGCACTGCTCCTCGGCGAAGAACTCGGGCCCCGCGATATCTTGGGCGTATCGATTATCGCTGCAAGCATCCTAGCCGTGCAAATTTCACGTCAGCGAAACGCATAAAACCGCCACGGTTATACTCTATCGCTTGCGAAAAACAGCAATCAGCGCCGTATCATTCACATGCGCCGCATCCGCGCCATCTCCGTAGATCGCCACCTCACGCAGCTCAAAACCTTCAATACGAACCTTCAGCTCCGAAAATTTCGCCGCAAATCCCCGCGCCTCGAAATGCTCGGCATTCACAGCCAGCACAAATCGCGCGCCTGCCTTGGCCACGCCCAACAAACTTGTCAATCGCATCCGGCCCCACATGGCCGTGAGTGAACGTGCCAGAGCTTACAACCGCTCCATACATCGCCTCAGGTAGCGCAAGCTCTTGGGTCAAATCCGCCTCAATCGAACGGGCATACACACCTTTACCCATCGCAACTGCCAACATTTGTGGTGATATATCAAGCGCATGAATTTCAGTGCTGCTCCCGCGCGAAAGATACTGTCCCACCAGTCCCGTACCCGCGCCCACGTCCAAAACAGGCCCCTGCGGGCTGAACTCCGCCAATATCTCCGCTACAATCTGCGGCAGGCGGTAATCCATACTCTCGGCAAAATCACTGTCATAGGTCTTCGCCCAATCCGCATAGAGCGCGCGGCTGTCGTCAGGTGTCTCCAACGCATAAGCGCGGTCCAAGTCTAGCTTATCAGGCACGGCTGCGTCCTCCTATGAAGGGCCATGCTACTCTATTTCAGGATTTTCTCAATCTCGCCTAGGATAGCCACCCCGTCAGGCCGCGTCGATGATCCCCAAGTCGCAACCACAGCACCGTCCGCTCCGATCAAAACCTTGTTGAAATTCCAGCGCGGGACAAACCCTGTTTCCGCCTTCACCGCCTTATAAAATGGATGCGCCTTGCGTCCGCGCACGTGCATCACATCAGTCATCGGCAGTGAGAGGCTAAAGTTAATCTCGCAAAACTCCTTCACTTCCGCCGCACTTCCCAACTCTTGGTTAAAGTCATCGGACGGAACAGCCAGCACAACCAACCCCCGCGCACTGTATCGATCATGCAACGTCTGAAGCCCCGCATATTGCCGCGTAAATGCGCATTGCGAGGCAGTGTTCACCACCAACACGGGCTGCCCCGCAAAATCGCTGAGCGCAATGTTACCCCCATCGATCGACGGAAACACAGCATCACGCGGCGCTGCAAAAGCAACACCCGCCCAAAGCGATACAACTAGTCCAATAATTAGCCGCATATCTGGCCCTCCACCCTATCATACGCCCCACAGCACCAATAAGTTCACAAACAATTCTGCCTAACAGACACACCCCCCTTTGATTTCTGCGCAAAAGCCCCATCTAATAGGGCAACAACAGCGCAAGGAGAGACCCATGCCAGAGTACACCAAAAACCCCGATGCCCTCGCGACCCTGTCGCCAGAGGAACTCTATGTCACCCAAGAAAGCGGGACCGAGCGTCCCGGCACGGGCAAACTGCTTTATAACAAAGAGCCGGGCATTTACGTCGATATCGTCTCGGGTGAGCCATTGTTCGCATCCTCCGATAAATACGAGAGCGGCTGCGGCTGGCCCAGCTTTACCAAGGCAATCGAGAACGTGGTCGAGATCGAGGACCGTACCCTCGGCATGGTCCGAACCGAAGTGCGCAGCGCAAACGGCGACAGCCACCTCGGCCACATCTTTCCCGATGGCCCACCAGACCGCGGTGGCATGCGCTATTGCATCAACTCCGCATCGCTCCGGTTTATCCACCGCGACGATATGGAGGGTGAGGGATACGGCAAATACACCAACCAAGTGGAGGACGTAGCATGAGCAATCAAAAATCAGTACTCGCAGGCGGATGTTTCTGGGGCATGCAGGACCTCATACGCCAACGAAAAGGCGTTGTATCCACCCGCGTAGGCTACTCCGGCGGTGACGTTCCCAATGCCACCTACCGCAACCACGGCACCCACGCCGAAGCCATCGAAGTCATCTTCGACCCAAGTATCCTCAGCTACCGCGAGTTGCTGGAGTTGTTCTTCCAAATTCACGACCCGACGACAGCGAACCGCCAAGGCAACGACATGGGTATGAGCTACCGCTCCGCGATTTACTTCGAGAACGAAGACCAAAAAGATGTCGCCCTCGACACCATCGCCGACATCGAAGCATCTGGCATCTGGCCCGGAAAAGTTGTCACCGAAATCGAGCACGTCTCCGACTTCTGGGAAGCCGAGCCTGAGCACCAAGACTACATCCAACGCATCCCGAACGGCTATACCTGCCACTTCCCCCGTGAGGGTTGGGTCCTACCCAAACGCGCCGCAGCGGAGTAAGAAATTTGGCTACCCGTCATAGGCGGTTAGCGCTGCCGCGTTTTTTGCGAGTGACGGTTTAGAGCCCAATGTGCATGATGCTGCACTTGACACCAAAGGCTGCTTTACATCAATAAAAACAATATGAAACAAATACCTCAACTCCAGACCCAACGCCTTCTACTCCGCGCACCCAGTGAAAGCGATTTTGAAGCTTACGCGGAGTTCTATGGGGATGGGAACGCATCGCATTTTTATGGCGGTCCGATCAATGCGTCGGCAGCGTGGGACAGGCTTGCGAGAGATAGCGGTCACTGGCACTTACGTGGATATGGCCAATGGACTATTGTGCATAAAGATCACGGCAAGGTTATCGGTAGTGTTGGTTTTGCGTGGCCAACAGGTTGGCCACGTCCTGAATTGACTTGGTGGATAGGCCAATCTTGGCGCAGACAAGGATTTGCGAAAGAAGCATCGGTAGCTGCAATTTGCTATGGGTATGAGAAACTGAATTGGTGCCTTGTCCAAACGCACATGAAGGATGAGAATACGGCTGCAAAATCCCTTGTGTTATTGTGAAACCAAAAATGTATTATATTGTCCCCGTTAAGAGAACGCTTTGAAAGCAAATTATTATTTTACTCACTTTAACAATTATAGTATGAAAACAGTAAGATTTTTATTGATGGTGGTGTTAGCTGCATCATTTACTTCAACAGTTTCAGCCCAGAAGAAAGTGGATCCCACCGGGACCTGGGCCTATGAAGCCTCTCAAGCTCCCTATGAGTACAGTACCGGAGATATTGTGGTTGCAAAAGAGGCGAAGGAATTCACCGTTAAGATGGTACTTGGAGAGTATGAGATGAAGGCAGACAAGGTGGTCTACGAGAAGAATGTTCTATCTTTTGCAATTTACATTGAGACCGAAACGGTTGAAATTAAATTGACAGTAGAGAAAGAAACCATGGAAGGAACAGCTTCCTATAGTGAAGGTACCATTCCAATCACAGCTAAAAAAAAGAAGTAGGTCGATAGCCGGCTATAGCTGCAAGAATCAGACCGGGGTATCACGCTCCGGTCTTTTTTTTTCAGAGGGCCGCTATGCTCAAGCAAACAGAAATTTTCTAT
>RCNC010001857.1_pt1 | contig 14251 bp, 11 predicted proteins | sample 2041301 | NCBI WGS metagenome assembly RCNC01 (sample SAMN09708231, study PRJNA481090) | Marine sediment metagenome, whole genome shotgun sequencing project. | biome: marine sediment; feature: ocean; material: sediment; isolation source: Sewage treatment plant 13A marine sediment (STP13A) ... | reverse complement strand
ATCCGCTTCTTTGTGATCAAGTCAGGGAAATGGTCCATGGCCGATGTGTTGGTGGTGGCCATCTTTATGGCCTATATAGGGTTCAACGGGATCATAGGCAATCAGCTCGATGTGCTAAGCGAGTCGGCTAAACCAGTGGAGATATTCACCACCAATGGAACGCAACTGCTGGGAGGATTCTACCTCTTCCTCTTCTTTTGTATATCCAGCCTTGTACTTTCAGTAATAATTACCCGAAAAACATGAGATTGAAATATGCCCTCGCTACTGCTGGATAAAGAAAAGTGCTTGCGTAATATGGAGAAGATGGCCTTGAAGGCGAATCGGAACAGCCTCTCGTTCAGACCACATTGCAAGACACACCAGAGTGCCGAGATCGCAAACTGGCTCCGGGACTTCGGGGTCAATGCAATCACAGTCTCCTCATTTCCCATGGCCCGTTACTTTGCTGAGGCGGGATGGAAGGATATCCTGGTGGCCTTTCCTTTTCAGCCCGGAGAAATCGAGAGTCTCATCGAAATATCTGAACTATGCAGACTTTCCATCCTGGTGGACAGTCCGGCAGCTCTCCCCTTTTTAAATCATATCCCAAAAAGAACAGGTCTTTATGTGGATATTGATACCGGCTATGGCCGGACCGGTGTCAAAGCGGAGAATCCTGATTTGATTGAACAGATTATCGTCAAGGCCCGTACCAATCCTCACCTGGAGTTTCGAGGATTTTACTGTCACGCCGGACACTCCTACAAAGCTGAAAGCCGCGATGAGGGAACTGCGATTCACCAAAAGGCACTCACCGACCTGGCTGAATTAAAAATGCAGTTTGGGAGCTACGATCCAAAGCTCCTTTATGGCGACACACCTAACTGCAGCATGCAGGAAGATTTCGGGAAACTTGATGAAATCACACCCGGCAATTTTGTTTTTTATGACCTGATCCAGTACGCCCTGGGTGCCTGCAGTATGGAGGAAATTGCTGTTGCCATGGAGTGTCCTGTTGCAGGCAGGTATCCCTTAGGGGAAAGAATTGTAATTCATGGTGGTGCTATCCATTTTTCCAAAGAATCACTGCCTCTGAAAGGGACTTCCATCTTTGGCCGGCTGGTGCATCCGACTAAAAGTGGCTGGACAGAAGCTGAAGAAGAAAGATTCCTTAGCAGCATCTCACAGGAACACGGGGTAATGGAGCATTGTGGGAACCTGGTCCGAAAAGTCAATATTGGAGAAAATCTGCTCTTCCTTCCGGTCCACTCCTGCCTTACCGCTAATATGATGCGGGAGTACCATACCCTGGATGGAAAGCTGATTGCTACCTTTAATTCATAATCCAATGAAACCCATATTTACAGAGAAGGCACCACCACCTGCCGGGCATTATTCCCAGGCCATCGTTTCGGGCGGACTGGTATTTGTATCTGGACAGTTGCCCATACATCCGGAGAGTGGGGAGATCAAACCAACCATAGAAGAGCAAACACACCAGGTTATGAATAATCTGGAGTATATCCTGCTTGCCTCAGGATCATCTCTGGGCACGGTAGTGAAAGCAACACTCTATATTTCTGATATTTCACTGTGGAATAAGGTTAATACCATTTATGCAGAACACTTTGGGTCACACAAACCCGCCCGGGCTGTTGTGCCCACTCGGGATCTGCATTTCGGATGCCTGATTGAAGTTGAAGTGGTGGCAGAGCTTGCGTAAGGTCAGCTCCGCGGTTTCCCATAAACATGGTCGCCAATGCGACGGATGCGCTCCATCTCTTCGGGATTAAGTGGCCCTGAGTCCAGCGTCTCCAGGTTTTCGCGCATCATTTCCAGGGTACGTGCACCGGTCATGCATACATCCACAGCCGGATTACTTAGCACAAAACGGTAGCAATCCTTTGCCGTCAGCGGTGCTTCACCGGGGGGCATCTTGCTCTCCTTGAGCAACTGTCCCCAACGTGTGGCCGTAAATGAGATTATACCTGGCCGGTTCTCTCCTCCACAGAAGGGAAAAACATCCTTTTCGGCACCGCTATTGGCTGCATTGTAGCGTACCTGGAAAATATCAATGGGACTCTCAAGCAATTTGGGGAACAGCTTCCTGCTGTGTCCCGATAGGGCAAGGTGACGCACCACTCCCTTTTCCTTTAAGTCCAGTGCCAGATTCATAAGCTGTTTTCGGGGTTTGTTGGGATGATACCCCAACATCAACGCATCCACATACTCCAGCCCCAGCTTTTTCAAACCTTTGTAAAAGTGAGATCTGCCCAGCAAGGAAGAGTGGGTATACTCCATCAGACAAACCACCAGCTTATCGCGGTCGCCCCGTTTATCAATGTTCTGGATGGCTTTGATCATTTCTTTGGAGCGCCCCTTCATAAAGCTACCCATCACGAAATAATTACATCCTCTCTCAAAAGCCTCCTCAAAGGCTGCTGCCGGGGCACCGTAGCTGGAGGATATCCCCAACCTGCCCACCTTAAGGCCGGTCCGGCCCAGTATGCAAGGTTCACTGAAATTTTTCATATCACCGTGTTAGTACGGCTAAAGATAGAATAAATGAAGCATTCGATCCAGGTCCTGTCAGCCAGTGGTCCCCATAGCGCTGGCAATGGCATTGACACTCAGGAGAAGATCCTGTAGCAGGTGCTCGGCCCGACTGTTTTCACCCTTTTTCTGCGTCTGCCTCCAAAGACCCAGTAAGTGCACCTGCTCCTGGTGCAGAGGCAACAGTGCTTCGGCCCTTAAACGGGTAGATAGGTGATGGTTCACACGACGCTGGGAGATGGGTAAGTCAAGCAGGTCAAGCATCATTTCCCTGGTTAGCGTCAGTTCCTCAAGCAGCATGCTGAGGATATCCTCCCTTACCTGTTTCTCCTCCACCAGTCCGGCATACATGGTCATGATCTCCTCATCGGTGGCGGCCAGGCTGGTATCCACATTTGTGAGAACATATCTGACAAAATCATCCGTAAGGGCCAGCTTCTTCAGGAGATCGTACTTTTCCTTTTGGGCTGTTTTCATCTTCATGAGAGTGGAGCCCACCCCGTACCAGCTGGAGATGTTCATCCTGGACTGAGTCCAGCTGAAAACCCATGGGATGGCGCGCAGATCCTCCAGGCTTCGCTTTCCCCGTCGCCGCGAAGGACGTGAACCAATCTTGCTTGATTCGATCACATCGATGGGAGTGGCCTGTTCGTAGAAGCGAATAAAAGAGGGATGAAGAGTCAGTTGTTTAAATGCCTTGTAGCTTTCTTCGGCCATATGGGAGAAGAGTGAACTTCGGAAAGGATCATTCTCAGGTTGATCCAGGTGATTGATAATGGTCTGATAGCTTGTTCCGGCCAGCAACAGCTCCAGATTATAGGCAGCGTTCCCCTTATTGGCATACTTTCGCTCAATGGTTTCTCCCTGCTCAGTTACACGTAAATGCCCATTCAAAGTGGAAGGTGGAAGCGACTTCAGGAACCAGTGGGTGGGGCCTGCCCCTCGACTGATGGTCCCTCCTTTGCCATGGAAGAAACGGATGTTCACACCGTGCTTCCTTCCAACTTCTGCAAGCTTCACCTGTGCATCATAGAGGTGCCATGTACTGGCCAGGATCCCTCCGTCCTTATTACTATCGCTGTAACCGATCATCACATCCTGCACTGGGCTTGCCCAGTTTCGCTTTTCCCTTACATACTCCAGACTATTTTTTGTCACTTTGTGAGATAGAAACTGATCCAGTACCTCAGGGGCTGCCTTCAGATCCGCAATGGTTTCAAAAAGGGGCACCACTGGCATGGGACAGACCAAACCTTTGGAAGTCAACCTGGAGAATCCTGCCTCCCTTGAAAGGATATAAACGGTGAATAAATCAGTCACATTTCGGGTCATGCTAACAATCAGCGAACCCAGTGCCCGTTCCGAATAGCTACGCGTATACCTGCGCAGGGCATGAAAGGTCTCGACAGCCTCCCTGGCCTGTTCTGAGGAAAGGAACTCGGTACGGGCATTAAAGGGCCGATTCTGGTCCAACTCTTCACATATAAGCGATTCCAGCCAAGCGCTCCTTTTTGACAGTTGGATGTATTCATCGGGAATCCCACTCCTGATGATATCTGTCAATGCTTCCTCATAGTATTGGCTGTTCTGCCGGATGTCCAGTCGCGCCAGGTGGAATCCAAAGATCTCCAAATGCCGTATCACCTTCTGTACATCATCATGTGCCAGGAACCCGGCACCAAAACTTATCAGTGTAGATTTCAGTAAGTTCAGGTCGCGGACCAGCTCATCGGAATGACGATAAGAAAATGGCTTATCGACCAGGTCCACACCCCCACCCTGCTGTTCGGCCACAGGAAGTTTCAGTTTCAACAAACGCACATAATTCCTGAATGGCTCGTGTTGCCCGGAGAGAAAATCGGGCGACAATTCCCTTTCAAGTTCATCAAGTCTATGACTAAATTCTGGCGTCAGGCAAGAATTTTCACAATAGATACTCACCTTGTCGGAGAGTCCATCCAGCCGGGCAAGTACCAGCTTCATTGCATGTATCCTGAAAGCTTTCAAGGTTTTGCTGGTCACCTTAGCGCTTACCAGCGGGTGGCCATCCCGGTCTCCACCAACCCAGTTGCCAAAAGTAATCTTTGGGAAATGTCCGCTGTCCTGCAAGATATCAGGATCGTAACCAGCCTCTTCCCAGGCCTGTTCAAGCCTGTAATCCAGCATAGGAAGTACTTCAGGAAATACCTTATAGAAATAGTGTAATACATTCTCCAGTTCAGATTCAAGGGCCGGCTTCTCAATAAAAATCTCACCAATAAACCAGAGTTTATGCAGAATCCTTTGAATATCGTGTTTCACTTCCTGCTGTTCGTACCTGTTGTACATGGAATTCTCTCTCTTAACCATCAGTAAGTAGAGTTGACGATAAAGAGTTAGTACCACAGGTCGTTTGGCTTCCGTGGGATGAGCAGTAAGCACTGGTTCAACTTCAATATGGCTGAATTGCTCCAGGATCTCCTCCCCTTTCACTCCTTGCTTCTTTAAATCGGAAAGTACATTGCCCCATAATCCATTAACACTATCGAGCCCCTGCTCATCATGTTTACGGCGTCTGCTCTGAACAGCACCATTCACCTCTGAAAGATTGAGTAGCTGGAAGGCAATAGAATAAAGCCGGAGCACCTTATGCTTATCTGCGCCTGAAAAATCAGGAGCCCTTCCTGATAGCCAGGGAATCTGCCTGGCCAGGTCTGCTTCGCCATTTTCTTCCAAAACGATAGCAAAACATTGCAATAAAAATTCCAGATCGCCGTAAGGCTTGCCCAGAAGCTCTTTAATTTTTGTGTAGCGGGATGTCATATCATAAATAACAAACACACCTGCCGGGGGTTCATTAATCTTTCAAAGAATATTAAAGAACTGTTCTAAATAAGGAACGGATCTGCATCTGAAAAAGGATCAACCTCAGGCTTATTTATTTTTTAAATTATATTCACCACTTGAAATCCGTTTAACCCCAACCTTACCTACCATGAAAAAAGCTGTTAGACTTCTCCTGATTCTTACCATTGTCAGTTTTATCGCTCCTGTTCACGCACAGGATGCCAAGCAAAAAGGGCTCGATGCCATCACCCAGCAGGCGGTGAAAGGTCAACTTGAATTTCTTGCCTCGGACTGGACCGAAGGGAGGGCCATCGGACAACCGGGTGCTTATATGGCTGCGGATTATATAGCCAGCCTTTTCAAAGTATACGGACTTCAGCCAGCTGGAGACATGGAATTTGAAAGACCCACCAGGGCCGAGCGGATGGCAGGAAAAAGGTCTGCAAGCTACAGAACCTTCTATCAGAGTTTCAACCTTATTGAAACCAGGGCAGGCAAGGATCATGAATTGTCACTCACCGAAACAACATCTGGAGGCTCACGCACTTTGAACTTTACCTACCAAACAGATTTTTCGGTGCAGGCCTCCGGGGTCTCCACAGAATTAGAATTACCAATAGTATTTGTAGGATATGGTCTCACCGATGAGGAGAATGGATATGATGATTTTAAAGATGTGGATGTAAAAGATAAGATCATCCTGAGATTAAGTGGCTATCCTGGTCATACGGACGAAACATCAAAAGCATATGAAACCATGTCATCTGACTGGGGCCGTGGCAGGTATACGCTAATGCGGGCCAAGAACAACCGGGCTTCGGAGCTGGGAGCGTCTGCAGTTATAGAGGTAAATCCAGGTAGTGATGTTGGAGCTGCATGGGCAGACAATCTTCCCTTTCGTGTGAACTCAGGAAATTATGAAGGTGTTAAACCCAGGGCCTCCTACTATGAAACCCGCATGAGCCTGCCAGGAAATGAGCTAAGCAGCGGTACGGTTCGCATCACAGTTTCCGATAGAGTAATGAATGAACTGGTTAAGGGTACGGGTGTGGATCTGGAAGCCTTCCAGGAAAAAGTAAAGAGTAGTTTGAAACCGGACTCTAAAGCACTTGCCGGGAAGAAACTGAGGGTTAAAACCACCGTGGATTCCAAACTGATCCGGGCCAGGAATGTGGTAGGTGTTCTTCCCGGGAAGGATACCACCGAGATTATTGTGGTTGGTGGGCATTACGACCACCTGGGCATTCATGACGGTTGGATCTGGAACGGTGCCGATGATAATGGTTCAGGTACAGTTGGCGTCATGAGTATTGCCAAGGCCTGCATGGCCACCGGCGAAAAGCCCGAAAAAACTATTGTATTCTGTGCATGGACAGGGGAAGAGAAAGGACTCCTGGGATCCAAGTATTTTGCCGATCATCCTTATAATAATGCAAAAATGATCCTGAACCTGAACTACGATATGATCTCCCGCGACAATACAAATGATAGTCTGGGGAACATGTGTAGCATGAACTATACCAAGGCCTACTCTGTGCTAGAGGACCTGACCAATAATAACATTGAGGAATACGATCTGGATCTGGATGTAGCTTTCAAACCTGCTGCACGTCCACGCGGAGGTAGCGACCACTCATCCTTCTCTGCGAAAGACATCCCCATCATGTATTTTATGGCTGGATTCCCACCCGAGTACCACCAGCCCGATGATCATCTCAAGCTGATCAACTGGGAAAAGATGACCAATATCATCAGGGTCGGATACCTGAATATCTGGGACCTGGCCAACACGGAGTGGAAAGCTGACGCAACGGAATGATCTATTTGTAACCAAGGTAGCCATGAAGCTTCTCTCTGAAAAAGAGTTTTTATCGCATATCTCCTACGACTCAGTTATCTTTGGGTTTTCCGGAATGGAGTTGAAGATTCTGGTAATGAAATATCATACAGGAAAATATGCACTTCCAGGGGGATTTGTAAAGCGTAATGAAGATCTATCCGATGCAGTGAAACGGGGGCTAAAGGACCGTACCAGCCTTAGCAATATTTACCTGGAGCAGTTTCATACTTTTGGCAGTCTTAAGCGATACGATCCAGAAACCATGCAAGAAATCCTGAAATACTCGGGGCTAAATCCCGATCCCTCCCACTGGATGCTCGATCGTTTTTTCTCCATCGCCTACTATGCCCTGATTAATTTCAATGATGTGGATCCAAAACCAGATCATTTTTCCGATTCAATCGATTGGTATGACATTCACAATCTACCGCCCCTGATGCAGGATCATAACGAGATCGTAGCTATGGCACTGCGGACCCTACGTGACAACCTGGATCGGAAATTGATCGGTGTTAACCTGCTTCCTGAGAAATTTACCATGAAAGAGTTGCAGGAAGTGCATGAAGTGATTCTTGAGAAAAAACTCAGGCGGACCACCTTCCAGCGAAGAATGTTAAGTCTGGAGATCCTGGAACGGCACGAAAAAAGGTATTCAGGAGAAGCGCACAAGGCCCCCTACCTGTATAGTTTTAAGAAATAGGCCTAATCTTACTTTGCTTCCCTGGCAAACCATTGTTCCCAGAAACCCAGTTTTGCCCGGTCGGGCAGAGTTTGTTGACCCACAATAGTATCCAGCAACATTACTTGCTCATTTTGAAGATCATAGGGATCCCACTGTGATAGTCCTTGACCATTTGGATTTCCGGTCTTTGCAAAATTTACCCAGTAGTCTGACATCTGATCAGCAATCTGTTGATCAATGGCTTCCCAGGGGCGATCGAGCGTATGTAGGTTATCATAAGCATAAACAATCTCTCCCGAGTGGAATGCTCCGAATGCCGTCTCCGGCCCATATGCCGGCAACTCCCTGTTAAAGTTATACACCCAGGCTCCTGATTGTCCCGATTTTGTCTGCATTTTGGCCCAGGTATAAACCTGGATCCCAAAGGTTTGGTCACGACTCATATCAAACTGTGATCTGGCAGCCTCCTCCTCAGTGGAGGTGGGATATACAGCGAAAAAATCATCTGCAAATTCCCCATACCTGTCCCGGATCTGTTCCCGGAAAATGACAGAAGTTTGCGGCCTGACTAACATTTTATCATCCCTGTTCCATCCAATAAGCACCGGTACATCATTCTGATTCCCTTTTGCATAGGTACCCATAAGCCCTTCTGGAATTACATAGCCATCCACAAAAGGCGAATTGAGACCTCCAGAAGCATGCAGAATAGAATCTGAGGGCAAGGCTCGTAAATCATCCAATGAAGCAGCCCCCATATTTTTTGCAAATATGACACCCAGTTCTTCAGCGCCCGAAAGATCAAGAGCAGGTCTGAGAGGACTGGAAACAAATGAAGCACCACTCTCGGCAATGGCCCTGTGGAAAAATCCCCTGGCCAATGGCGATACTGTAAGGTAATTGACCCCAAATGCACCAGCCGATTGTCCGGCAATAGTCACATTCCCTGGATCACCACCAAACTGAGCAATATTCCTGTTTACCCACTTCAGGGCAGCAATCATATCCAGGATTCCGTAGTTACCTGAACTTCCATATTCCGATTCGGCTGTAAGTTCAGGATGGGCCAGGAAACCAAAAAGTCCCACCCGGTAGTTGATACTTACAAAAACCACTCCCTTTGAAGCCATGGAGGCCCCATCATAAATGGCGCAGCCACTTCCCCCGGAACGAAATCCTCCACCGTATATATAGACCATAACCGGAAGATTCTCTTCAGTGGTCTCTGCTTCGGTCCACACATTCAAATAGAGACAATCTTCACTGATGGGTTCTGCGGGGATCAGGAACTCTTCCGACCAGAACATAAAGGCCATCGGTTTCCCTTGCACCGGACTGGGGCCAAAGTCATCACACTCCAGTATACCTTCCCAGGGCTCAAGGGCTTGTGGTGCTTTCCACCTTAGCTCTCCCACCGGGGGAGCTGCAAATGGAATTCCCTTATATGAGATTAAACTCGATTCTGCCTCCTTCACACCCTTTATCTGGCCCTCCTGCAGTTGAACCAACTCCGACAGGAGAGCAGGCTTTGTGGTACATGATCCCAATAAGAGGATCAGGACCAGATATAAATACCTAGACTTCATGTGCTAAAACAATAATTATTATGCATCTTATTTAAAAAGCAGCGGCGTAAATTCTGACAGGTAAACTCGCCAGTTCTTCCAGATATGCCCTCCCTCACTTTCACGATAGGTATAGGGCATCCCCAAGCCCTCAAGTTTCTCCGTATACAACTTTACGTTGTTGAATAGAAAATCAGTTTTACCGATCCCGATCCAGTAGAGCTCATAACCGTTCGCCTTCTGGACAAGTAAAGTCCCATCAATATCATGGTAAACATCTGAACTTACGTTCTGGTTGGGCAGGATTGCTGCCGAAAATAATCCCACATAGTCGAAGGTATTCGGATAGTAGCGGGAGATATGGAGGGAATGAAATCCACCCATAGAGAGTCCGGCTACGGCCCTGTGCGATTTTTTCGCCTTCACCCTGTAACTATCCTCCACAAAATTTACAATATCCATAAAAGCTCCCTCATAGCTTCCGTCCATGGTTCCCTGTTCCATAAACTGCGGCTTGAAGTAGCCCCTTATTCCTTCACCCGGAGCTGCCTGCTGAGAGACATTGCCATTGGGCATCACAACGATCATTGGCTCTACCTTGCCCTGAGCGATCAGGTTATCCATTATCTGCGAGACCCTTCCCAACTCAATCCATGCCTCTTCATCACCACCTGCACCATGCAAGAGATAGAGCACCGGGTATGATGATCTGCCTGACTCATATCCCGGAGGAGCATAGATGGTGATACGACGGGTCATTTTCAGACCCGGGGAGTTATACCAACGGCGGGTCACAGATCCGTGGGGAACATCATTCACCTTGTAAAGGTCGGCCTGTCCACCCTCTACCAACAAGATATTAGTATTGGTAGAAATATCACGACTCACAAAAACGTTATTTGGATCGTTGGTCCGGACCCCATCAATCATATATGCATAGCCATAGAGTTCAGGTGCCAGGATTTCTGTGGTATGGCTCCAGAGTCCATTATCATCTTTAACCATGTTGACCGAGCCGGGAACCCATCCATCGGCTGGCATCCAGTCACCACTTAGCTTTACCTCTTCAGCTTCGGGTGCATTCACTTTAAAAGTCACAGTATGATTCTCGTGAATCTCCGGGGAAACAATTTCGGTTCCTCCAGATAGTGCCTGTTGCGCGAGCGAAGGTAATGTCAGCCAGGAGACAAATACCAGTGCAATAATCAATCGCTTTTTCATAGAATTGTTTTGAATATATATTTTCGTACTAATTTAATTAATTACTTCGCTAATTGCAGTGATGTATTAAGAATGCCAGAGTAAAACATTTACTGTTCAAATATGTTAAAGATAAATAGTATTAGTCGAGAACTACTTAATGTAACTATTTGAGACAATAATACAATATGTTCACTATAATTCCTAATTCATTGGTCCCTGATAGGTAGAGGTTTGATAATTAAAAGGATGAAGTTTAAATTTATTGATAGATGTTCGCGTTCCTCATCATAATTTTGCTGCTTCTTCCCGTACAGGAGAAGCAAGACTACCCCCTGAAAAACGGGCGCCCCACCAGCAGAGGGATCGATCGTTATGTGGAGGATAATGCCTATTTGCTCATACTTGAGCTCCAGGATTTTATTCAGGATACGTTGTACAATGCGAATATTTATACGGAAGATCTTTCCAGGAACGAGGATCAAAACCCCCTGGAGCTGGGTAACTATTACCCAAATGAAATATTCATTAATAATGCAGAGATATTCATTGCGTATGAATTGGAGGCCCTTTCCAGAAATAGCAGGGATACCATTATCAGTTCCAACCTGTTTGTAAAGGCCGCTGTTTTTCATGAGCTTATGCACCACTATATCTACCAGATTGGTATTGAGATGTTGCGGAAAGATCAGATACCGGTGGACAGGGCATACCAGTCTTTTTTCAGAATATACAGCTACAGGGAAGATCCGGGACCCAGATTTATAGAGGAAGGGATCTGTGAGTACGTCACTTATAAAATGAATGAGACCATCTCTCAAAGGCGACCTTATATTCCCAGGAAACCTTCAGATCTGAACAATCCGGAAAATATCTATAAAGTATTCTATAAATACTCCGCTTATTCTCTTACTAAATTCCTCGACAATAAGGATTTAAAGGAAGGCATTAAGATATTACTACACAATCGTCCACCCTCAACAGAAGAGATCCTCAATCCTGAACTTTTCTTTGCCAGGCTTGAAGATATCAATTAGTTCTCCAAAGATTTGGTAAAAACTGGTAATACAACAGGTGTCTCCAGGTTACAAAATCATGTGCCCCATCACTGCCAATATAGTATACATGTTCTATATTCCTCTTTTCAAGCTCCTCGTGAAATAACACATGCCTGGAGTCAGGTCTTGTTTCATTGGTTCCTGCTCCCACAAAAAGATAATCGATTTTATCATTCAGATCCGGGTCCTCAAATACTCCGGGGTTTAGATCCATGGATTCAGCTGCACTGAGCATCCCGATGGAGCCAAATACATCCAGATTATTTAGCCCGGTTATCTGAGAATGCCTTCCTCCCATGGATAAACCGGAAATCGCGCGGCCGTGTTTGTTGGTCACAGTGCTGTAATTTTTATCAACTAATGGGATGATCACTTTTAACATCTCCTCATCAAACAGTTCGAAACTTCGCGGGGTATGGTCGGGATCCTTCCGGTGTAAGACCTGATTGTTGGGTATCACAATGATCATAGGAAGCGCCTTCCCTTCAGCAATCAGATTATCCTCGATAAAATTCGCCCTTCCGAATATGGTCCATGTGGAGGCAACCTCACCCGAACCTCCCAAGAGATATAGTACAGGATACTTTTTTTCCGGATTGTATCCGGGAGGCGTGTAAACAAACATTTCCCGTTCCCCATTCGTTACGTCAGAATGGTATATATGCCTGGTTATGTTGCCGTGCGGGACCTCCCTGGCATCATACCAGGCAGGCCCGTCTCCGTGCACCACCACAATACTGAAGCCCGGTTGATTGGCAAAACCCACCAGGGTATTGGAAGGATCCACCACACTGACCCCGTCAATGATCATCTTGTAATAATAGATTTCAGGAGTCAGTGGCCCTACAGTGAGTGTCCAATGGCCATCCTCTCCCCTGGTGAAAGGCACTGGTTTTTCCCAGTCCAATCCAAGCGCAAGCAGGATGCTACCCGAGAGCAAGACATCCTGAACATCAGGAGCATTTATTCGAAAGGTTACGGTATGATCGTCGTGTACCTCCGGGGATATGGTTCGGGCCATAAAGGGTGTGAGTCCATCCCCGATTTTCTGTGGAGCCCAATCAAGGTTTACATGAGCCTGCTGTGCTCCAAGTTCTGCCATTCCGAAAAACAGGAAGAACAGAACAGGAATAAAATGATAGTCTTTCATAAGATTCGATTGCTAAATTTTTGACTTTTTATTCCGGCCAGTCGAATTGGCTATCGTCCATCCTGAAGAACCTTACAGCATTATTGAAGAGAATATCTCTTTTCTGATCTTCAGATAGGTACTGGGCATGTTCAATCACTCCCATGGAGGTTTCGAACAGACGTGGCCACATCATAAAATCAGTTCCATACATAATTCGTTTTCCAAAACCTGCCTGTACGAGCCTTTTAATATAGTAGTGGATTTCGTCCAGAGGGTAGCTCCAGATAAAACCTGAAATATCGAGGTATACATACGCATTTGCCCCCATCAATGCAATCATCTCTTCCAGCATGGGATATCCGGCGTGCATGACCCAGATTTTCATTTTTGGATGCCGGGCAAGCAGATCTTCTAACAAAAATGGATTTCCAAGGGAGGCGCGGTATTTGGGCTGTGAAAGGTTGGCCATTCCATTTCCTCCAGTTCCCATGTGTATGCCCACCGGCACATTCAACTCCTCAGCAACAGCAAAATAAGGATCAAGTGCCGGATCGCTGGGAGATATACCCTGGTACTGGGGAGCTACTTCAGCCATCACTTTATAAAAACCATTGCTTAAGGAATCCCGAAAAGCTTCCACTGTCATAGAAGTTGCATCGCTGATTCCAATTCCCGGAATAATTCTTCCAGGAGGAGCAGCTTTGACCCAACTCCTTAGTACCTCAGCATCGCCAAAGGCTACCATGGTCATGTTGAATTTCTTGATGCGCTTGACCACTTCATCCTGCATTTCTTCATCGCTGGTGGCAGGCATCAGCGGGTCCACACAATCTAAATTCAGGAAGGATGGGGGTCCATCGAGAGGATCACCACCGGGCATATTACTTAAAAACCAGGGGCACATGGGACTGGCCCAGGCCGGATTGGTTTTCATGGCATGCACATGGATATCAAAGACCGGCAGATGAGTCACTTTTTCTTCTTCCTGGCCGGACAACTGTAAGGCCAGACCGGGGATAACGAGTAATAGCAGGAGTGCTTTTTTCATTTTGCTTTGTTTATATATGAATCTTATATTTTAAAACAGCATTGTCGCAAATATGGAAAGATAGTCTCTCCAGTTAGCCCAGGAATGCCCTCCTGCACTTTCATGGTATTCATGCTCAATTTCTTCCATAGAGATGAATAAAGTCTGATTCAAGGTTGTCAGGTAATCTGAATTAATTCCAAACTATTCGTTTATTGCCATAGTTTGAGACAATGATACTGCAATTTAATATTTTATTGTATCTTCTTCGCCATAAGCTAACACCTATTCAACCTATTGATGACTAAACTCTTTACAATCACGTTCTTAAAAGGACGTTATATGTTATTAACCCAAAAACTTCCAACTATGCATCATTCTTTAAA
>RCNC010001856.1_pt1 | contig 14251 bp, 11 predicted proteins | sample 2041301 | NCBI WGS metagenome assembly RCNC01 (sample SAMN09708231, study PRJNA481090) | Marine sediment metagenome, whole genome shotgun sequencing project. | biome: marine sediment; feature: ocean; material: sediment; isolation source: Sewage treatment plant 13A marine sediment (STP13A) ... | reverse complement strand
AACATGAGCCGAATTACCGAGATCGTCGAGAAACCTGCTCCGGAAGATGCTCCGTCGAACTCGGCCGTCGTTGGCCGATACTTGTTGGCGCCGGAGATTTTCGACAAGTTGGAGCACATCGGCAAAGGGGCTGGTGGAGAAATTCAGCTTACCGATGGTATCGCGGCGTTATTGGATGAGTCGCCCGTCTACGCATACTCGTTCGGCGGCATTCGTTACGACTGCGGCAGCAAGCTGGGCTATCTGCAAGCGACGGTCGCCTACGGGCTAAGCCATGCCGATACGGGTGAGCGATTCCGAGAGCATCTCAAAGCAGTGCTCTCGGACTAAGCAAACTACGCGCTCTTCTTGTTCAAAAAAATAGGCTAGTATCGCTACTCGACCCGCCCAATTTTTTGACGAGAATAGTCGGTATGCGATTGATAATTTTACTTTTTTTCATCCTTTCCGCCAGCGCTTCAAATGCCCAGCAGACCTACCTGATCGATTGGGACGCGGTCGGCGAGGAGTCCATCCAGCACCTCGTTGAGCTGATTCAGATTGACTCCCGGAATCCGCCTGGCAACGAGACCCAGGTCGTCAGCTACCTCGAAGACGCGCTTAAAGAAGCGGGAATAGTGTCGAAGACATACGCACTCGACGAATCTCGAGCGAATCTTGTTGCACGCGCGAAGGGCAATGGCTCGAAACGACCGTTGTTGATTATGGGTCATACCGACGTTGTCGGGGTTCAGGCAGACAATTGGTATGCGGATCCATTTAGTGGCATGCGGCGAGACGGATTTGTCTATGGTCGCGGTGCCCTGGACGACAAGGATAACGTCGCTGCCGGATTGATGGTGATGAAGCTATTAAAGCGCTACGGCGTAGAGCTTGATCGTGACGTTATCTTTCTCGCAGAGTCCGGCGAGGAGGGAACGCCGGAGGTTGGAATCAACTATATGGTTGAGCATCACTTTGATGTGATCGATGCCGAATATGTGCTGGCCGAAGGCGGTAAGAACGTCATAGAGGACGACGAGGTAAAAATCGTTGGCATAGAGACGACCGAAAAAACGCCTCGCCGAGTGACGCTGGTGGCGCGAGCAAAGCCGAGCCATGGTTCGATGCCGACTTTGCAGAATGCCGTATTGATTCTCGCGAATGCAGTCGCGAAAGCTGGAACGTGGCAAACAGAAGTCCGATTTAATGAAACGACCAGAGCCTATTTTCAACGCATGGCCGAGATTTCGAATGAAGAAGACGCCTTCCGATACAATAATATCGAGAATCCTGAAGAGAGCGAAGCGATCCAGCAGTACTTCATAGAAAACTTTCCCTACCACTATTCGATATCGCGCACGTCTGTTGCGCCTACAGTCATCGACGCTGGGTTTCGCAAGAATGTAATCCCGTCAGAAGCGAGCGCGATCCTCGATATACGGATGTTGCCGGACGAAAACGTCGAGGAATTTTATGCAATGCTGGCCGAAGTGATCGATGACCCGCGCGTCGAGATCGTGCCCGAGCATATTTATCGGCCGGTTGCGCCACCGTCGGAAATCGATAACGAGATGTTTCAAACACTGGAACGCGTCGCAAAACAGATGTACCCGTCCGCCACCGTGCTACCGATAATGCAGACCGGGGCGACCGATATGGCTCAGGTCAGAGCGAAAGGTATGCAGGGCTACGGCGTCGGGTCGGCACAAACAATTGAAGAGATTAACAGTGGCTTTGGTGCCCACGGAGATAACGAACGCATTTCCGAGGAAGCGTTCGTCGACTTCGTTCAGTACATGTGGAACGTCGTCATAGAGATTGCCGCTACTCGGTAGTTGAGTCGAAACGTTATCCGAGTGGCGACGGCCTACATCGTTGTTGCCTGAATAACAGTTAAGGAAAAATAATGATTCGCAGTTTTTTAGTCGTGCTACTCATAAGCCTGTCCAGCACTTCGTGGGCTGACAGTATTCTCATCGAGAACGTGCGCATTTTTAACGGTGTCGATGCGACGCTTACGTCAGGGCATGTGCTTGTTGAGGACGGGATCATCGCTCAGGTATCAAGCGATGCGATTTCGCCCGGAGAAGACGCTACCGTCATCGACGGCGCAAATCGCGTCTTGTCTCCCGGATTCATCGATCTGCACGTGCACTTGTATGGTCATGTGCCGTCGAACCAGTCGCGGGCGCATCCGACGGTCGTTGGCGCGGTCGCAACCAATGTTGCGAAGCACTTTCTGGATAGTGGCTTCACTACGATTCGAGACGCCGGTGGTACGCATCCGGACTTCGCCAAGGCCATTGAACTGGGCACTATTTACGGGCCTCGTGTATTTCCATCCGGCGCAGTACTGTCGCAGACGGCCGGGCACGGAGACTGGCGTGAAGCATCGGTTCGCAATCCAACGCTGGATGGTGGCACGCCGTATATCGGCGGCGATCAGTCCGTCATTGTCGACGGTGTTGACCAACACTTGGCTGCAGCGAGAGAGAACCTTCGGCACGGCGCGACCCAGATAAAGATTATGGGTGGCGGCGGCGTGATGTCGGACTATGATCCGATCCAGTCCCTACAGCCGACACCCGCCGAGATTCGGGCCGCAGTTGCTGCGGCGAGCGACTTTGGAACCTACGTGCTCGCACACGCCTATACCAGCGAAGCGATCCGCCGCCTGGTCGACAACGGCGTGCGCTGCATTGAACACGGTTTGCTGATTGATGATGCAACTGCGAAGTACGTGAAGAAGCACGACGTCGTCATCAGCACGCAGCTTGTCGTGTATCGAGAACTTGCGAATTTACCCGGCATCACTGAAACGCATTTGAAAAAACTCGATGTTGTTTTGAAAGGTCAGGAGAACTTGATCGAACTGATCAAGAAATACGATATCACGACGGGATTTTCGACCGACCTGATCAGTGGCATGTACCCGATGTTAACGCGTGAGTTTACTGAAAGGGCGATGTACTGGACGCCTGCCGAAGTACTTGCTCAGGCGACCTCAGAAAGCGCCAAGGTCATTCGAATGGCCGGCTACCTGAATCGCCACGGCAATTTTGGCGAAATTCGTGAAGGGTGGGTTGCGGATCTTTTGTTGATCGAGGGCGAGCCGCTTGAAGATATATCGGTTTTGAGAGACCCGGAAAACAATCTTGCGCTGATAATGAAGGCGGGAAAAATCATGAAAAATCAAACAAACTAGTTTTTTGGCAAACAAAAAAAGCCCTCAAAAGAGGGCTTTCTCGGATTTGGCTCCCCGACGCGGACTCGAACCACGGACATTCTGATTAACAGTCAGACGCTCTACCAACTGAGCTATCGGGGAATAGGTCGTCACCGTAAAGTGAGGGCCGGGATTTTGGTCTAGGCCCCGACCCTTGTCAAGCTGAAACCGCGCGTTTTATGCGATTCATCGCCTCTTGCAGCGATTCCATTGAGCAAGCGAATGAAAGTCGCATATAGCCGGGCGCGCCAAAGGCCGTACCGGGAACGCAGGCGACATCGACTTCATTGAGGAGCAGCGCCACCAAGTCGGTATCAGAGGCGAGTTTCTTGTTCTCCAGAACGCCGAGTACCCGCGGCAAAGCGTAGAACGTACCTTCGCCTGGACGACACTCGAAGCCGTCAATGTCGTTCAAGGCCTTGATGACGTAGTCGTGCCGATCCTTGTAGGCCGCGGTCATCACTCCAACGGGCGTTTGATCGCCAGTCAGCGCCGCAACAGCCGCGACCTGAGAAATACTGCAGGGGTTGGAGGTGCTTTGGCTTTGGATCGTTTTCATCGCCGAGATCAGTTCTTGTGGCCCCGCTGCGTAACCGATTCGCCAGCCTGTCATCGCATAAGCCTTCGACACACCGTTCGTCGTTACCACTCGATCGAAGAGGTCAGGGCAGGCCGATGCAAAACTGCAGAATGCTTCGTCGGCCCAGTGGATATGTTCATAAATATCGTCGGCAACGATAACGATATCGGGATGATCCATCAGTACTGCGCCCAGCGCCTGTAGTTCAGCCCTGGAATAACTGGCACCGGTTGGGTTACTGGGGCTGTTTAGAATCACTAATCGTGTGCGATCCGAGATTGCAGCGTCCAATTGGGCGGGTGTGATCTTAAAGTCTTGGTCAATACCCGACTCGACTATGACCGGCTCAGCATCCGCCAGACGCACCATGTCGGGATAGGAAACCCAATAGGGCGCCGGGATGATGGCTTCGTCGCCGTGCGAGAGAAGCGCCATACAGAGATTAAACAGACTTTGTTTAGCACCGCTCGACACGATGACTTGCGACGGCTGGTAATCAAGACCATTGTCGCGTGCGAATTTCTCGCAAACGGCGCTCTTCAGTTCCGCCGTACCGTCGACTGGCGTGTATTTCGTCTGGCCATCGACAATCGCTTTCTGCGCGGCCTCTTTGATGTGTTGGGGCGTATCGAAATCCGGTTCGCCGGCGCCGAGACTGATGATGTCTCTGCCTGTTGCCCGCAATTCCGCGGCCAATGCCAATACAGCGCCGGTCGGTGAAGGCTTGATGGCTGCCATTCTTTTTGAAACTGATAAACTCACTCGATTGCCTCTCAAAAATGCACAATGGAATTGCACAACGATGGTACGTCAATCTATAAGCCTTCCCAACAAACAAATCGATGAGCGCGATCGACTGACGCTGGTGTCGGATTTCGAGCCGGCTGGCGATCAGGTCAAAGCGATTTCCGGGTTGTTGGAAGGTCTCGAGGATGGCCTTGCGCGCCAGACCTTGTTGGGCGTTACCGGTTCGGGAAAAACCTTCACCGTCGCCAACATCATTGCGCGAACCCAGCGTCCTGCAATCATTCTCGCGCCGAATAAAACCCTGGCCGCGCAATTGTATGGCGAGATGCGCGAGTTCTTCCCGAAGAACGCCGTCGAATACTTTGTTTCCTACTACGACTACTACCAGCCAGAGGCCTACGTACCGAGCTCGGATACCTTTATCGAGAAAGATGCGTCAATCAACGAACAAATAGGGCAGATGCGACTATCCGCGACCAAGGCGCTCATAGAGCGCCCGGATGTGATTATCGTCGCGACTGTGTCCGCTATTTATGGACTGGGCGATCCGGAAGCTTATTTCAGCATGGTCTTGCATCTCGATCGCGGTGACCGTATCGATCAGCGTGGACTCCTGCGCCGTCTCGCCGAACTGCAGTACGTCAGAAACGAGATCGATTTTTCGCAGGGCACGTATCGGGTGAGGGGTGATGTGATTGATGTCTTCCCGGCTGAATCCGAGAAGGACGCGGTGCGCATTGAGCTGTTCGACGATGAAATCGAATCGCTTTCCTATTTTGATCCGCTGACAGGCGAGGTTGTCCGCCGTGTCCCACGACTGACGATATTTCCGAAAAGTCATTACGTCACGCCCAGGGAACGTTTGCTGGAGGCCTGTGAGCACATCAAGGTCGAACTAAAGGACCGTCTGGAATACCTTAGGAAGCACCAAAAACTTCTTGAAGCTCAAAGACTTGAACAGAGAACTTTATTTGATTTAGAGATGATACGGGAGCTCGGATACTGCTCAGGAATTGAAAACTACTCCCGCTACCTGTCTGGCCGGGGTCCCGGCGAACCACCGCCGTGTCTGTTCGATTATCTTCCGGAGAAAGCAATACTTATCATTGACGAAAGCCACGTTACGGTGCCGCAACTCGGCGCGATGTATAAGGGCGATCGATCTCGAAAGGAGACGCTGGTCGAGCATGGTTTTCGATTACCATCCGCACTCGATAATCGGCCGCTTCGTTTTGATGAATTTGAGGGCCTGTCGCCGCAATCGATATACGTTTCAGCGACACCTGGGAAATACGAAAATGAATTTACCGACAACGTGGTGGAACAACTGGTCAGACCGACTGGCCTTGTCGATCCCGAGATCGAAATTCGCCCGGCAAGCACCCAGGTCGATGACGTTCTGTCCGAGATCAACAAGCGCGCCGCGGTGGGTGAGCGAGTACTGATAACGACGCTCACCAAACGTATGTCCGAAGATCTGACGGACTACCTGGGGGAGCACGGTGTTCGCGTGCGTTACCTGCACTCCGATATTGCGACCGTCGAGCGAACCGAGATCATTCGTGACTTGCGCCTTGGCGCATTTGACGTGTTGGTCGGCATCAACCTGCTGCGTGAGGGTCTGGATATGCCCGAGGTCTCGCTCGTCGCGATCCTGGACGCGGACAAAGAGGGTTTTCTGCGCTCGGATCGATCCCTGATCCAGACAATGGGGCGCGCGGCCCGCAACATAAACGGCAAGGCCATTCTTTATGCCGACAAGATGACCGGGTCTATGGAGCGGGCCATCGACGAGACCCAGCGTCGCAGAGAACGACAGGAAGCCCATAACAAGAAGCATGGCATTAAACCGGAATCGATCATCAAAAAGGTTGCGGACATTATGGAATCTGCCTACCCGTCACCCGATTCTGAAAGGCGCATGGTCGGCGAGGATAAGGTGCCGTACGACGTATTGAGTCCGACGCAGCTCTTGAAGAAGGCCGCGAAACTCGAGAAAAAGATGCTGAAAGCCGCCAGAGACCTTGAGTTCGAGGAGGCGGCGCGCATTCGCGATGAGATTCAGCGGATCCGGGATTTCTCATTCGGGCGAGCCGATCAAAAAGCCGGCTAACAGGCCTTGCAGTCCACCATGCGCTTCAGTATCTTACGCCTCCGCCGAAAGGGCTCTGACCCCTTTAGGATTGAATTGGGCGATTAGCTCAGGGGTAGAGCGCCACGTTGACATCGTGGAGGTCCCAGGTTCGAAACCCGGATCGCCCACCAATTCTCTCTTGTACCTGATTTTTTTACGATTTTTACTGTTTCCATGGTTGTATCCTGCTTTGGGGCTATATAGAATCGCGTTCCCGCACTGGCTGCGGCGTTTTGATGTGGCCTTGAAAGTGTTGGGATTGTTCAGTTTCCGGAGGATTTGGGTATCGCAGTTACAAAGCGCGTAAGGCGCAATGACGAAATCGACGCCACTGAGGTGCGAGTAATCGACTCTCAGGGTGAACAGGCAGGTGTTATGTCCCTCAGGGCTGGCATCGAACTGGCGAAAGAAGAGAGCTTGGATCTCGTGGAAGTATCGCCAAATGCTGAGCCACCGGTGTGTCGAATTATGGATTTCGGCAAGTATTTGTTCGAGCAGAACAAGAAAGCCCAATCTGCGAAACGCAAACAGAAGCAGGTCCACATTAAAGAGATCAAGTTTCGTCCGGGAACAGACGAAGGTGACTACCAGATCAAGCTCGGCAAGCTCGTGCATTTTCTGGAAATTGGCGACAAAACCAAAGTCACACTGAGATTCAGAGGTCGGGAGATGGCGCACAAGGAACTGGGCGCACAGCTTCTGACCAGGGTCAGAGATGACCTCGAGGAATATGGCACAGTTGAGCAAATGCCGCAGATGGAAGGACGGCAAATGGTCATGGTAATTGCGCCGAAGAAGCACTAGAAGAACGTTTAAGCAGCAGTACCCGAAAAGTGTGCGAGTTGAAGGGTGTGACAACCCGGAAAACTCTAACCGCCTGTAGCGGCCGGAATTGTCCGGTACGTAGCAAGGCCTAAGGAAATAAAATGTCTAAGATGAAAACCAACCGAGGCGCGGCCAAGCGCTTCAAGAAGACGGGCAAAGGCGGCTTCAAGCGCGCCCAGGCCCACCTCAATCACATTCTCACCAAGAAGAAGTCGAAGCGTAAGCGTCAGTTGGGCAAGACCCTTCAGGTTGCTGACTGCGACACAAAGAGCGTGCGTCGCATGCTCCCTTACGCTTAAGAGGAGATTGAGAAATGGCCAGAGTCAAGAGTGGCGTAACCGCCAAAGCCCGCCACAAGAAAATCCTCGGTAAAGCGAAGGGTTATTACGGCGCGCGCAGTAAATTATTCAAGACAGCCAAGCAGGCTGTTATCAAAGCTGGACAGTACGCGTATCGCGACCGTCGCCAGCGCAAACGTCAATTCCGCGCTTTGTGGATCACACGCATTAATGCGGCCGCTCGTCTGCACGATCTTTCCTACAGCCGCCTTATCAACGGACTGAACAAAGCGGAGATCGAAGTCGATCGCAAAGTATTGGCTGATATCGCAGTACATGATCCCGAAGCTTTCGGTGCGATCGCTGCGGCTGCCAAGGCTGGTCTCGAACTTAAGACCGCCGCCTAGTTGAATCTTGAGTAAGGCGCACAATGCGCCTTACTTGAGGCAGCTCACATGCAGGCACTCAGCGAGTTAATCGAACAGGCAGCGTCTGAGATTGACGCGGCGACAGATATTGCCGCGCTGGACGTCGTACGGGTTTCCTATTTAGGAAAAAAGGGCGAGCTCACGGCTCGCCTGAAGTCTCTGGGTCAGCTTCCCGCTGACGAGCGCGCGAGCGCGGGCCAGGAAATCAACCAAGCGAAGCAGGCCGTACAGTCCTGCCTCAATGCGCGTCGTGAAGCGCTGGAAGATGCCGCGTTGGCCGAGAAGCTCGCTGCGGACGCAGTAGACGTTTCATTGCCCGGACGCGGCGTTTCAATCGGCGGTCGGCATCCGGTTTCACGCGCCCAGTCCCGTATCGAACGCATTTTCACCAACGCAGGTTTCGGTGTTCGCTCAGGTCCGGAGATCGAAGATGATTTCCACAACTTTACAGCGTTGAACATCCCCGAGAATCACCCGGCAAGAGCGATGCACGACACGTTCTATTTCCCGGGCGGAAATCTGCTGCGTACGCATACGTCGCCTGTTCAGATTCGTTCGATTGTTAAAGAAGGTGTGCCGATCCGCATCATTGCTCCGGGTCGCGTTTACCGATGTGACTCGGATCAGACGCATACGCCGATGTTCCATCAGGTCGAAGGCCTGGTGATTGGCGAAAACGTCAGCTTCGCGAATCTGAAGGCTGTCTTGCACGAATTCGTCGAGGCGTTTTTCGAGCGCAAGGCGGAGCTTCGCTTTCGTCCATCCTACTTTCCGTTCACAGAGCCATCAGCTGAGGTTGACGTACGTTGGGGCGAAGACAAGTGGCTCGAGATACTGGGTTGCGGCATGGTGCATCCAAACGTTTTGGAAAATGCTGGCATCGACTCTGAAAAATACACAGGCTATGCGTTCGGAATGGGTATTGACCGTCTTGCCATACTGCGCTATGGCGTCTCGGACCTTCGTACGTTCTTCGAGAATGACCTGCGTTTTCTCCGGCAGTTCAGGTAGTCACGATGAAGATTGCAGAATCCTGGTTACGTGAATGGGTAAACCCCGAGCTGGATACGGAGGCACTTGGTCACCAGCTCACGATGCTCGGCCACGAAGTTGATGGTATCGAGTATGAGGGGGACGGTTTAGCCGACGTCGTTATTGCTGAAGTGGCAGAGGTCAGCAAACACCCCGATGCGGACAAACTCAGCTTGTGCAAAGTGAACGATGGCAGTGGCGATCTCGTTGACGTGGTCTGCGGGGCGCCCAATGTCTTCGCAGGCATGAAAACACCATTTGCCAAACCCGGTGTCACACTCCCGAACGGCATGAAGCTTCGCAAGGCGAAAATTCGCGGCGTTGTTTCGAACGGCATGCTGTGTTCCGCCGTTGAGCTCGGACTGGGTGACGAGTCCGACGGCATCATGTCGTTGCCTCAGAATGCGGAAGTTGGATCAGCGCTCGTCGACTTTCTCGATCTGCCGGACGCGATTATCGATCTCGACCTGACACCGAATCGAGGCGACTGTTTCAGCGTGCTGGGCATCGCGCGCGAGGTGGCGGCCTTGACGGGCGCCGCGCTTAAGGATGCATCGGTAGAGCAGGCTCAAGCGACTGTCGAAGATACGCAAACGGTAGAACTTGTCGAACCGGCCGGTTGCCCACGATTTGCTGGTCGGGTGATTCGCGGTATTGATACTGCGGCCAAGTCGCCTGTCTGGATGACCGAACGATTGCGCCGCGCCGGCCTTCGAGCCATATCACCGGTTGTGGATATTACAAATTTCGTCATGCTGGAACTCGGACAGCCGCTCCACGCCTACGATCACAGCCTATTGAACGGCCCGATCAGGCCACGACTGGCGAAGTCGGGCGAAAAGGTCACATTGCTCGATGAGACGGTCGTAGAATTGAACGACGACACGCTGGTCATCACCGACGACAGCGGACCGATCGGAATTGCCGGCATCATGGGCGGACTCACGACGGCTGTCACGGATAGTACAAGCGATGTTTTCTTCGAAGCGGCGTTTTGGCCGCAGGATTTCATGGCGGGCCGAGCGCGTTCGTACGGCATGCACACAGATGCATCAATGCGCTTCGAGCGCGGCGTTGACCCGGCCGGACAGGCGAGAGCTATCGAAAGAGCGACGCAATTATTGTTGGACATTGCTGGTGGTGACGCAGGTCCGATCGTTGACGAAGTTGCCGAAGAATATCTGCCAACACCATCAGAAATTACGCTGCGAGAAGATCGATTGGCTCGGTTGCTCGGCGTCGAAGTGGACGCCTCAGAGGTCGCACAGATCCTGACCGGTCTGGCTATGAAAGTAGAGGCCAATGAGGATGGATGGGTCGTATCTGCACCCAGCCATCGCTTCGATATTGCGATTGAAGCTGATCTGATCGAAGAAGTTGCCCGCATTCATGGCTACGATTCGATTCCCGAGACGAGCGCATTCGCACAATCGCCACTAAAGACCGTGACGGAGTCGGCGGTCGATCTGGAGCAAGCGGCTGCTACGCTCATCGCCAGAGATTATCGCGAAGTCGTGACCTATAGTTTCATCGATGCAGAAGCGAATACGGCATTCACCGGCGTTGAGTCGGAGCTCGTATTGAGCAATCCCATCTCATCTGAAATGTCCGTCATGCGTGCATCGTTATGGCCGGGCATGGTCACAGCGGCCGCGACGAACAATGCCCGACAACAAGATCGGGTTCGATTTTTCGAGGCAAGCAAATCATTCCATGGCTCACTGGGCGATCATACGGAAGTCGTCAGGATTGCCGGGCTCGCGACCGGGCCCGTGAAACCGGAGCAGTGGGCGAGTCCCTCGGAAAGCGTTGATTTCTTTGACGTAAAAGCTGACGTAGAGGCTTTGTTGGCACTGGCTTCCGACGTTAACGAAATTGACTTCGTTGCGACCGTACATCCCGCACTGCAGCCTGGACAGGCTGCGGAAATCGTTCGTAATGGTGACGTGATCGGCGTACTGGGAAAACTGCACCCGAAACTCGCGAAGACCTACGACTTGAAACGGGCCGTCTATTTGTTCGAGCTTGATGCTGCGAAAACGCTCGCTTCGTCGACGCCGACAGCAACGCCTATTTCGAAGTTTCCGGCAATCCGTCGTGACATTGCGGTAATCGTTGACGACAAAATTTCGGCTGATGAGCTCGTCAAGGCCGTCGCTGCGAGCTCACAAGGGCTGATCAAAGATGTCAGGATTTTTGACATTTATACGGGTGCAAGCATAGAAGCTGGGCGAAAAAGCGTCGCAATAGGCTTGATTTTACAGGAAACTTCGCGCACCCTTACTGACGATGATGCGGACCTTGCAATGGCCGCAGCAGTCAAGAAATTAGAAGATAAATTCGCGGCAGTTCTAAGAGACTAAACCTGATGGCACTGACAAAAGCAGATATGGCCGAGTCGCTGTTTAATGAGCTTGGTTTGAACAAAAGAGAAGCTCGCGAATTGGTAGACATGTTTTATGAGGAACTGCGTGCATCACTTGCAGTTGGGGAACAGGTCAAGCTTTCTGGATTTGGAAACTTTGACCTTCGGGATAAAAAAGAACGGCCTGGCAGAAACCCGAAAACCGGACAGGAAATACCAATCAGCGCTCGACGCGTGGTGACCTTCCGGCCAGGACAAAAACTAAAGGCCCGAGTAGAAGCATATGCTGGAACCGGGGAATAACGACGAACTTCCTCCAATACCTGGGAAACGCTACTTTACGATAGGCGAAGTTAGTGATCTTTGTGCCGTAAAACCGCATGTACTTAGGTATTGGGAGCAAGAGTTCCCACAACTAAAACCTGTAAAGCGACGGGGTAACCGCCGCTATTATCAGCGTCAGGACGTTCTGATCATCCGTCAGATCCGAAGTCTCCTCTATGACGAGGGATTTACGATCGGGGGTGCTCGCCAACGCCTGACCGGTGTCGATGCGAAGACAGATGTCACGCAAAGTCAGCAGATAATCAAACAGATACGCATGGAACTTGAACAAGTTCTTAAGATTCTGCGGCGCTAATTCTTATCTTCCCAAGCTTACCTCCAGCAAGTATCATTGCCGACTTGTAGGAGCGCGTCTTTCGCGCGACTGACATCGGTCGGGGCGTAGCGCAGCCTGGTAGCGCACTTCTCTGGGGGAGAAGGGGTCGGAAGTTCGAATCTTCTCGCCCCGACCATTTTCTTATCGAACCCCAAAGACGCAGAATATTCTGAACAGAACGGCGAGGCGCTCGCCAGTTTACCTGGATAGTCTCTATGAATCTGGCGAGGGCTTCATTATCAAATCCGGTTGCTGTCGTTTCGGCAGTACTGCTGGTGATCTTGCTGGGATCGATCGGACTGTCCAGTCTGCCAGTGCAAATGATCCCCGATGTGCAGCGGTCTTTCATTCAAATAAACACAGGTTGGCGTGCCGCCGCACCTGAAGAAATTGAATCGGAAATCATTGAGCCACAAGAGGACATGTTGCGTGGCTTGCCCGGTCTCGAAAAAATGGAGTCGTCGGCCTCGCAAGGAGCCGCAAGCATCAGCATGATGTTCTCTGTAGAGACAGAATTGCAACGCTCCTTAATCGAAGTAATCAATCGACTCAATCAGGTCCCGCGTTACCCACCTGATGTTACAGAACCGAGAATATATGCAGGGCAGGATAGTTTTGGTTCCATCGTTGCGTGGTTTTCTCTTACGCGGGGCGAGGGCAACACACGACCGATGGCCAGCTACAGCGACTTTGTTCGGGAGGTGGTGGAGGCTCGACTTGAGCAAGTGCCGGGTGTGGCGAATTCGAATGCCCATGGCGGCAGGGACAATGAAGTGCGAATCACTTTCGATCCTTACGAGGCGTCGGCGCTGGGAATCGAATTACCGGCTTTGGCGCTGGCGACCGGTAATCACAGCGACACATCGGGCGGATCCAGTGGCGTCGGCCGCCGTCAGTACACGCTTCGCTACGCAGGGCAATACGATTTACCGGATTTTGGTGAGATGGTTCTTGATTGGCGAGGTGGCAACCCGATCCGACTCCGTGACATAGCCACCGTCGACGTCGTGATGCGTGACAGCACCGGCTTTATGCTGGACAACGGCCAAGATTCGATGGGGATGGATGCGCAGCTTGAAAAGGGTGTTAATGCGCTAGAGGTGTTGGAAAATCTAAAAGTCGCAATGAAGGAACTGCAAGATGGCCCGCTGGCGCGCGAAAATCTGGTGATGGAGCTGGCGTATGACCAATCAATCTACATTAAAGATTCGATAGCCGTGTTGAGGACCAACCTGCTCTTGGGCATTGCCCTGGCTGTAGGTGTTCTTTGGTGGTTTTTACGCAGGTTCCGTGCGACCTGTGTCGTCGCCCTGGCGATTCCGATTTCGCTTTTCGCCGCGTTTCTGATCATGCAAGTAGCGGGACGTACGCTCAACATGATCTCCCTTGCCGGACTTGCGTTTGCTACCGGGATGGTTCTGGATGCCGCGATTGTTGTGCTTGAGAATATTGTTCGACTACGTGAGAAAGGAAAAGATGCCGAGGAAGCTGCGATCAAAGGATCGACTCAAGTCGCCGGGGCGCTCGTAGCTTCGACGACCACGACGGTGGTCATCTTTCTCCCGATCATGTTCTTGCGCGACGTATCCGGGCAGCTTTTTGCCGATCTCGCACTCGTCATTTCGGTCGCCGTTGTGGCATCGCTTTTCATTGCGCTTGCGGTCGTGCCAACCGCGGCGTCCAAGTGGTTGAAGGATGCGAAACTGGATGATTTGCATGGCAGTTGGTGGGACACGGCGACCGAGAGGATAATGAGTCTCACAGCTAGCGCCCGTCGTCGAAGGTCTCTCATAATCGGATTGTTTGCCGGGGCAACAATTTTGACCTGGGGTTTGCTGCCTTCGGCCAACTACTTGCCGATTGGAAAACAAGGATGGGCGTTTGCCTATGTCTTGCTGCCGCCCGGTCAAAGTGTTGCAGCCGGTAGAGAAGAATTTACCGATGTAGTTATTGAGAGAATGAATGCCCATCTTGAGGGTGATGCGGAACCAAA
>RCNC010001855.1_pt1 | contig 14253 bp, 9 predicted proteins | sample 2041301 | NCBI WGS metagenome assembly RCNC01 (sample SAMN09708231, study PRJNA481090) | Marine sediment metagenome, whole genome shotgun sequencing project. | biome: marine sediment; feature: ocean; material: sediment; isolation source: Sewage treatment plant 13A marine sediment (STP13A) ... | reverse complement strand
CGCCAAAAAAGTCATCTTTATGCCACCGCGGTCTTTGCTCAGTATTCGCGATCTCCAATGCGATCATAAAGTTCGCGGTTGCTACCTTTGCTGCAGACTCTCTATCGAACCGAAGTTCCTGATCATCCGTCGCGCCGTGGTAGTGCGTTTGCATGAAGTGATTATACAGGGCTTCCGGATCAACACCGGGCTCCGACGTCTTGAATCCGGTCGCGAAAAAAACGGCAGGTACGCCCTGTTGGACGAACGGAAACTGATCGCTACGCGTAAAATAGCCGCGTTCCGGAAACGGGTCAGGACTGAGCTCAATACCGACTTTGTCAGTGGCGCGCTGGACGATCTCTCCAAGCGTCGAATGATCAGCGCCAAATGCTACGACATCCTGAACTTTCCACATCAACATGACCATATCCATATTGACGTTGGCGACGATTGACCCAATCGGAACTGTCGGATTGCCAGCGAAAAAGTCCGCACCCAATAAACCCTTTTCCTCACCGACCGTCGCGACAAAAATGATTGATCGCTTAGGGCGGACGCTTGACTCGACTAGTGCTCTCGCTACCTCGAGCATCGTGCCAATGCCGGATGCGTTGTCGTAAAAGCCGTTATAGATATTATCTCCTGACTCTTGCCCAAGGCCTTTGCCATCGAGGTGTGCACTCAGCACAACATATTCATCTTTCAATATTGGATCGCTGCCGCGCAGAACCGCCACAACATTGTCACCCGTAATGGTTCCAGTGCTGATGCGTTGCGAGATAGTCGCAGCAACTTTGAGGTCCATCGGCGTGTATGTCTCGTTCTCTACCGACGCGGACATTTGGTCAAACGACAGCGGGCTTTCCGCAAATAACTCGCGGGCGCCTTGCTCAAGCATGAACGCCTGCACCTGCAAACCCTCGAATGCGTACTTGGGACCGTCATGCTCGCTTATGGACCAGTACTTGTCAGATTTGGAACCACGTACAACACCAGCCTCAGATGCAATCTGTCGGTGCTGCAGAAAGATAGCGCCGACAGCGCCACGCTCTTCCAATTCGATAGACTTGTGATAGCGGCCGCTACGATAGAAAGCTCGGACTTCACTACCCAGCGCTGCTGGCGCACCGGCGACCACGACGGCGATCTTGCCTTCGAGATCGACATTCTCGTAGTCGTTTCTCTCAATGGACGGCGCATTGACGCCGTAGCCGACGAATACGAGCGGTGCAGTAATCGTGACGTCTTCTTCGCCCAAGGTTGGACTGGACGTAAACTCTTTAAATGTCTCGTAGCTGCGTTCGCCACTGGCGGAAGAAACGGTCAATTCGCGCGACCCTTCGATCACGTTAGCGGTTGCAAAAGTAACCGTTTGAAAATAACTGTCGTTGTTTCCCGGCGCGAGCCCCATCGTGGAAAACTGAGTAGCAACGTACTTAGCCGCGAGCTGATAGCCTCGCTTGCCCGCTTCGCGACCCTCATAGAGGTCGTCCGCAAGTAGTGCGACATGGGCGAATACCGCGTCGCCACTTATGACAGGCGTCGAGTCGGCGGTCTGTTGTTCCGGCGATGTTGACTCAGAACACGAGGCGAGCGTCGTGCAGCAGGCCGCGATCATGAGCATACGAATAAGTGGCAGTTTCATTGCGTATTCCATTTCATCTGAAACGTAATTATACCGGATAGTCACGCCTCCCCGCATTCGCGTATAATCTTCGCGCATGCAAACAGAGCTCTTCGATCAGGGACTGACACTAATGCTGGCCGGTATGGGTACAGTGTTCGCATTCTTGACGACATTGGTTGTCGTGATGACTCTTATGTCCAAAACATTAATACGATTTCAACGCGAGACGCTCGATGCGGGCGCTACTGACGAAGAAGTTGCTGCGATCAGCGCAGCTATTTCCAAACACCGCAATCATTGACCACCACAGCAACAACCAGAAAGAGACTATGAGCGAACAAAAACCCCTCGGAATTACCGATGTAGTACTGCGTGACGCACACCAAAGCCTGTTGGCGACCCGCATGCGAATTGACGACATGCTGCCGATCGCGGAAAAACTCGACCAAATTGGATACTGGTCGTTGGAAACCTGGGGTGGCGCAACTTTCGACTCCTGCATTCGGTATCTCGGTGAAGATCCATGGGAACGTATTCGAGCGTTCAAAGCGGCGATGCCCAATACACCGCAACAGATGTTGTTTCGTGGCCAGAATATTCTCGGCTACCGTCACTATGCAGACGACTTGGTGGAAAAATTTGTGGAGCGTGCGGCGTTTAACGGCGTCGATGTTTTCCGTATTTTTGATGCACTGAATGATATGCGCAATCTTGAAACGGCGATCAAGGCGACACTGGCTGTTGGCAAGCACGCGCAAGGCACTATTTCTTATACCGTCAGTCCGGTTCACACCATGCAGTTATGGGTAGACATGGGCCGGCAGATCGAGGACATGGGTGCACATTCGATATGCATCAAGGACATGGCGGGTCTGCTGCGTCCTTACGTGGCATTTGAATTGGTAAGCAAGCTAAAGAGTGCGCTCAACATTCCAGTACATATGCATTGTCACGCCACCACTGGAATGTCCACGGCAACCTGTATTAAGGCTGCAGAGGCAGGCATCGATAATATCGATACGTCGATTTCGTCGATGAGCATGACTTATGGTCATTCGCCGACGGAATCGTTAGTTGCCATTCTCGCCGGTACAGAGCGCGATACTGGTCTCGACTTAATACTGCTTGAGGAAATTGCGGCGTACTTCAGAGAGGTGCGCAAGAAATATGCTCAGTTCGAGGGCGCCTTGCGCGGCATTGATTCCCGAATCCTGGTCGCTCAGGTTCCCGGCGGCATGCTGACCAATCTCGAGAGTCAGCTGCGTGAGCAAAACGCGGGCGACAAGCTCGATCAGGTTCTCGAGGAAATTCCACGGGTGCGAAAAGATCTCGGCATGTTGCCGTTGGTTACGCCAACATCGCAAATCGTCGGCACCCAGTCAGTGATCAACGTCATGTCAGGTGATCGCTACAGCATCATATCGAAAGAGACAGCCGGAATATTGAAGGGCGAATATGGAGCGACGCCCGCAGCCGTAAATTCAGACCTGCAAGCGCGAGTTTTGGAGGGAGCTGATCCAATCACTTGCCGGCCCGCAGACTTGATTGAACCTGAGGTCGAGAAACAAACGGCGGAATTCAAAGAACTCGCGGCGCGGAAGGGTATTCGAGTCGCTGACGATGAAATCGATGATGTTCTCACCTACGCACTGTTCCCGCAGATGGGAACGCGTTTTCTCGAGAACAGAGATAACCCGGACGTATTCGAGCCGTTGCCTGATGCGAAAGTAGCAGCGTCGACGGCTCCCGCAGCTGCGGGTGCGGCATCAAACCAGGCGGCATCTGTTTATTCCGTTCGCGTCAATGGCAAGAGCTTCCAGGTTGAAGTGGCCGAGAGTGGACAGTTAAGCGATGTACGTCCCGTAGCAACAGCTGCCGCTCCAGCAGCTACTGCAGGTGATGCGGTCAAAGCTGTCCTTGCCGGAAACATCTTTAAAGTACATGTGTCGCCAGGTGAGCAAGTCACCGAAGGGCAACCGCTATTGGTTGTTGAGGCGATGAAAATGGAGACCGCGATTAGTGCGCCAAAATCCGGAACGGTGATCGATGTGTATGTTAGCGAGGGCGATGTTGTCTCAGTAGGTGATCCACTGGTTGCGATAGCTTAGACCATGGACCTCGTTGCACAAATCTGGCAAGGGTCCGGCCTGTACCAAATCACAGGCGGCCAGATACTCATGCTGTGCGTCTGTCTCCTGCTTTTGTATCTCGGAATTGTTCGCAAATTCGAACCATTGCTACTGGTGACGATCGGTTTTGGCGGCCTGCTATCCAATATTCCAGGTGTCGAGATAGCGACGGGCGACGGGCTGCTGCATCTTACTTATATTATCGGCATTGAGACGGGGGCATTCCCGCTCATAATTTTCATGGGCGTGGGCGCGCTGACCGACTTCGGTCCTTTGCTCGCCAATCCACGCACATTGTTTCTCGGAGCCGCAGCGCAGTTCGGTATTTTCGCGACATTGCTGGGTGCATTAGGGCTGTCTTCGCTGGGCATCATGGATTTTTCGGTGCGCGAAGCAGCCGCCATTGGAATTATCGGTGGCGCCGATGGACCGACGGCGATTTATGTTGCCGGGCAGCTGGCGCCGCATTTGTTGGGCGCGATTGCCGTCGCCGCATATTCATACATGGCGTTGGTCCCGCTCATTCAACCGCCGATCATGAGGGCGTTGACTACTGAGGCTGAACGCAAAATCGAGATGGTGCAGTTGCGCGATGTGTCCAAGGCAGAACGGATCATTTTCCCGCTCGTATTACTGCTTCTGGTTGCCTTGCTTCTACCTTCCGCTGCGCCGCTGCTCGGCATGCTTTGTTTCGGTAATCTGATGCGCGAGTGCGGTGTCGTCGATCGCCTGTCCGATACAACACAAAATGCGCTAATCAATATTGTTACTATTTTTCTCGGTCTGGCGGTTGGCTCAAAGCTCAGTGCCGATCAATTTCTCGTGCCAAGCACACTCGGTATCTTGCTCTTGGGATTGGTCGCATTTGCGATCGGGACGGCGAGCGGTTTACTCATGGGCAAGTTTCTAAATAAAATTTCCAAACATCCGATCAACCCACTAATTGGTGCGGCGGGTGTGTCGGCGGTACCGATGGCAGCGCGCGTCGCAAATAGAGTCGGCCTTGAAGCCAATCCACAGAATATATTGCTAATGCATGCGATGGGGCCAAACGTAGCGGGAGTAATCGGCTCTGCTATCGCCGCTGGCGTCATGATTATGCTGACCTCGTGATCGAAAGGCCGTTTACAGAACACCGCATAGCACTCGTTGCATTTGCTCTGGTCCTGTTACTGGCCTGGACCTGCTATCGGCCGGCGTTAAGCGGCGCATTTCAACTAGATGATGTTTCCAATCTCGGCGGCCTGTCCCGCGTCAGCGATCTCGATAGCGGGCTGAGATTCACCTTATCCGGCAACGCTGGACCGCTGGGAAGACCGATTGCGTTAGCGACATTCGCCTGGCAAGCCGAGAGCTGGGGGCAGGGTGCATCCACGTTTCTGCAGACAAACGTCCTAATTCATCTTCTAAACGCGGCGCTACTTGCATTTTTCGTGTTCCGGCTGTCGCTATGCCTGGCGATCGATCGCGGTAGAGCGACGACGAATGCGGTGGTGGTCGCGAGTATCTGGGTGCTACTACCTCTGCTAGCGACGGCGTCGATGCTGGTTGTGCAAAGAATGACAACGTTGAGCGCGACGTTCATGTTGTTGGGTCTGGCAGGGTACCTGCTGGCTCGAAGCCGCTTGAACGAGGCACCGCAACGAGCCTTATTGTGGATGAGTGCCAGCCTGATCGTCGGCACGACACTTGCGATGTTTTGTAAAGAATCCGGCGTTCTCCTGCCCGTCTTCGTTTTGGTGTTAGAAGCCACTGTCCTTGAACGACCGGGGAACGTCGAGAATCGAACCTGGCGAATTTGGCAGGCTGTATTTCTTTGCGCGCCATTGTTGATGATCGTCACCTATCTGGCAATGAGCAGTTCCTATCCGGAGGCTCTGGTGCAGCGCCGCGGGTTCACTGCGGGCGAGCGACTAATGACCGAAGCAAAATTGCTTTGGGTCTACTTATTTAAAGCGTTACTTGGCAGGCCCGATACGCTTGGCATATTTCAAGATCCGCCGACGGTGGCACGCAGCTTGTTGCAACCGGCAACCTTGGTCGCCTGTGTCTCGTGGCTTGCGCTGGCGGTTAGCGCGATCATCTGGCGGCGTCGATACCCGCTGTTTGCTTTGGCCGTACTTTGGTATCTGGCCGGACACTTGATCGAATCGACGCATTTGGCGCTGGAGCCCTATTTCGAACACAGAAATTACATGCCGATCATTGGCCCCATACTGGCACTAGGCACTTTCTTGTCGGTATCTAAATGGCGAATTACGCGTCTCGGCTTCACCGCTGTGACGATATTTGTCGCCATCAACGCTTACTTCCTGATCGTATTCGCGTCGCTTTGGGGTGAGCCGTCCATGGCCTCTCGTTATTGGGCCATGCGTTATCCGGACTCAGTACGTGCCGTGACAACCATGGCGTCATTTCAATTATCTGAAGAAGGGCCGCTACGAACAGTTCGGACGATCGACGAATTTGCTACTCGTAACCCGCAACATGCATACCTCCGTATTCAGCAGTTGAATCTGCTGTGTCGCTATTTCGAAACGACGAATCAAGAACTGGTTTTGAGCCAGTTGCGGCGCGACTTGCCGTCTGTGACATTCACATATACTGCCGGCAAGATGCTGTCGCAACTTCTTGACGCGGCGGTAGCTACGGATTGCCCTGCGCTGAGTATAGATACGGTATCTGCTCTGGCATCATTGCTGCGCAACAACCCTCGCTACGTCGGCGATTCGCTCTACAATCGATTTAGCGAAAAATTGGAGGCGGGCATCGCGCGCCGTCAAGGTGATCATGCAGGAACCCTTGAGCATTTGCGGGCGGCGATTGCATATGGCCCGACGCTGGAACTCAATATGATGATGGTAACCACGCTGGGTGGAGTTGGAGATTTTGACGCAGCCAGAGAATACATTGACGATGCTAGAGTGGCCGCACCCTGGAATCCCTTGCGAGCCGTAAACTGGAATCGGGATCTGGACGAATTAGCGGTCTACATTGATGAGTTGGAGAAAGTGTGGCAATGATAGAAGAAGAGTTTTCGAAGTCGCTGTCGATCATTATCCCGGCGAAGAACGAGGCAGAGTCTATCGCCGGCGTTGTTAGCACGGCTCGTTCCGAGTATCCCGACGCTGAGATAATCGTCGTTGACGATGGCTCCAGCGATGAAACAGGCGCGTTAGCTGAAGGCGCCGGTGCCATTGTGCTGCGCCATCCGGAAAGCCTCGGCAATGGGGCATCCGTCAAAAGCGGTGCGCGGGCTGCCAGCGGTGCGATTCTGGCGTTCATGGATGCAGATGGGCAGCATGATCCGCGTGATCTCGGCAAATTGTTGGCGAAGCTTGACGACGGCTACATGATGGCTGTGGGTGCGCGGGATTCCGGCTCGCATGCCAGCGTTGGTCGACTGTTTGCGAACGGCGTCTACAACGAAATAGCGTCGCAGCTAAGTGGTCGGCGAATCCTGGACCTGACCTCTGGATTTCGAGTGGCAAAAGCCCATTTGTTCAAGCAGTTCTTGTATCTGCTACCGAATGGTTTCTCCTACCCTACGACCATTACGATGGCCTTCCTGCGGTCCGGATATCCCGTTTGTTTTGAACCAATTATCGCGGCAAAGCGGACCGGCAAGAGTCATATTCGACCGATTCGCGATGGCATTCGCTTTCTCGTCATTATTTTCAAGATCGCGACCTTGTATTCGCCACTTAAAATATTCTTGCCGACTAGTGCCCTGTTTTTCCTGGCTGGTTTTAGCAACTACGTGTACACGTACATGACAGCAGGTCGATTCACCAACATGAGCATGTTACTTCTCAGTGCGGCAGTCATCGTATTCCTGATTGGACTTATCTCGGAGCAGATTACAGCACTCACATACCGACAGTCCTGACCAAGATCTTGCGACGATTAGATTCGTTGCTGCTAACGCTTGCAATGATCCTCCAGCACCTGAGCCACACAGGACGTTAGCCGCTTGCCCGTTTCAATGTGCAAGAACTCGTTCGGTCCATGAGCGTTGGAGCTCGGTCCGAGTAAGCCCGTAACCAAAAACTGCGCATCAGGGAATTTCTCTCCCAGCATGCCCATAAACGGAATCGTGCCGCCGGTGCCCATATACATGGACGGCTTGCCAAAAAAGGCTTCCGAAGCTCTGTTCATTGATGCTTCGAGCCAATCAGCGACCGGTGGTGCATTCCATCCGGCCATGGTCGATTCAACATGAAACTCGACGTTGGCCAGTGGCGGTGTATCGCTTTCGAGCGTCGTCTTGACCGCCTCCGCGGCAGCATCGCCGTCGCAGGTTGGTGGCAGGCGGAAAGACAATTTCAAGGTGTTGAACGGTAGCTGTACGTTTCCAGCATCAACGAGAGGCGGCAGTCCGTCGGCGCCAGTAACACTAAGCGCCGGGCGCCAGGTATTGTTGAGCAAGAGTTCATAGGGAGATTCGTCTGGGCTCGGAGAGGTGACGGCCCATGGATACTTCAAATATACGGATTCACCGAGTGTCTCTGCCGCTTTGGCCGCCTGTTCTGTGCGCTGTTGCGGAATATCGACAAACAGGCCAGCAGGTTTTAGCTTTCCCGTTGACTCATCTTCAATGCGGCTCAGCAAATTGCGCAGCACCCGAAAACTGGAAGGGACGATGCCGCTGGCACTGCCCGAATGCACGCCTTCGGTAAGAACCTCGGCGCGCAAGGAGCCGGTCAGGTTGCCGCGTAATGATGTCGTGCACCACAGCTGATCATAATTACCACACTCGGCGTCAAGGCAGACAACCAGGTCGGGAGATCCGATGCGATCTTTTAGCAGGTCAATGTAGTACGGCAAATCGAAACTGCCGCTTTCTTCACAGCCTTCAATTAGCACGACACAATGAGCATGCGGAATGCCTTGTTCCTGCAATGCTCGAATTGCGGTTAGCGATCCGAATGTGGCGTAACCATCATCAGCACCACCACGACCATACAATTTGCCGTCCCGGATGGATGGTTCCCATGGGCCCGATTCGTCAGACCAGCCGACCATCTCCGGTTGTTTGTCGTAGTGGCCATACAAAAGAACCACGTCGTCGGAAGCACCCGCAATGTCGATAAACAAGATGGGAGTGCGCCCTTCGATGCGAACGACTTCAACCTGCATTCCCTTGATTGGTTGTTGGCGCGCCCATGCCTCGAGCATGAGAACCGCCTTGTCCATGTGGCCGTGTTGTTCCCAGTCGGGATCGAACAGTGGCGACTTGTTAGGCACCTTAATGTACTCGCAAAGCTCCGGGATGATGGATTCATCCCAGATACCGTTTACGAAATCTGCTGCTTTTTGATTATCCATCTGTGAGTGACCTGTAAAGTGTTTTCGTCATCCGTTCGGTGGTTATAAAACCCCAATTCCATTGTTCGTGATAGATCTCGAGCGGATTCTCTTCGAGTATCTGTTCCTCAGTCATGCCGGCAGCAACGAGTTTTTTCACGCGTGCTTCGGCATCGATGAGCATGTCCAGTGCGATCTGCAGATCGGACTTGTTGCCCATCGGCCCATGCCCAGGAAAAATTACTGTCTCGTCGTCGGCCAGGTCAAGAATTCGTTGCTGCCCTTCTTTGAACCCTGCAACAGAACCGCCGCCATCGATGTCGATGTATGGAAACAAGCTGTTGAAGAAAAGGTCGCTGGCATCGATGACGTTCTGATCTGGAAAATAGACTACCGAGTCACCATCTGTATGTGCCGCCGGCACGTGGAAGACGAATGCTCGGTGACCATTGGCATGAAATGAAACCTCGTCGGAAAACGTAACGGCCGGCAGTCCGGCAGGTCCGCCGGCATAATCGATGTTCTCCAGCAGCGCATGGCGCATATTATCGTGCGCGAAAATGACTGCGCCATTCCCGGCCAACGTTGCGTTTGACCCGACATGGTCGCCGTGGCCGTGGGTGTTGACGATGAAATCAACCGATCGACCGGAGAGCTCCTTAACTTTCGCAACAAGGCTGGCGGTGATCGGTGCCATGCCATTGTCAATGAGAAGGACATGCTCATCACCGACCATCAGGCCGATGTTGGAACTGAATCCATCAACACCTTCCAGCATATAGATTCCGGGGGCTGCCTCTGTCGCTTTGACAGTTGTAGCCAGATCCTGCGCGCTTGCCGGCAATGCAATTGCCAGTGCCAAAATGACGATCTTTCTCACGGTTTTGCTCCTGAAGGCGTTCTATTGATTACTCGGGAAAGAGAACTGTGCGCTCTCTCTGACACCACCTTTTGGCCATCGTTGCGTTATCGTCTTGCGTCGGGTGTAAAAACGGACACTGTCGGGGCCGTAAGCAAAAAGATCACCAAACAGGGAGCGCTTCCAGCCGCCGAAACTATGTGTAGCGACTGGTACCGGCAGCGGTACATTGATACCGACCATGCCGACCTGGATATTGTCTGCAAAATAGCGAGCTGCCTCACCGTCTCTGGTGAAGATGCAGGTGCCGTTGCCGTACTCGTGATCGTTAATTAGCTGCATCGCCTGTTCTTGCGAGTCTGCTCGAACAATGCATAACACCGGACCGAAAATTTCTTCCTGATAGATGCGCATCTCAGGCGTTACCTTGTCAAACAAACAGCCGCCCAGGAAGAACCCGTCTTCGTGCCCGTCGACGGTCAGCGTTCTGCCGTCGACGACCAAATCGGCCCCTTCTTCGACGCCGAGGTCGACGTAGCTGCGAACATTGTCGTGATGTACCTTGGTTACCAGCGGTCCCATGTCATTGTTGGTGTCCGTGCCGTTGCCGACCTTCAGACCCTTAAGCTCTTCGCTCAATTTTCCAACGACGGTGTCTGCTGTTTCGTCGCCAACACAGACCGCGACCGAGATCGCCATGCAACGTTCGCCGCAAGAACCGTAGGCCGCGCCCATCAGAGCGCTGACCGCGTTGTCGATGTCGGCGTCCGGCATGACGATAGCGTGATTCTTGGCTCCGCCCAGTGCCTGCACGCGCTTGCCGTTCTTAGTGCCGGTCGCATAAATGTACTCAGCGATTGGTGTAGAACCGACAAAGCTAACCGCCTGTACACGTGGATCCTCAAGCAAAGTATCGACTGCTTCCTTGTCGCCATTGACGACGTTGTACACGCCGTCCGGCAAACCGGCTTCTTTAAACAGTTTCGCAATATACATCGGGGCGCTCGGATCCTTCTCGGACGGTTTCAATACGAAGGTATTGCCGCAGGCAATTGCCATCGGAAACATCCACATTGGAACCATGGCCGGGAAGTTGAACGGTGTTATGCCGGCAACGACACCCAAGGGTTGAAACTCCGACCAACTGTCGATGTTCGGGCCGACGTCTTTGGTGTGTTCGCCTTTCAGCAACTCGGAAATTCCGCAGGCGTAGTCAACAACTTCGACGCCGCGCAAGAACTCGCCCATTGCGTCGTCCAGAACTTTACCGTGTTCGCTGGTCAGCAACGCGACGACTTTGTCGGCATGTTCTTCCAGTAAGTGCTTGAACTTGAACATGACTTTCGCACGCTTTGCGGGCGGTGTATTGCGCCAGGCCGGAAACGCGTCCGCAGCTGCGGTGATGGCGCCTTCAACAGTGCTGCGCGATGCCATTGCTACCTGTTTCGTAACGGCGCCAGTAGCTGGATTGGTGACAGGCAGCGTACGATCACTGTCCTCGACGTAGTGGCCGTTAATGTAGTGGCCAACAGTAGTGGCGGTGCTGATGTCTTCAGCGGCTCGTGCGTTCATGATTTCTCCAAAACCTAATTTTTATTCGACCGCGTCAATTACGCGGCGAATGCCCTCAAACGATGCCTGCATTTCATCAACATTGGAGTTGAGGAACGGCGAAAACTGCAGTGCATCCATGCCATTTCGTACGACGAGTTTCTCGTCCCAGAAACACTTCTTGTGGATCTCCAGGCCACGCGCGCCTGGTTCTCCGTCGCGTGGGGCCAGTTCGATCGAACCCATCATGCCGAAGTTTCGCACATCAATGACTTTCTCGTGATCATCGAAGGAATGCAAAATATCTGCGAAAGTGCTTTCCAGTTCTGCAGACTGTTCGAAAATGCCTTCTTCCTGATACACATCCATGGTCGCCAGTCCCGCCGCGGCAGCAACCGGGTGGCCAGAGTAAGTATAGCCGTGGAAGAGCTCGACCATATGCTCCGGGCCCTGCATGAAGGCGTCATACACATGCTGCTGCACGAGCACTCCACCCATTGGAATTACGCCGTTTGTAAGACCCTTGGCTGTCGTAATAATGTCCGGGGTTACACCAAAGCGTTCAGCGGCAGTACCTTTTCCGACACGGCCGAACGCGGTAATTACCTCATCGAAAATCAGCAAAATGCCGTGGCGGTCGCATGTCTCGCGAAGTTTCTGTAGATAACCGTCAGGTGGCGGCAGCACGCCGGCAGAACCGGCCACCGGCTCAACGATGACCGCGGCGATATTGCTGCCATCATGCAATTGCGCCAGACGCTCAAGGTCGTCCGCCAACTCGATGCCGTGTTTTGGAAGTCCGCGACTAAACGCGTTTTTCTCAATATCCAAGGTGTGGCGAAGATGATCGACGCCCGGAATCAGATTGGCACTGAAGATCTTGCGATTGGGCGAGATGCCGCCGACTGACATGCCACCGAAGTTGACGCCGTGGTATCCCTTCTCGCGACCAATCAGGCGGGTGCGGTTGCCTTCGCCGCGGGCGCGATGGTAGCCCAGCGCAATCTTCAGGGCGGTTTCGACTGATTCGGATCCTGAATTCGTAAAGAAACAATTCGAAAATCCGTCGGGCGCCATATCAACAACCCGTTCCGCGAGCTCGAATGCCTTGTCGTGGCTCATTTGAAACGACATACAGTAGTCGAGCGACGCCACCTGCTTTTGTACGGCTTCGACAATCTTCGGATGGCAATGGCCGACTCCAGACGTCCAAAGCCCCGAGAACATGTCGTATAGCTTGCTGCCGTCTGCAGTAGTGTAGTGGTGGCCAGAGGCTCCGGTGATGATGCGCGGATTCTTTTTGAAGTCGCGATTTGCCGTGTACGGCATCCAGTAGGCATCCGTGTTTTTCGCAGTAGCGCTCATGATTTGCAGTCCAGCAAGATGAAAGGGCCGATAAGTGTATTCCGAGTAGCTATGTTAAACAATTGCGTACATGGGGCCGCATAAGTCATTGATTTTACCTGTTTAAGCGATCAAAATGTTTAGCTTAGTAAACACTTGTAGGTCAGAAACGAATGGACAAGCAAATTGGTCGCAGATTGCGTGATATCCGGACTCGGTTGGGCGTGTCGCAACGCCAACTGGCACGCGTGTCGGGCGTCGCCAATGCAACGATTTCGCAGATAGAAGCGGGCAAACTCAATCCGACCGTCAGCATGCTGAAGAAGGTGCTCGACGGCGTACCGATCAGTATGAGCGAGTTTTTCGCCGACGATGTCGATTTCGCGGAACGCATTTTTTTTCGAGCGGATGAGCTGACCGAGATTGCCGACGGCGGCGTGTCGTTTCGTCAGGTCGGCGCCAAGCTGCACAACAAATCGATCCAGTTTCTCAAAGAGTGCTACCAACCTGGCGCGGGCACCGGCCGGCATGCGATAACGCACGAAGGTGAGGAGTGCGGCATTGTCCTGAGCGGCCGACTCGAGGTAACTGTAGCGGATCAGGTGGCTGTATTGACCGCCGGAGATGCCTACTATTTTCGCAGCGATCAGCCGCATCAATTTCGCAATGCGGGCAAGGATCCGTGCGAGCTCATTTCAGCCTGTACACCGCCCAGCTTTTGATGCAGAGTGTCGCACCTCGTTTTTTTAATCTAGATTAGAATTTCAATGGCACAGTTCGGTACAGTTTTTTGTGATGAGTACGTGTCCGTCCGTTTTTGCGACGGCGCCTGGCAAGAACCAGTAATGCAGCCGATGGGCCCGCTTCCCATGCACCCGGCTTCGCACGTGTTTCACTACGCGAGTACCTGTTTCGAAGGCTTCAAAGCGTATCGTTTCGAGGACGGCAAAGCGCGCATTTATCGTCTGCAGGACCATGTAGCGCGCATGCAGAAGAGTGCTGCATCGCTGCGTTTGCCCGTGCCGGATGCCGATATCCTGGCGCAGATGGTGATCGATCTCGTCTCCCGTCTGGTTGACGAGATCCCTGAGCCGCCGAGCTCGCTGTATCTGCGACCGACCTTGATTGGAACCGAAGAAAACATTGGTGCTGCCGCGGCACCGTCTCGCGACGCACTCTTGTTTGTCATTGCATCGCCGGTTGGCGACTATTTTGCTGCTGGCGCGAAAACGTTGAAGCTATTGGTTGACGACCAGCATGCGCGAACGACGGACCAGTTGGGCAGCACAAAGACGGGCGGTAATTACGCTGCCGCTCTGGGGCCGACGCTTGATGCCAAGGCCGAGTACGGCGTTGACCAGGTTTTGTTTTGCCCGAATGGCAATGTGCAGGAAACCGGTGCAGCGAACTTCCTCTTGATAAGCGATGACGAAGTCATTACCAAACCTCTCGAC
>RCNC010001854.1_pt1 | contig 14255 bp, 9 predicted proteins | sample 2041301 | NCBI WGS metagenome assembly RCNC01 (sample SAMN09708231, study PRJNA481090) | Marine sediment metagenome, whole genome shotgun sequencing project. | biome: marine sediment; feature: ocean; material: sediment; isolation source: Sewage treatment plant 13A marine sediment (STP13A) ... | reverse complement strand
TTGCTGAACTAGATTATTTTGTTTTCAATTTCTTTTTAACTGCTACTTCTTCGAAGGCCTCTACAATATCCAATTCCCTAATATCATTGTAGTTTTTAACCTGAAGACCACAATCATATCCTTTAGACACTTCTTTTACATCATCCTTGAAACGCTTTAAAGACGACAATTCACCCGTATAGATTACCACACCATCACGGATTAATCTAATATTGGAATTTCGGAATATCTTTCCAATGGTTACCATACAACCCGCAATAGTTCCAATTTTGGATATTTTAAACGTCTCACGAATTTCTGCGGTACCTGTAATCTCTTCTTTCATCTCCGGAGAAAGCATACCTTCCATCGCATCTTTAAGGTCATTGATAGCATCATATATAATAGAATACATTCTAATATCAATTTCTTCTTTATCTGCCAACATCCTAGCATTACCCATTGGTCTAACGTTGAAACCAATAATGACCGCATCTGAAGCCGAAGCCAAAAGGACGTCTGATTCTGTTATAGGGCCAACTCCCTTATGAATAATATTCACTTGAATTTCTTCTGTGGATAATTTCTGGAACGAATCTGTCAATGCTTCAACAGAACCATCAACATCGCCTTTAAGAATAATGTTCAATTCCTTAAAGTCACCCAAAGCAATACGTCTTCCAATTTCATCTAAGGTAATATGACGCTGAGTTCTTACAGATTGCTCTCTTTGCAACTGTGATCTTCTAGTTGCAATTTGCTTAGCCTCACGTTCATCTTCCAGTACGTTGAATTTATCACCAGCTTGTGGAGCTCCATCCAAACCAAGAATGGAGATAGGTCTTGAAGGACCAACCTCAGCAATTTCTTTACCTCTTTCATCATGCATGGCTTTTACCTTACCACTGCATGTCCCTGCTAAAACGTAATCCCCAATCTTTAGCGTTCCGGCTTGCACCAATATTGTTGACACATAACCTTTACCCTTATCCAAGAATGCCTCAACTACCGTACCCGAAGCGAATTTATTAGGATTGGCCTTCAGCTCAAGAAGTTCTGCTTCTAGCAGTACTTTTTCCAATAATTCCTTGACACCTTCACCTGTTTTGGCTGAAATATCATGGGACTGAATTTTACCCCCCCAATCTTCGACCAACAAGTTCATTTGTGCCAGACCTTCTTTAATTTTCTCTGGATTCGCCGTAGGTCTATCTATTTTATTTATAGCAAATATAATGGGAACACCAGCGGCTTGGGCATGACTAATGGCCTCCTTGGTTTGCGGCATAATATCGTCATCAGCCGCTACTACAATTATAGCAATATCAGTGACTTGGGCCCCACGAGCACGCATCGCTGTAAAGGCTTCGTGACCTGGAGTATCCAAGAATGAAATTCTTTGACCGTCTGACAATGTTACACCGTATGCTCCAATATGTTGTGTTATACCTCCACTTTCGCCAGCTATCACATTCTCTTCACGAATATAATCCAATAAAGAGGTTTTACCGTGATCAACATGCCCCATAACGGTAACAATTGGTGCCCTTGGCAATAAATCTTCTGGAGCGTCAACTTCCTCAACGATACTTTCCTCAATATCAGCAGTTACAAATTCCACTTCGTATCCAAACTCCTCTGCAACAATCGATAGTGTTTCTGCATCCAATCTCTGGTTCATGGTCACCATAATACCCAAAGACATACAAGCTGAAATGATTTCTGTTGTACCAACGTTCATCATAGTTGCAACCTCGTTCGCTGTAACAAATTCAGTAACTTTCAGCGTTTTACTTTCTATTTCTTGTAGCTCAAGGTCGGCTTCTGTCTGTTGACGGTGTTGATCCCTTTTATCTCTACGATATTTAGCACCTTTTCCTTTTTTGGACTTACCCTGCAATTTTTCAAGAGTTTCCCTAACTTGTTTTTGTACATCTTCTTCAGTTGGCTCGACCTTATTTACGGTTGCAAATCGTTTACCACCTTTTCTGGCCGCAGGACCACCACCTCTAGCAGGACCACCACCTCTAGCAGGGGCACTCTTTGCTTGCCCATTACCTGGACTACTTACTATTCTTTTTCTTCTTTTCTTTCTATCTGCATTATCAGAAGAAGTTTTTGGTTTTGGTTCTTCTTTCTTCTTCTTTGGCTTGTTGAATTTGCTTAGATCAATCTTGTCACCCAAGATCTTAGGGCCGGATAGCTTTTTATACTGTGTTGTTATTTTCTCGTCTTCCTTTGGCGTTACCTCGGCCTCAGAAACAATTTCTTTTTCCTTTACTTCCTTAAGTTCTACTTCTTTTGGCGTTTCTACCGCCTCAATTTTTTCAACGGGTGTAACCTCTTCCTTTATCTCTACTTTCTCTACCTTTTTTTCTTCAACGACAGCCTTTGGCTTTTTCTTTGGCTCCAGATCAATCTTACCCACAGTTTTAGGGCCTGCCAGTTCAGCCTTCGCCTTTATAATACGTTCTGTGGATTCAGCTCTTTTCTCACGAGCTAATCTGCGCTCCTCCTGCTCTTGCTCCAACTGCAATCTTATAGCTTCTTTCTCCTTGCGCTTTTCTTCACCAACTTCCTTGGAGGCAACTTTCTTGCTCATATCCGTCTGGAACTCATCCAAGAGTACTTGATGCACTACCTCAGATATTTTCGTGGTGGGTCTTGCCTCAATGTCATGTCCTTCTGACTTGAGAAAATCAACCGCCCTGTCCAAAGAGATATTGAGTTCCCTCAGGACTTTATTGAGCCTTATTGTTGCATTATCTGCCATAAATACTAATTCCTAATTCAATAAACTGCTGCTAATATATAGCTAATCTTCTAATTCTTCTTTTAGTATACGCACAACTTCTGAAATTGTTTCCTCTTCCAAATCGGTTCTTTTTACAAGATCATTAACATCTTGTTCTAATACACTTCTTGCGGTATCCATACCTATTTTCTTGAACTCTTCGATGATCCATGCATCGATTTCATCAGAGAATTCAGTTAATTCCACATCTTCTTCTACACCTTCACGGAATACATCTATTTCATAACCAGTAAGTTGACCAGCCAACCTGATGTTATGTCCTCCTCTACCAATTGCTTTGGAAACTTCCTCAGGTCTTAAATAAACCTGTGCCGTCATTTTCTCATCATTCAATTTAACCGATGAAACCCTAGCAGGGCTCAAAGCCCTGGTTACTAACAATTGTGGATTGTTCGTCCAGTTGATAACATCAATATTTTCATTGCCCAATTCCCTTACAATACCATGTATACGAGACCCTTTCATTCCTACACAGGCACCAACAGGATCAATACGATCATCATACGAATCTACTGCTACCTTTGCCTTTTCCCCAGGAATACGAACGGCTTTTTTAATTGTTATCAGTCCATCAAAAACCTCTGGGATTTCCTGGAAGAAAAGTTGTTCCAAAAAGCGTGGGGAGCTCCTGGACATTATAATAGAAGGTTTGTTTCCTTTAAGCTCAACGCTTTCTATAATACCTCTTACATTATCACCTTTTCTGAAAAAGTCGGAAGGAATCTGTCTGTCTTTAGGTAAAATTATCTCATTACCCTCATCATCCAACAAAATAATCGCTTTATGTCTTATATGGTGAACCTCGGCGGTATAAATTTCTCCTTCTAGGTCCTTAAACTGCTTGTAAATGGTAGTATTATCATGCTCATGGATTTTAGAAATCAAGTTTTGACGCAATGCCAAAATCGCCCTTCTTCCTAAATCAATCAATTTAACTTCTTCGGACACATCTTCACCAACTTCAAAATCCGGTTCAATTTTCTGTGCTTCAGAAAGTGAAATCTCCTCATTAGGCTCCTCTACCTCACCATCTTCAACAACGATGCGGTTTCTCCAAATTTCCAAATCCCCCTTATCTGGGTTAATGATTATATCGAAATTCTCATCAGAGCCGAATTTCTTCTTAAGTGCGTTTCTAAAAACATCTTCCAAAATCGCCATTAACGTTACCCTGTCTATGAATTTATCGTCTTTAAATTCCGAGAAAGATTCAATCAGCGCAATATTTTCCATCTTTGTACTACAATTAAAATTTTAATATAACTTTTGCTTCCTTTATATCAGAAAAGGTAATTTCCTTTTTTTTCTGAACGGTGGTCTTCCCTTTTCCTAAGGGTTTGGGTTCCCTTGTCTTCCATTCCAAAACAATCCCATTTTCATTGGCAGCTGTAAGATTACCTTCATAAACATCTTCCGATGTCCGTACTTTTACTTTTCTGCCAACATTCTTTTTATACTGTCTGGGATTAACCATCGGTGATGCGGCTCCTGCAGAAGTCACGGTCAACGAAAAATCTTCTTCTTCCCTATCCAAGTTATGTTCAATAGCTCGGCTGACCTTCATGCAATCCTGAACGCTAACTCCATTATCACCATCCAATACAACATCAATACCATTGTCTGCACCCATGCTGAAATCAATTAAAAACAGTGATTTATCCTGGTCTAGTGCCTCATTCAATAGCGTTTTAACTTTGTCCTTCAACATAACTATTAGTAACAAAAGAGGGGACAAATTGTCCCCTCATGAATACCTAAATATCCTTTCAGTGATGCAAATATACAACATTTTGTTTTCTACAACAAGCTAATCTTCAAGTAACGAAAGTTAATCCCAGTAATTAATACCAAGAAAGAATTAAGTGCTATTTTTAAACTATAGACAATTAAAAAAATGTTATGGAAATTCTCTCATCATACAACCTCATCATTGGCGCCTCGATTATTGTAATTCTATCTTTTTGGTTCAATGGTGTTTCTAAAAAAACCAACATTCCTTCGGTACTTATGCTGATTGTACTTGGTATTATTTTGCAATACGTTATGGGCTATTTTATACCCAACATGCCAAACTTTGATGGTGCATTGGAAATGCTGGGTATTGTTGGTTTAATTATGATAGTGCTTGAAGCCGCATTAGAACTTGAACTTAAAAAAGAAAAAATAATTCCAATTTTAAAAGCGATGGCCATCGCTTTGATCGGGCTTGTTGGTTCTGCATGGGTAGCGGCACTTATTATATACCAATTCATTCCTGAAATGACCATGCAATCAGCTTGGCTGTATGCAACACCTTTGTCTATTTTATCAAGCGCCATCATTATTCCCAGTGTTAGTGGCTTGTCCGAGTCAAAAAAAGAATTTCACATTTACGAAAGCACGTTTTCCGATATCATGGGGATTATGATGTTCTACTTTTTAATCGGTGGATTAAATCCTGCTGAAGACACTGGAGCCACAGGATTTGCAATAAACCTTTTGATTACGATTGTCATTGCCTTGGTGGCCAGTTATGCGATAATATTGATTTTTCAACGGATCAAGAGCCCGGCCAAATTATTTCTTTTGATTGCCGTACTCCTTTTATTATATGCCATTGGAAAAAAATTCCATCTTTCTTCACTGATCATTATTTTGATCTTTGGATTGGTCATAGCGAATGTAAAACTATTCTTCCCAGGGAAATTATCTACTTTTTTAGAGAATGAAAAAGTAAACCAAATTTATCATGAGCTCCATATTATCACCCTCGAAACAGCCTTTATAGTACGCACCTTTTTCTTTGTCATTTTCGGAATCACTATTGTCATTTCGTCATTGTTCAGTTTGAGTGTTGCCCTAATCAGTGTTTTGATAATTGCTTCGATTTATGCCATACGATTTGTAATACTCCGAACATTTTTTGGCAGCAATATTATGCCGCAATTGTTTATCGCCCCTCGCGGATTGATCACCGTGCTATTATTTTACGCCATACCGAAAGAGGCACAGGTAGCCACTTTTGAATCGGGCATATTGTTATTTGTCATCATAGCCACCAGTTTGATTATGACGTGGGCCATGATCAAGGAAGGAAAAAAGATGGGAGCCCTATTGGATGATGATTTATCAGATGACAATATCATGGATATTGAAAGCGAAGAAACCAAATCGATTGATTTAAAGTTGACTAACCCAATTGAGAAAAGTAAAGAAGCCTTGGGGGAATCAGATACAGACGGTGAAATATTGAATGAATAACCTATTCTTGATAAAAACCCAAACACATTTTAAGTCTTAGGATTATCCAATGCTATTAGTCTACTAAGGCTTAACTCGGCACAGGCTTATCGCCCTAGTTTCATTCCATAAAAAACCCAAGTAAAACTGGGATTTTCCAACGCTGTTGGACTACCAGGACTCGAATCTATATACTTTTAAACGCTTATGTTTTTATTTGACTGAAAACGTGCTTTTTATGTAAAACAAAATAACAGCATGACTCTTAACTAAACATCCACTTTTTTGTTGCAAGTCCATGATTCCCGAGCTAATACACTGAGCCTTCGAAGTGCTGTCGAAGGATGGGTTTTCAGGAAGCAGGAAGTTTAAACATGCTATTCAGACATAAAATGAAATACACCAACATATTTTATTACATTTATGAAATTTCATAGTATAGAAAAAATGAAAAAAATAGTATCCCTGGAAGTTTTCCTATTGGTATTTATTGTTTTGTATTCCTGCAAACAAAAAACTGTGGTTCCCATAACAAAACCAAATTTTTTGGTATTGATGTCCGACAACCATTATTCGGATCATCTGGGTTGTTACGGGGACAAAACCGTAAAAACCCCTGCAATAGATAAAATAGCAAAGAACGGTGTACGGTTCACCAATGCTTTTTGTGGTTCACCATCATGTACCCCGGCCCGCGGAGCTATGTTAACGGGACAAGAGATATGGAGACTTGGCGAAGGCGCCAATTTATGGAGCAGTCTTCCTGATTCCATTCCTACATATCAAGACATTCTAGAGCATGCAGGTTATCATACGGGACATGATCGAAAAGGATGGGGCCCAGGTGATTACAAAGCTGGAGGAAGGGATAAGAATCCAGCAGGAACAACGTTTAAAAATCTCAATGAATTTTTAGATAAGAACACAGGGCAGAAGCCCTGGAGCTACTTTCTTTCTTCAAGAAACCCGCACCGACCCTTTGAATATGAGTCTGGAAAAAATCTTGGTATAGACGTGGAGAAGGTATTTGTACCACCTTATCTTCCCGATTCGCCCGAAGTTCGTAACGACATTGCCGATTATTATGCAGCAGTCATGTCCTTTGACCAAGAAGTGGAAGAAGCAATACGTTTGCTCGAAGAAAATGGAATGGCGAAAAATACGATTATTGTGATTTGCGGGGATAACGGTTGGATGATGCCGCGAGGTTTGGGAAATCTATATGATTTTGGAACAAAGGTTCCTTTGATTATTTCGTGGCCCGATACTATTCACGGGGATAGGGTCGTCTCCGATTTTGTGAGTCTTAACGATTTGGCCGCTACTTTTTTAGAATATGCCGGAGAAAAAGTGCCTGAAAGAATGACGGCAAGGGGCTTAAAAGATATCTTAATGTCCGATAAGGAAGGACGTGTCAACAAAGATTTTGATCATGTCTTTGTAGCTAGAGAGCGGCATGCTATGGGGCGTAAAGGTGGTTTGGGGTATCCTGGACGTGCCATACGAACAGATGACTTTCTGTATATACACAATTATGGGCCAAGTCTTTGGCCGGCGGGAGATCCACCTCTTTTTGCAGACATCGATGGGCATATGCTACAGTATTACAGCCCTGCAAAAGAATACATGATGGGGCATAAAGAAGATCCCGATGTAAAAAACCTCTACGAACACGCGTTTTTAAAACGACCGGAAGAAGAGTTGTTCGATTTAAGAAAAGATCCGTTTCAAATGAACAATGTAGCATATCTTGATGAATACAAAGACGTTCTGGCCCGGTTATCCAAAGAATTAAGGACTTATCTTATAGATACGGATGACCCAAGGGAAACTGGAGGTGATATTATTTGGGACACTTCCCCTTATTATCAAAAAGAGGACTGGATTGGAAAGCCTAGAGAAGAAGCACAAGAGGCATTTAACTTGGAAGCAGCGTATCCTTATAAGTAATGCGCCTCTTTGGACTTACTATATTTAACTGGACATAAAGTTAAGAGCGTATTGGCTATTAAAATTAGCTTTGAAAAATGTCAAGAATTTAAAATAGCTGTGGCCCATTTGTGGTTTCTTTTAGTATTCTCATTTATTTACGTTTTATGGGACACTTCAAGTACATTTAAACGATACTATTTACAAAAATCCGTTATGTTGTACCCAACTATGCAAAAAGCCCCTGATTCCAATGAAATCAAGGGCTTCTTTTGTTGGCCCACAAGGACTCCCTTCGACCCTGCCTGCCGGCAGGCAGGTGCGCTCAGGATAAACTTCTCGTCCTAGCTTGATAATGAAATTGAAAAAATCCCGACATCAAAAAGGCATCGGGATAATTTTGCATTGTCTGTTGGCCCACAAGGACTCGAACCTTGAATGCCAGTACCAAAAACTGGAGTGTTACCATTACACCATGGGCCAATAGCTCTAAAGAGCGTGCAAATTTAAGACAAAGTTTGGTTTGCGCAAACATTTTTAAATACATTAATCTAAAAAAGCCAGTATATATCTGTTAAAGGTTTATCAAAAATGTATGAGCATATCTATATTAATTGCTAAATTCGCCCTTCAGGTAAAACCAAGTATTGCATGTTTTCAAAGAACTTCGAAAAATGGGACACCATACTCGGATGGGTCGTCTTCTTTATAGCACTTATTACATATAGCATTACCGTAGAACCCACCAGTAGTTTTTGGGATGCTGGGGAGTATATCGCGACATCGGCTAAATTACAAGTAGGCCACCCTCCTGGAGCCCCCTTATTGCAGATGATTGGCGCTTTTTTCTCCATGTTCGCTTTTGAACCTGACCAAGTTGCGCGCATGGTCAATTATGTTTCAGGAGTGTCAAGTGCGTTTACGATCCTATTCATGTTCTGGACCATTACCAATCTTACAAGAAAACTGATTGCTAAAAATGAAACCTTGACCAATAGCAAATCAATCGCTGTTTTAGGTAGTGGCCTGGTTGGCGCTTTGGCATTTACCTATTCAGATAGTTTTTGGTTCAATGCCGGAGAAACAGAGGTATATGCAATGGCCAGTTTTATTATGGCCTTATTACTTTGGTTGGGGTTAAAATGGACAGACAACTTGGACACACCAAGAGGTGGTCGTTGGCTAGTGCTCATTTCGTTCGTTGTAGGTTTGACATTCGGTATCCAGTTCATGGGCTTCTTGGCTATTCCTTCCATTGGACTTCTGTATTATTTTAAGAGATACAAAACCACTACAGTTAAGAATTTTCTTATTGCTAACATAGCCGTTATTGCAGTTTTAATGCTGGTCTATAAATTCTCATTGACCTATGTACTTAAACTTTTTAGTTGGGCTGAAGTCTTTTTTATAAATAGCATAGGCTTACCATTTAATTCAGGTTCCTTGATTATAGGATTCCTCTTTATTGCAGCTTTTTATTTTGGCTTAAGATATACCCGTAAAAACGATTTTCGCATTGCAAATACCTTCGTTCTTTGCTTAATGTTTCTGTTTTTCGGTTTCTCATCTTGGTTAATGTTGCCCATACGTGCCAATGCCAATGTGGTTATCAATGAGAACAATCCGTCAGATGCCAGATCTTTATTAGCTTATTATAATAGGGAACAATACCCAGGCGTTGATAGTCCGGTTTATGGCGCTTATTATTCTGATTTGTTTGCACCCGCAGGAAATGAAATGGATGACAAGCCCAAATATGAAAAAGATGAAAAATCGGGTAAATATGTAATTGTAAACTATTATAAAAATGCCTTACAGGACTCCCATGAAAAGCACAAAGGTATTTTACCACGAATGTGGAGTGGCCAACATGCTGAGAATTACATGAAGTTTTTTGGCCCGTTGGATTTTAAGATGACACAATCCAATGATGAACTAAGACAAGCAGTAAACCAGGTAAAAAGTGGTTATGCCAATGGTGAGATTGACACTGAACAATACATAAGTTTTCTAAAACGGTTCGATGAGTACATTGAGATACAGCCACCAACGGTTTGGGACAATGTAAAATACATGTTCGAGTTTCAATTTGGCTACATGTACTGGCGTTATTTTATGTGGAATTTTACCGGTAAGAACAACGACGTACAAGGGCGCTATGACGAAAACGGCAATTGGCTTAGCGGCATCGGGATTATTGACGAAATGCGATTGGGAAGTCAGGATAATCTTCCGAGTGAAATCAAGAATAATAAAGCCAGAAATACCTATTTCTTCTTACCCTTGATTTTAGGAATTATAGGGATATTGTTCCAGGTTTCCAAAAATCCGAAACAATTTTGGGTATTGTTCGTATTCTTCTTGTTTACAGGTATAGCGATTCAATTTTACACGAATCCGTATATATTTCAACCCCGTGAAAGGGATTACTCCTTAGTAGGTTCATTCTATATTTTTGCACTTTGGATAGGACTTGGTGTTTATGGTCTATTTGATGAGTTTAAAAAATGGCTCACTCCCAAAATATTGGCTCCAGCAGTGACAATCATATGTTTATTGGCGGTACCTACGGTAATGGCTGTGCAAAACTGGGATGACCATGATAGATCTAATCGTTTCACAGCGAGGTCTTCTGCAAGGTCCTATTTGGATTCCTGTCAGAAAGATGCAGGCGCCATACTTTTTACAATTGGTGATAATGATACTTTTCCTTTATGGTATGCCCAAGAAATTGAGAATTACAGAACAGATGTTCGTGTTGTTTGCACGAGTCTCTTTGAAACGGATTGGTATGTTGACCAAATGAAACGAAAAGCATACTCCAGTGATGCCATACCCTCACAATTAACTCACGATAAATACAGATGGGGATCACGCGACGTATTGTATTTCCAAAATGTTGACCCATTATTCAATCGCGAAGTATCGAAAAGCAGATGGGAAGTAAAGGATTTTATTGACTGGATAGATAGTGACAAGCCTGAGACCAAGTTCAAGTTTTTCTTAGAGCAACAGGAGGTTGATGTAAACGAATATCCTGAAAATACGCAAAACCTTGTGTATTATCCAACACAGAAAATTCGCATTCCCGTAAATAAAAAGAATGCCATAGATAGTGGTTTGGTCAAAGCGAAAGATTCAGTACTTATGGTTGATTACATTGATATAGACCTTCCAGGAGCTATAACCAAGAAGAGCATGATGATGTTGGATATTCTTGCCAATAACGATTGGAAACGTCCAATATACTTTTCTGGTGGGAGCTTTGATGATGCGGAATTTATATGGATGAAAGACTATCTACAATTAGAAGGCCTCGCCTATAAATTGGTGCCTATTAAGACCGAAAGGAGCAACTCTTTTGATATGGGAAGAATAGATACTGATATTATGTATGATATTGTTACTAAATGGGATTGGGGCAATTCTGGTAGTCCAGATATATACCACGACCCTCAGACAAGGGTTCAAGGTATTTCTTACCGAAGCAATTTAGCAAGATTAATGAACCAGTTGATTGAAGAGAATAAGATTGATAAGGCCAAAGATGTTATAAAATTAGCTATGGAGAATATGCCCGTTGAGAATTTCTCCTATTACCATTTTGTATTACCGTTTATTGATGGCTACTACAAAGTTGGTGAAACGAATCAGGCACATGAACTTTACAATACCATGAAGAAGATATATCAAGAAAGGTTAGCGTATTATGATGGCATTCCGCTTGATCAGCAATACGACAAGATTGATGATATAATCACAGATATGGAATCGTATCGCAGGGTTATTGATGTGCTTATAGACAATAACGACCGGGATATGGCAGAAAAAGAAACATTGATATTCAATGAATACATTGATAAATTCAACCACTTCTATAAAGATGAAATCCTAGAGGAAGAACCCGTTATCGGAAGTAATCCGGATATGTCTGACTCCGTTGAATTGGATAGTACTACAACCCAAGATTCTGTTTTAACTCCGGTTGGCAATTAATATTAGTAATATATAGAACGGTAGTGCTTTAAATGCCAAGCACACCCATACAGCCAACTAAGTAGCGGAGAATCAATCTCAATAAATAGAACAGATTATACGTACTCGTTAAGAATACCTATAAGCGTATTGGCATCTTGCTCGCCGCTTTGGCGCCACACCATTTCACCTTTTTTGTAAATCATAAGGGTAGGTAAACCTTTCACACGCAGGGCTTGTGAAAGCTCTTTGTTCTTGTCCACATCAATCTTTATGACTTTACCTTTGTCGCCGAGGGCAGCTGCAACATCCCTAAGAACAGGATGCATTGCGGTTGATTGGTCGTTCCATTCTGCGTAAAAATCCAACAAAACTGGAACGTGTAAATCTATTAGTTCACCAAACTTAGACATATATAGTTCTTTCGGTTATGAACCAAATGTAAGAAAAAATGTTAAAAAAGCAGTATTTGCAATGTTTTTGTGGTCAAAGCATGAAGTTAAATTCATGTTAACGGCTTTTTCTTCAATGTAATTACGGTGATTTCTGGCCAGATACCAACCCGACCAGGATAGCCCAAAAATCCGAATCCGCGATTTACATTAATATACTGACCCATTTCCTTATAAATACCAGCCCAATACTTGTACCTCCATTTAACAGGGCTCCATTTTACCCACCCAGGTATTTCGATACCGAACTGCATACCGTGTGTATGACCGCTCAAGGTAAGATGATAATGATAATCATCACTAATGACAACATCTTCCCAATGCGATGGATCGTGGCTCATTAATATTTTAAAATCATCTTTGGATATTGACTCAGCCGCTTTTCCAAGATCTCCGGCTTTTTTGAATCCACCCCTACCCCAATTCTCAACGCCAACTAAGGCTATCTTATCATCCCCTTTTTGCAGATATCTACTTTCATTCAGTAAGAGGTCAAAACCAATTTCCTTTTGTAGTTTTTTTAAATCTTCAAGATTTTCGCTTTTCAATTCCTCAGTGTCCCATGTCACATAATCCCCATAATCATGGTTGCCCAATATGGAAAACTTACCTTCTTTGGCCTTAAGTCTGGAAAACGTTTCTTTCCAAGGAAGCATTTCCTCAGTCTTATTATTTACCATATCACCAGTAAACAAGATTACATCGCTCTCCTGCTTGTTGATTAAATCTATGGCATATTCTATCTTTTTGCTATTATCGAAACTACCACTATGAACATCCGATATCTGGGTAATTTGATATCCATCAAAGGCATTAGGCAAATCATCAAATTCAAGATTATACTTTAGCACCTTGAAATTGTACTTTCCCCAATACATTCCATATAACAAGGCACCAAAAGGTATTGCGGCAATACCCATGGCTATTATGCTCAAAAATCTTCTTCGCTCAGGTAGACTGAATTCTTTGGTCACTCCAAAAAATTTATGATAAGAACCAGTTAAAAACCGAAAGATGTCCTCAGAAAAAAGAAATAAAATAGTAATTATCTTAAAAGTAATGATAGTAAGCAAAAAGCCAAAAGCGTAACTCTTTGATCTACTTAGAACCCTACCCGCTTCTTCACCCCAGGTAAACTGATAAATGAAATTCAGGAGTACAACCAATGAAATAGCCATATAGGTAAAATACACCCAAGGGTATCTGGTTACTGTCCTCAGTGCCTGCAATACATAGATACCAAGGGCTATGTAAATAGCAACAAAAATAATCCAACGTAGCATATTCAGATTTTTAACAAAGATATTTCTTAAAAGGATTTTGTTAACACCATTTACAGTTTATTTAACTTCTTTGAGTACTTTTTTAATAACATCAACATTCGAAACAAAAATACCTTGATCACTCAAGAAAGATGGTGAATTCATAGAAACCGTGGGATTAACATCCAATCGCTTAATATATTTCGTTCCTGACAAATGAACCGCTTCGAACCCATTGTTTTTAAAACCTTCGACATTATCGGCATTTATTCCTCCGCCGGGCATAATAGAACAGGTTGTTGTTCTTTCGTTTAAATCCTTTAATAATCCAAATCCCTGCAATGCCGAATTTTGTTGTCCAGATGATAAGATGTAATCAACTCCCAAAGTTTCCAATTGTTTCATTGTTGATAACGGATCCAACACCCAATCAAAAGCACGATGAAAAGTAAACTTTAAGTTACCGGACAAATCAATCAAAGCTTTGGTGCGTTCAACGTCCAAAGTAAAATCGTTATGCAAAATGCCTGAAACAATTCCGTCGAAACCAAGTTCAACACAAAGGTCTATATCTCTTTTCATTATATCGAATTCCCCATCTGAACTGGTAAAATCGCCACTTCG
>RCNC010001853.1_pt1 | contig 14256 bp, 16 predicted proteins | sample 2041301 | NCBI WGS metagenome assembly RCNC01 (sample SAMN09708231, study PRJNA481090) | Marine sediment metagenome, whole genome shotgun sequencing project. | biome: marine sediment; feature: ocean; material: sediment; isolation source: Sewage treatment plant 13A marine sediment (STP13A) ... | reverse complement strand
CAATCATCGGGAACGTATGTGGGGGTCCCCCTGAAGCCCTCCGGCATAACCGGCATGACCTTGGGAAACTTCGATGTGTACGGCCCCATGATAAGGGCGGTCACAGCTTCTTTTAACTCTCTCAGTTTCGGTTTACGAATCGCCACTTAAAAAACCCCCGATGTTCCAGCGCCTTTCTCAGGCTATATCCTCCGCGCCTTCCCTGTCGTCTGCGTACTTATCCATGATGCTGCCTTCCCAGAGCCTGATACCCGAACGGTGGGCAGCCCTGGCGATGGCATGTGCGCCGGTGGGCGATGTCATCAGGACAAACCAGATGCAGAGCAGGGCCTTCACACCGATCGCATTGAAACCGGTGTAGAAGACAACGCTGAGCAGGATCATGCACGTCCCGAGCGTTACGCACTTCGTCGCGGCCTGGAGGCGGTTATAGATGTCGGGAAGCCTGACAAGGCCGATACACCCGACTACGTCGAACGAGATACCGATAATCAAAAGAATCAATCCGATCATCTCATTCATCGAAACCCCTCCCTTCGAGATATTTGGCGAGCGCGAGAGTTCCAATGAAACTCAGAAGCGCCCATGAAATTCCAATATTCATGTACAGGTCTTTTTTGGTGATGATCGAGTATATGGCGCAGAACCCTACTATGAGCGTTCCAAGTATGTCGATCGCCACCGTTCTGTCAGGCGCGGTCGGACCTTTCCCTACCCTGTACAGACAGAGAAAGATGCAGAAGACCAGCAATGAGACAAATACGATCACTCGAATACCCTTTCTAGCAGATTCTCAAAATGCTGAACGATGATCTCAGTTTCTTTCACGGGATCATCCGAGACAATATTTATCCAGTGAACATATAGGTGATCGTCCACAAAATCGATGCTGAGTGTTCCCGGCGTCAGCGTGATCGAGTTCGCAAGGAAGGTCCTTGCCATATCGGTCTTGAGCCTTGTCCGGACCTTAACAATTCCCGGCCTTATCGGCATATTGATATTCAGCACCCTGTAGGCGACATCGAAGTTCGCCTTGACGACGTAGCCGAGGAAGGATATGCCGTATACGATGAACCAGAAGAAACGGATCGGGTTAAGGAGCTTGACCGCATTGATCGGGTAGATGTCACCCAGCATCAGGTCTGCAATAAGCGCTATGACGACACCGACCAGCATCTCCTGCCAGCGCAGCGACCAGGTCAGCAGCAGCCATACCCCGAATAGCAACAGAAAGTGGACAAAGCGTTTCATCTTCTACCTTTTCTTTTTACCCACCGACCAGATAGTTCATGTATGCCATCTTATCGAGCAGCGCGCTCGCAGCCGAATTGAGCATCTGTCCCTCGATGGCCATGTAACCGATCCCCATTGCCAGGCAGAGGACCGCCAGTATTACGAGAGGCAGCACCATGGCGAACGGCGCTTCCTTGATATTGCTCAGTGATTCAGGGAGCTTTCCGAACAGCACTTCCTTCTGCAGCATCACGAAGTAGATAAGCGTGATGAATCCCACAACAATGCCGACTGTGCCGTAGATCCAGTACCCGCCCCTGAAGAGGGCCAGGATGATGATCAGCTTGCTCCAGAACCCGTTAAACGGCGGTATCCCGGCAATCGATAATGATCCGATCGCTGTCGCCGTACCTGTTATCGGCATCTTCTTTATCAGTCCGCCGAGCTTTCCAAGGTCGCGCGTTCCCGTCCGGTATTCCACGGCGCCGGAACAGAAGAAGAGGAGCGACTTGAAGACGGCGTGATTAACGAGGTGGAACAGCCCTCCGATAAGGGCCAGCGTAGCTACGACCATCTCCGCGCCCGGCTTCAGGGCGAGTCCGATGGCTATCAGTACGTATCCCATCTGGCTGATCGATGAATATGCGAGCATTCTCTTGAAATCCTTCTGGCCGATCGCCAGAAGGCCGCCGATGACCATCGACAACGCGCCGAGGAACATGATGATCGCCGCGATGAGCTCGTTCTTCCCGATTATGTTGAACATGATCCGCATTATCGTGTAGATGCCGAGAGCTTTGATCAGAACACCCGAAAGCATCGCCGAGATCGGAGCGGGAGCGCTTGGATGCGCGTCAGGCAGCCAGGCGTGGAACGGAACGGCCGAGGCCTTCAGCCCGAAGCCCATTATGAACAGGGCGACGACAAAGCCTATCGTCTTCGTCATCCCGATGACCTCGATCTGCTGCGCGAGGTCCGGCATGTTGAGCGTTCCGGTCATCGAATAGAGGAACGCGATCCCGAAGAGCACAGCCGTGCTGGCCACGCCGCCCAGGATCAGGTACTTGAACGACGCCTCGAGTTCCTTCTTCCCGGTCCCGAATCCCACGAGTGCGTAAGAAGCGATCGACGCGATCTCGAGGAAAACGTAGAGGTTGAACATGTCGCCCGTGATGACTACGCCGTTCATACCGGCGATCATCAGCATGAAGAGGGAGAAGTACTTCGGCTTGGCCGTGTACGTCGACATATACTTCATTGAGAAGATCACGGCGAGCAGGCCGATGACGTTGATCACGACCAGCATCAGGGAGCTGAGACCGTCGGAAACGAGAAGGATCCCGAGAGGAGGCCTCCAGTTTCCGACCGTATAGGTAAAAGGCGCCTGGAAGAGCATATTTACGGACATCACGGCCAGAATCCCTGTCACGAGGAACGCGATATAGTCGCTCACCTTCATCGTAATCTTCGACAGAAGAAGGTTCAGAAACGCCGCCGCAAGCGGAATCGCCGTGAACAATGGATAATACGTCTGCATTTGACTCCTCTTATCCCTTAAGCGTGTTTATCTTTGACATGTCGAACGTCTTGAACTTCTCGTACATCCTCAGGCAGAGAGACACCATCAGTGCCAGTGTCCCGAGGCCGATGACGATCGACGTTAGCACGAGGGCCTGCGGCAGCGGGTCGACACCCTTCTGCACGAGTTCCTCGGTCTGCATACCTTTAAGAAGAATGGGCGCGATCCCTCCATGCCTGTATCCCACGAGAACGAGAAAGAGGTTGATGGAATATTCCGCAATTACGATCCCGATGATCTTCTTGACGATATTCTTTTTTGCGATGAGGCAGTACAACCCCATTACAAGCATCACCATTGAAAGAAAATACAGGACCATCCTCTACTCCTCGCTTTCCGGCTCTTCACCCTCGGCCGCTTTGTATATGAACCTTCCGAAGATCGAAAGGGCCATGAATATAGCGAAGACCGATGCCGTCACCTTCACGCCGATTGCTATGTTGGCCAAGGGAATCATGCCGGCGCTGAACAGCGTAAACGGCTCACCCTTTCCAAGGAAATTAAAAAAGAAATATCCGCCGGTATACCCCAGCAGCCCGATGATCACGAACGCAAGGGCGCCCGAGTTGTCAAGCAGGGAGGCCCCCGTGTTGGTCATCTTGCTCAGACCCATCTCCTTGCCGAAAGCCAGCGTAAGGAGAACATAGGCCGAGGCAAGTATCACGCCGCCGGCGAAACCGCCGCCCGGGGTGACATGTCCGTAGAGGATGATGTATGCCCCGAATATAACGATGATCCCGATGACGAACCTCGCGATAGTCTTGACTATCGAGGTCATCCCCTTGGTAGTATCCTTGATTTCCTGTTCGAGTCTGTCCATTTAGCGCTCCCTAGAACCCCTCGAAGTTCTGCTTGATATCCTCATCCTCGAGTATTCCGAATTTCTCCTGGTCGATCTCACTCTTACCCTTCCGGCCCTTTCTCCTGAGGATCACGAAGGCGCCGACAATAGAAGTAAAGAGGACGGTCGCCTCGCCGAGCGTATCATAGGCCCTGAAGTCGAGGAGTATGGCGGTCACAATATTCGTAGCACCGGTCCTCTCCGTTCCCGTCCTGAGATATTCGCTTGATACCCTCATCAGGGGCTCGCCGAACTTCGGCAGCTCCTGCACGGCAAAGAACGCGAACATAAGGAACAAGCCGAAGAAAATAAGGCTGGACACGAACGGGAAGGTGTCCCTCGGACCCTCAATAGCGGTATTGTCCGTCGTTACCGTCGCCCTGATAAGGACGACAAGAATGAGGATCTCGACCACGACCTGTGTAATCGCGATGTCCGGCGCCCCGAGCATCAGGAATATGATACTGAGGCTGAACCCGACAACGCCGACCGAGATCACAGAAGAAAGCAGGTTCTTCGTCTCGATCGCGATAATCGAACCGATTATCATGAATACCATCAGTAAAAGGAGAATGATCTCCATCCGTATACCCTTCCCTCTTCTTTTGCTACAAGGCGAAGAACATTAATACAAATGTAAGCGCTCCAAGACCGATGATCGTCCAGGAGAGATAAGTCGACAGAATACCGTTGTGAAGACCTCTCAGTACCTGGATGACGTTGAATCCCAGTTTGCCCCAGATATTGTACGCATCAAGGGCGCCGTCCTGTCCATCCTTGAACAGAGCCGTATAAGCGGGCTTCAGGTCGTCTGTCACCGTCTTGTAAAAATGCGTGCCGGGGATCCTCATCTCTTCGTTCTCGAGGATATTTCCACCGATCCACACATCTTCAACGACACGTACGCGTCTTGTCTTTCCGAACGCGTATATTATAAGTCCGACAAACAGTCCGGCGATCATCAGAACAGTCGCAAGCACCGGGCTGAAGTAACCGGAGGCCGTGCTTACAGTCATCTCCTCGACGCTGACCCCTGTCGAACCGGCAACGCTGGGAAGGATGAACTTCTCCAGCGGCAGCTGCGCGTAAATGCCGAAGACGATGCAGAGGATCGCGAGGAATATCATCGGGACCTGCATCGTAAAGCCGGCTTCGCGGACGCCGTCGAACTTCTCCTGGCGCCGTCCGAGGAAGACCGAGTGGAGCACCTTGACGAAAGACGCCAGCGTAAGGGCGCTTCCGAATATTGCCACTATAAGGAAGATCACATTATAGCTCGGCCCTTCCAGCATTCCCTGGTAGACGAGCCATTTGGACACGAACCCGTTGAAAGGCGGTACCCCGGAGATCGCCAGGGCCGCCACGACCGTCGTGATGAATGTCACGGGCATCAGCTTGGCCAGTCCTCCGAGCTGTGCAAGGTCGGTCGTACCGGTTTTCTTTTCTATCGCTCCCGAGGCGAGGAAGAGGCCGCTCTTGTAAATCGCGTTGTTGAGCATGTGGAAGAGGCCGCCGACTATCGCTATGGGAATCCCGCTTCCGACACCGAGCACCATGTAACCGACCTGGCTGACGGCGTGGAAGGAGAGGAGTTTCTTGAAATCATGCTGGACGAGCGCCATCAGGACCGCAAAGAGGATCGTGATCGCGCCTATGATCATCATCATCAGGGAAAGGCCCGATCCCGACCTGATCGCGAAGATATCAAGCGATATCCTTGCCAGCAGGTAAATGCCGAGAAGCTTGTCGAGCGCCGCCGGAAGGAATGCCATCGTCGGCGCCGGCGTCGACTTCGCAATAGCGGGTACCCATGAATGCAGCGGCATCGCCCCGGCCTTCGCTATCGCTCCGACAAAGAGGAGCAGGAAAGCGGCTACGCCGGTCGGTGTGCCTGTCGATATAGTGAGCGACGAGATAGAGAGAGTCCCGTAGACCATCCATATGAGGATAACGCCGAGGAACATCGCCGCATCGCTGAAACCGAGTATTGTGAAACATTTCTGGGCCGCTGACTCGTGCCCTTCTCCGCCCATGTTGACGAGAAGGTAGAGAAGCAGGGTCAGGACCTCCCAGCAGATGAGCAGCAGAAGCAGGTTGTCGGCGAGCACCGCACAGCCCGCGGCGGAGAGCGTCCATAGGATGAACGTATAGTAAATCCCTGAAGTCTCCCTGTCCTTGAACCAGTACCCGATCGAATACAGTATTATCAGAACGCCGAACAGGGCGATGAACATTATCACAAACGAACTGAAGCCGTATAGCCTCAGGGCGAAGTCGAACTGGAAGACATCCCCCATAGTGAACATCGTCCTGAGATACTCGGACTCGCCGACCCCGAACAACTGGACCGTCTTGATAAACATCCAGACGGACGCTATCAGGGCAAGTATTCCGGCGGGCAGCCGCGCTTTCTTCGGAAAGAAGAGGGTCACGACCCCCACAACCGCCGGCACTATCAGTACGTTCAGAAGTTCATGCATGCGTTCAACTCCGCTACGCGTATAAGTGTTACGTTACGATTCCAGCTGTCTGCGGATCTCTTCGGTCTTTTCCGCCGACAGCCTGATCAGGTCTCCCTCGGAGAGAAGGTATCTCTCCCCGGAATTCACATCTACACGGCCGACACGTTCGGTGCACGAGTAACAGGGGTCGACTGCCGCCGTGATCAGGCCGGCGTCGGCTACCGTGTTGCCCGGTACGCTCATCTCGTTCGTGAGGATGTTGTTAAAGCTCGGGGCGCGGATCTTATGCCTCATCGGCATGTTTCCGCCGTTCGAGCGTATGTAGTGAAGCACCTCGCCGCGGGGGGCCTCGTAGTAGCCGATCCCCTCGCCGGGCGGCACCTCGCCTATCTCCAGGCAGAGCTCGCTGTCGTCCTTCATCGGACCCATCGCCTCGAGCTTGTCGAGACACTGCCTTATGATCTTTATCGATTCGAAGTTCTCGAGCTGCCTCACGACAGCCTTGTCGAAGACGTCGCCATTCTCACAGAGGATGACGTTGAAATCCATCTCTCCGTATGCGTCCGTAGGATGATCCCTGCGCACATCGACGTCATACCCGGCCGCCCTCGCCGTAGGGCCGAGCGCGCCGTAAAGCCGGCACTGTTCCTTGTTGAATATGCCTACACCCTTCGTCCTCGCGTGGATCACGGGATCATCGACGATGGCGTTGGTGAGCATGTCATTCTTTTTCCAGATGAAATCAAGCAACTCGCGGACCTTCCCGAACTCGGTCTCGGGAATGTCTCGCCTGACGCCGCCGATCCGCATCATCGCGTAATGGTTCCTGTTCCCCGTTACAGCCTCGAGAATGTCGAGCAGAGGCTCGCGGTACTTCCAGCACCACATGAATACTGTGTTGTAGCCGATGAAATGGCCGGCCAGACCGGTCCAGAGCAGATGGCTGTGAAGCCTCTCGAGCTCCGCGGTGATGATTCTCAGGTACTGTGCCCGTTTTGGAATCTCGACCTGCAGAAGGTCCTCGACTGCCTTGACATAAGCGAAAGGATGGGAGCAGGAGCAGATGCCGCAGACCCTCTCCACGAGGAAAGGCACCTGGTCCCAGGTCTTGGACTCGGACAGGATCTCGATCCCCCTGTGACTCCAGCCGATCGTCATGTCGATATCGACCACGTTTTCCCCGTCGACATGCAGTTCGAAGAACTCTGGCTCTTCGAGTATCGGGTGGAACGGACCGATCGGGATCTTTTTAACCATTTCTGTTCACCTCTTTATCAACACAGCCATAACGGCCTGAAATACTTCTACGGGTTCTGTCCCTTGACGGGCCTTCCGGCCACCTCGTCGGCCCTGTCCTGGCCGTCGAGCTTGTTGCGGGACATCTCGTGCTTGCCCTTGTTCTCCCTCTTTTGAGGATAGAAATCTTCGGGCCTTGTATCGGACCTCAGAACGGGCCTGAGGTCTGGATGGTTTTTAAAGTTTACCTCGAACATCTCCCATATCTCGCGCTCGATCCATTTCGCTCCCGGAATTATCGGTGAGATCGAATCGAGTTCCGGATGCGGTTTCTTCGCGAAGGTCTTGATCGTCACGAAGTAATGTTCCTTGTCGAAGGGGAAGAACATCATGACCTCGACGCCGTCACGGTCATCGATGCCGACACCGGTATCGAACCGCGCGTCGAGATCGTTGAACAGGAACGAGGCAAGGTCGACCCAGATCTCGTTCTCTGCGTATATATAGACTCTCTTTTCGGACCGCTCAGCGATCTTGACCTTGTCGCCGAACTTCTCTTCTATCTTTTTCTTTACCTGTTCCTTGTCCATGTCTTTCGCTTTCCCGTTTCAGTCAGGTTTACAGCGTATTGAGAACTTTTACGACCCCTGCGATCAGCGTCTCCGGCTTCGGCGGACAGCCGGGGACATATGCATCGACCGGTATGAACTTGTCGGTCGGCCCGATGATATTGTATCCGTCGCGGAAGATGCCGCAACGACATCCGCACGCCCCGATCACGATCACCTTGATCGGCTTCGGCGCCTGCTCGTACAGCCTCTTCAGCCTGGGCAGGATGTTTCGGGTGACCGGGCCGCTGATAAGCAGCACATCGGCGTGCCTGATGCTGCCCACGAGCAGGATGCCGAATCTCTCGATATCGAACTTCGGCGTAAGCGCATCGAGGACCTCGATGTCGCAGTTGTTGCACGCGCCGGTGTTCACGTGAAAAACCCAGGGCGATTTCTTTAATGCTTTAAGCGCCAGTGACATTTAAAAGCCTCCGCGACCTAGTACCCCAGCACCGCCAGGATCAGCGCAATAATCGAAAGTACGAGCATCGGACCCCAGAAGAACCGCACTGCCTGGTCGATCCTCACCCTGGGACCCGTATTCTTTATAAGGACCATTATCGTTACAATCGCAACAAACTTCAGGATCGAAGTGAGAATCCTGATTCCATCGAACGAAACGCCGCCCCAGAACATCGTGATGATGAATACCGGCATGACAAAGAACATGATGGCCATGTTCAGCCTTACTACGGCGAGAGGCGCTCCCGAATACTCGATATGAGCCCCGCCGGCCAGTTCGGTCTCGGCCTCGGGAATATCGAACGGAAGGAGCGTGCACTTCGCCTGGGCGCAGAATATCGCTACGATGAACGCGATGGTTCCCGAGAAACTTCCCAGCATGACTCCGTTGGAGGACTGGAAACTCAGGATCTCCACGATGGAAAAACTGCCGACCTTGTATATCGTCGTCAGTATCGCTATCACGAGCGGAAGCTCGTACGCGAAGAGCAGCTTCATCTCGCGGGCCGCGCCGAGTATCCCTAGCGGGTTACCCGAAGCGCTCGCTCCGATGATCATCGCGATCGCCGGGATCGTCATGATGTAGAGAACGACGATCGAGTCGCCTACGAACGACGTCTCAGGATAAAGACTTGCCATCCACAGGATCGTAGAAGCCAGAGTGGCCGCGGCTAGCCCGATGACCGGGGAGATAAGAAATCCGGTCGCCTTCGCTCCCGCAGGGACTAAGACTTCCTTCCCGAGCAGTTTCACGGTGTCGGCGAAAGGCTGGTACCAGGGGGGGCCTACCCTCCAGTGTACCCGTGCGGTGACCTTCCGGTCCACCCACGTCGTCAAAAGGCCGACGACCGCCGTGAAAAGGAACCCGGGAAATATCAGATAGTTTAACAGATATTTCGCAGCGTCCATTGGTCCTCTCCGCTAGCGCTCCAGCATCCAGCGGGCGAAATAGCGCCCACCTTCAGCGGCGTGCCTGTGTTTCTTCTCCAGATCGGTAAGCTCCTCGAATACGAGAGCCCCCGAAGTACATGTCGCGACGCAGCGCGGCTGCTTTCCCTCTTCCAGCCGATCATAGCAGAGGTCGCATTTCGGCGACACGTGCCATGTCGAATGCATGAACATCACACCGAACGGGCAGGACATGATACACGACTTGCAGCCGATGCAGAGCTGGCTCTTGCGTATGATCGTGCCGTCGTCGTCTTTTTGGATCGCGTCCTGGGGACATACCTCGAGACAGAGCGGCGTATCGCAGTGCCTGCAGTGGAGAGGCATGAGGGCGACCTCTTCCACAGCTCCGTGCTTGAGCAGTCCCTGGTCATGGTGCCCCTGGGCGCAGGAGGCTGCGCAGGCGCGGCATCCGGTACACAGGTTCATGTTGATATAGATTCTCTTCTCCATAACCTCAGCTCTTCTCGCTTTGCCTGTCCAGGGTCACCGCGACCGGGGCCAGGCTTATCTCACCGTGACGTTCATCCAGCTTCCACGGGAACAGCTTGCGGACCGAGGGGAAGTGTATAGTCGCAGCGACTGTCTTTCCCTCGAGCTTACCCGTCGTCCTTGCCGTAAGTACGGCTTCTCCGCCCTCGGAAGCGACCTTCACAAGATCGCCGTCCCGAAGGTTCATATCTTCAGCTATCTGCATGGAGACCATCAGCTCAGGCTCCGGACAGGTGACCTTAGACCAGAAGAGATTCCTGCTGATCGATCCGTCCGCTGCGTGAACCGCCTCGCTCCATGGTATGAGAACGATATCCGCGTTCTCGATTTCCTTCATCTGTGCCGCATAGCCGGCCCAGTCCCCGGCGAGACTCTCACCGGTTCCGGTCCTTCCCGTCTTTCTCTCGACGGTCGCGGCCTCGAGCCTGGAGCCCATCTCTTTTGCCAGATCGACAAGGAAGCTGGCATCGCTGACCGCTCCGGCTATCGGCTCGATGGTGGTCTCCCGGACGATATCCTCATCAAACGACGGAGAGACCGTGCCCGTCTTCTCGACCAGCGCCGCCGCCGGTATGACGACGTTCGCGCCTGAAGCGGCCGGGCCCCTGAAGAGCTGCGTGGCTACGGTAAACTTGCTGTCGCGAAGAGCGTTCTCTACCGACGCCGCCGGGAATGTCGAGAACGGGTCGATGCCGAGAAGTACATATGCCTGCACTCCTCCTGAGACGAAGTTGGAAAGCACCTTTCCGGCTCCTGCTCCGGCCAGCGTCGAGTGGATGCCCCACGTGTTCTGCTGAACGAACTGGGCATCAAAAACGCTCTCTCCCGGACAGATCCTCGTTACAGCCTCGGCCATCGTCGAAACGAGGGCGGGCGCTCCGAAGCGTCCGAATATATTCGAAACATATGTCTCGACCCTGGCAGCTCCCAGCAGGGAACCGGCCGCGGCCTCGAGGTCGTCCTTCGAGACTCCGCCGAGACGTTCGATTTCGTTCCAGTCGACAACGCCCAGAAGCTTCTCGAGTTCACCGGGCAGCTGCGCGCTGCTCTTCGCCGCTGTCGCCTTGAGCAACCCCGCCAGTACCGCCGGCTCTCCGCCGGGCCTGCAGGCAAGGTGCGTGTTGGCGAACCAGGCCGAGTGGTTCTTCTCCGGGCTTATCGCTATGACAGCGTTGCCCCTGCCGCCGAACTTGCCCGCCGCGACGGCCTTTGCCGTGCACGGGTGCTCGGTGAAGGGATCTCCGACGAGCAGGAAGACCTGCCTCTCGCCCGTGGGCTTCTGCCCGGCGGGGGTGAGGCCTGAAAGGTCGAATCCCGTCCACGCCCTGAAGAGCGGGACATCGTCGGGAGCCATGAGGGCGATGTTCTCGGTGCCTATCACCTCTCTGGCAAATTTCGCCGCCAGCGCAGCCTCTTCGTTCGTCAGGTTGTCGCCGATCAGAACGCCGATGGCGTCACCGCCGGCGTCGTTCTTTACGGCCGAAAGGTTCTTCGCCGCTTCCTTGACAGCGGCTTCGTAAGAGGACCTCTCTCCGAGGACGAACGGGTAGTTGAGCCTGTCGGGGTGGGAGACGAATTCAACCATCGCCGCCCCGCGGGCACAGAGGCTTCCGCCGTATTTTGAACCCTCACTGTCGTCCCAGTCCAGTTTAAGGACCGATTCGTTTGTGAAGATAGGGCTCCTCCCGCCGCCGCTGAGTATCAGGGGACAGGCGAGGGAGCAGATCGAACAGTTGCTGCGTATTTCACTCATAGACTGCTTTTCTTCCCGGGCCGCACATGCGGCCCAACCACAAGTGAACTAGCCGAACACGTTCGGAACGTGTTTGATCTTGTCGTAACACATATCTGGACCGTCGGTGCACAGGTAATAGTGACCGACGTTACAACGTCCGCATTTACCCATTCCGCATGACATCTTCCTGTTCATCGAAAGATAGATCTGCGGGGGTTTGTAACCGATCTCGAGAAGTTTCAGGGTGACGAACTTGAGCATGATCTCGGGGCCGCACGAAAGGGCATAGCCATCGACTATTTCGGTCCCCTCCAGCTGGTCCGGCTCAAGAAGCGTTGTCACCAGGCCGACATGTCCCGTCCAATCGGGATGCGGCATATCGATCGTCGTCTGAAGATGGATGTTATCGGCAAGGGCGCGCCACTCATCGTACTGTCTGCGGAAACTGAGCTCCGCCGGCTCCCTTGCGCCGAATTTGATGACGATCTTCCGGTACTTGGACGGATCGGCAAAAAGGCCGTAGAGCAGCGCCCTCATTGGGGCGAGGCCCACGCCGCCGCCGACCACGAGGACATCCTTGCCCACGAGCTTGTCCAGGGGGTATCCCTTGCCGAATGGCCCTCTAAGCCCGACCTTGGCGCCGGGACCGAGCTCGTGCAGCGCGTCCGTGACCTTTCCCGTCTTGAGAATGGTAATCTCCATCCTCTCGGTGATGTTCGGGTCGGAGCTGGGTGTGAACGGAGCCTCACCCACTCCCGGGACGGTGAGCTGCATGAACTGGCCGGCCTTGAACTGGATCGGCCTTACCGGCTTGAGAACAAAAGTCTTGATCGTCGGGGTCTCCGTAATGACATCTTCGACGATGGTATCGATGGGATAATACGGATTCTTCATCCCAACAGCTCCCTTACTTGGCTGCCTTGCTCATTACATTCTTGAACACTGCCCTCATATCGATCCCGGCACTGCAGGAATCGATGCACCTGCCGCAACCGGTGCAGAAAATCTCGCTGTGACTGAGGGGCAGATAATCATACTTATGATAAAAACGATGCTTGACGCGGTCGCCCAGGCGGGGCCTCGGGTTTCCCATACCGGCCATCCTGGCGTATCCGGTGACCTGACAGCTGTCCCACGACATCACCCTTCTGAACTTCTCGCCCTCTACAGTATCGAAGAGGAGGAAACAGTAACAGGTCGGGCAGATGTTCGTACAGGCGCCGCACTCGACGCACTTGGCCGACTCCTCATCCCAGAGTCCATCGGAAAGTGCTGCCCTGAGCGGCTCGGTCATCTTCGTAGCGTCGGGAAAATCCTTGTTGTTTTCCTTCAACTTCGCGACGACCTTCATCCGCGCGTCGTCCCTTGACTTCTCCTGGCCTTCACGTGGAGCAGTGAAAAGGTCCCCGTTCTCCGAGACCACCTTCTCGCCGCGCTCCGATCCCGTCTCTACGAGATACCCCGCGTCGACCTTTGAAATCGCCAGGTCAAAACCCTTCTCCGGCCACGGCTTCCTGCCGACCAGGGTGCAGAAACACGAATCGCCGCAGTCCGTACAGTCGGCGGCTATCGTGAACATCTTCTCCCTGCGGATCCGGTAGAACGGGTCCTCGAACTCTCCTTCGACCTGCACCTTGTCAACAAGCTCCATGGCTGCGACATCGCAGGCCCTCGCGCCGACAACAATGTATGCTAGCGCGTTTTCACCGGTCTCGAGCTCATCGAGTTCCTCGGAGGGATATTCAGCCACGGTAGACCGCAGGAGCTGAGCGAATCCCTTGAGAGTCTCGACCGTACGATAGCCTTCGACACTCATCCCTTCAGGAAGAGGAAAGGCCTCGACGCGCTCGATATGAAGTTTTCCGGTGTCTTCTTCCGTGACGGGCACAAAAAGATCTCCCTCTCCAGAGAGTTTTTTGAGCAACCGCTCGAAGTTTGTCGAGTCGATAAACTGCATGTAGTTTTTTCCGTAAAAAGAATCGGCTGCCGAGAATACGGCGACCTTAATTCACCTTACCAGCAGCATGCCACCTTCGACATGCCCGAGACAGCAGAGAGTACAATTTCATAAATCAGGTGAAAGTGTCAAGATTATTTTATCCGGAAAACCGAAAAAGGAATGTTTTTCATGTAGCGTGCCAAATAGCCGGGCCGAAAATGAAAAACGGGCGGCCCTTCCGGCCCGCCCGTCGAATGATCAAATGTGATCCTCGTCTACTCCTTGATGAGTTTCTCGACCGCTTCCTTCAGCTCATCGCCGCGGAGGTTCTTGTACCTGATCTTCCCCTGCTTGTCGATGAGGAAAGTCGCGGGGATCGAGCTGACAGCGTAGAGCTGGCCGATCTCTGCCTGCCATCCCTTGCCGTCATAGATCTGGCGCCACTTCATATCGTTTTCTTTCAGATATGTATCGAGCGCGTCCCTGTTGTTGTCCATCGAGATGCCGATGATATCAAAGCCCTTGCCGCTGTAGTCCTTGTAGAGCGCTATCACGTTGGGCATCTCCGCACGGCAGGGCGCGCACCAGGTCGCCCAGAAGTCGAGTAGAACGACCTTGCCCCTGTAGTCCTTGGGACTAATCGATTTGCTGGCGAGATCTGTCGTCGTGAACTCGAGCGTCTCGGCCCCAATCTTGAGCTTCTTCATCGTATCGAGGC
>RCNC010001850.1_pt1 | contig 14266 bp, 9 predicted proteins | sample 2041301 | NCBI WGS metagenome assembly RCNC01 (sample SAMN09708231, study PRJNA481090) | Marine sediment metagenome, whole genome shotgun sequencing project. | biome: marine sediment; feature: ocean; material: sediment; isolation source: Sewage treatment plant 13A marine sediment (STP13A) ... | reverse complement strand
AGTATGGTCAGTGTGGGGTTGGCCCAGCCACCGGTGGTGAATACGGAGCTACCGGCTATGTGCAGGTTGGCATAGCCGTGCACGGTACAGTTTTTGTCTACAACCCCGGTTGCCGCTGACTCGCTCATGCGAGTCGTACCCATGTGGTGGTAGCCGCCAATCGGGTGATTGCCCACCGTGGGGTCGACCGGCCATTCGGCTGTGCCGTCTTCCAGCCACGGCATGGTGCTGAGTGACCCCAGGCCGAGCCGTTCAAATTCCCGCCCGATCGCGCGGGCAAATTCCAGGGCGGTTCGCTTGTCCAGTTCCGACAGTTGCCAGTTCAGATCACCACGGCGGCAGCCCAGTGAATCAAGTTCACTGGAAAGTATGACGCGGCTGTCAGGATTGGGTGCCTGTTCAGCACGGGACATCACGTACAGGTCCATTTTCCTGGCCCGGGCGGTGGCCCTGGCGAGCGATACCGGCACGCGTTTCTGCAGCCAGCCCATCACGCCGCGATAGACATGCCAGGCTCTGCGATTTCCTTTCGTTGCGTTCAGGTCGTGTTTGAGATTCAGGTAAACCTTCTTGCTGATGCCCACTCCAAGCTTTGGGTCCCGCTGAAGCTTTAAGGTGGCAGCGCTGTTAAGGATTTTTTTACTGCGTTGCAGAGCTTCCGGTGCAACCAGGGCCGGCGCTATCGGCGGACCTGAGCGCGGATGCCGTTTACGGTAGTGGGCCCAGAACCAGGCGGGGTCTTTGGTCGAAATATGCCCGATTCGCCCGTGTGGGTGTTCCATGAAATACCGGCCAACCTGGTCTTTCGAATTGCCAACACCATTGCTTTCCGTATCGTCGGACAACAGCAGCAGACGGGCATTTTCAATGGCGCCACAGGCCAGGACAAAGTGTTTCGCCTGCACGATAACCTGGTGTCCTCCCAGGGTTCGGACGACGAGGTGATTGATATCCTGGGCCGTTTCACCCGCCTGCACCCGCACCACATTGGCGTGCAACACGATCCGGACATTCTTCGCCGCCAGTAAGTCATCGACCTGCTGGTTGTTAAAGCGCTCTTTTTTAAGGTCAAAACGCCAGAACAGGTGGGCGACCTCCTCGGGATCAAATTTCAGCGGAGTCTGCTGAAGCTTCTCCCACATGTCTGCGCTGTAGTCATATTCGCCCAGTTCCAGCGAGTCATGAGCAATTTTGTAGTAGCTCTGCAGGTCATCCAGCGTTATCGGCCAGCCACTGTGGGGCACCCAATCGCGCTTTTCAAAATCGAAACGATCCAGGGGGATTGAACGCCCGCCCCAGATATTGGTGGTGCCACCGAAGAATCGCAGGCGGGAATGCTCCAGTTCGTAGTACTCCATTCCCACGCTGTCGCCCAAACACAGGTCTTGTGTGGTCTGTTCGAAATCCATGCCGCCCGCTTCGAGCAGGCAGACATCGTGTCCACGTTGAGACAGGTTGCGCGCCAGGGCAACCCCTGCTGCGCCGCCGCCGACGACGCAGACATCGGTTTCAAGTTGCGCAGGTGCGGAGGCTTCATTCAGATCAATTAGCATAGGGGCAATTTACCTTTAGTTGGTACGAAGTGAAAGGGTCAACTACCTGTCCGGAATGGCCAAGCAAGGGATAGGCTGCAAATATAGAATGCGGTTTAACTGTAGATAACGGTGAATTCCTCACAGTCCTGAAACAGGAAGATGACAAGTAATTTGAGGGATGTTGGAATCCATGCGATAGTTGATCCGTATATCTGCATCTAAAGCAAAAACATAAGAGGCAAGCGAATAACTATATGGCGCTATTTGTGCTCATACTAAATGACTCCCCGGTCAAACTCTGGCACCTGAGTTCGAAGGAACGCCTGCACCGCCAAATGCGGGAAATGGGCGGGCTTGAGTGGTTCGAGAATGTTTCAGACTTGCCTGCTGATGGGAAGGTTTTGCTGCTTGACGGCAACTACCTGTTAGAGATTCGCACGTTTAGAGAGTTGATGGAACGGCCTGAATCGATACTCCATTGTGCGTCCAATAGCCAACCGGCTGTTGCGTTTGTCAGCGCCGCGTCCGCTGCGGATGCTGCGGCTTATATGGCCGCTCCGGATTCGACAGAGCTTCCTGATGGCGTACAACGCCTCGAAATGACAGACTTGCCCGCCTTCGATCAAAAACTCCGCTTTGCCCGGCCACCCCTGCTCGAACACATTACTGCGGAACGCCAGGAAGAGCTGGAAAATATTCTGTACGGCAACTCGTACAGGGGAATTACTGACCTGGTTACCAAGTTTCTCTGGCCAAAACCGGCGCGCCGGGTGGTCCACTATTGCGCAAAAATCGGGGCATCACCGAATCAGGTGACAAGCATCGGTTTCGTGCTGGTCCTGGCGGCCTGTTATCTGTTTGACCAGGGCTATTATTTAACCGGCCTGTTGGCAGGCTGGATCATGACTTTTCTGGATACGGTTGATGGAAAACTGGCCAGGGTCACCATACAGTCCAGCAAGTTTGGCGACCTTTTCGATCATGGCATCGACCTGTTTCATCCGCCGTTCTGGTATGTCTACTGGGGGATTTCGCTGGCTGGAATGCAACCGGTCCTGGGTTTTGATTTATACCAGTTGTGCTGGATCGTAGTAATCGCTTATGTTGCCGGGCGGATGATTGAGGGTGTATTCCCGTTTCTGGGCGGCCCCAATGTCTGGACCTGGAAGCCCTTTGACGCCTGGTTCAGGTTGATTGTTTCGCGCCGCAATCCCTGCTTGATTATTCTCACGGCTAGCGCACTGATCGGCCGGCCGGACTGGGGTTTCATCGGCGTTGTTGGCTGGCTGGTGATTTGCCTGGGAATCCTGTTGGTTCGTCTGCTGCAGGGTGTCTATGCACGCGTTACCAGCGGCCCGCTGACCTCCTGGTTAAGCGAGGACAATGTCGCCAACGGACCCCATGCCGCATCTTTTAAAGTGTTTGGTGGAACCCGCGGTGCGTATACGGGTTAACCGCCGTACTCCCCGATGTTCAAACGAGTCGCGATAAACTTTGGCAAGGTGCTGCGGGGACGCGGCATCGCCGGCCTGTTGTCTGTGGCGTCTATCGCCCTGGCGGCCCATGCCCTTCCGGTAGCGCAATTTGGCCTGATCATCCTGTTGCACACCTACGTCAAGGTGGTCAAAGGATTTCTCAATTTTCGCACCTTCGAGGCCATCGTCCGTTTTGGTGTGCCGCTGCAGGAAGATGGAAATGAAACAGGGCTAAAAAGCCTGTTGCGTACTTCCATGACGATTGATTTTGGCTCCAGCCTGCTGGCCGCCCTGATCGGGGTCGCGGCCGTGCCACTGGCTGCGCAGTTTCTTCATTGGGATGACCAGTTAACCCAATGGGCCTGGTTTTACGTACTGATATTGCTGACCACCTGCGTCAACACCACCAGTGGCATCTTGCGCCTGTACGACCGGTTCGATGCTTTGGGTGTGCAGTTCACTGTACAGCCGGCGGTCCGTCTACTGCTGGTTAGCCTGGCGTGGATGTTCGATGGAGGCATGTTTGCGTTCCTGCTGGCCTGGGGCTTCGCCTATTGTGCCGGCAATATTTACATGTTCCTGCGTGGCCTGGTGGAGCTCAAAGAGCACCTCAGCACGCCCTTTTTTCAGGGCTTCAGATTGCGGGAAATCCGCGAGCATGATCGCGAGTTCTGGAGCTTTATCGGTGTCATCTACTGGCAGACCAATCTTGACCTGATTCCCAAGCAGGTATCGACTTTGCTTGCCGGTAATCTGCTGGGCCCTGCAGCGGCCGGCATGTTCCGTATCGCGCGAGAAATATCTACCATTCTGGGCAGACCGGCTGCCTTGCTCAGGGACGTCTTGTTTCCGGACCTCACACGGGCATGGCGTTCTGATGAAAGCGGGTTCAAAAAGTTGCAGTTCCGGACCTCTCTTATCGCCGGCAGTGCCGGGCTGCTGATTGTTGTATTTGCCTGGTTTACCGGAGAATATCTGCTGGCCCTGATCGGTGAAGATTATGTGCCCGCTGCGCCACTGCTGACGCTGCTGTTGCTCGCTGCTTCCTTTGAGTTAGCCAGTGCGCCGCTACGGGCTTCAGCATACGCCATGGGCAAGGCCACAGCCCTGTTGCGCATTCACATGGTGGGTATCTGCTTCTACATCGTGCTCTTTTACGTGGTGACGGGTTACGTCGGCCTGATTGGCCCGGGCCTGGCTTCGGTGGCGACTTCCATACTCACTTTCCTGCTCACCGCCAGGCTGATCGCACGCATGGGGAAAATTGGGCCAAAAAAAGCGTCACAGCCCATTGACGAGTAAAGGGTTCTGACCCCTTTTTTTACTCTTTTACCTGCTAAACTATGATGCAGCACCGCTTAGCACAAACGCCTTGATTCCTAATCACTTATTCAAGAGACATAACCCATGAATCTGATCAACAACGCAGTCATCGATCCGCCTTATCCGGTTAACGAACCGGTTCTCAACTACGCACCCGGCAGCGTGGAAAAGATCGAGTTAAAACAGGCGCTGGCAGAACTGTCTTCCGGCGAAATTGAAATTCCGATCGTCATCGGCGGTAAGCGGGTAACCACCGGCAACATGGGTAAGGTGGTGATGCCGCACGATCACCAGCATGTGATGGCCACTTACCACAAGGCAGGTCCGGAAGAAGTGCAGCAGGCCATCGATTGCGCCGTTGCCGCGCAGAGCGAATGGCGGGCATTCAGATGGGAAGAGCGCGCTGCCATTTTTCTGAAGGCAGCCGAATTGCTGGCGACCAAATATCGGGCCCGGATGAATGCATTGGCCATGCTCACCGGCGGAAAAACGGCATTTCAGGCGGAAATTGATGCGGCCTGTGAATTGGTTGATTTCCTACGCTTTAATGTTCACTACGCCCGGGAAATCTATCAGAAGCAGCCTGAGTCTTCCGAGGGTATCTGGAACTACGTGCAACATCGGCCGCTAGAGGGTTTTGTGTTTGCGGTGACCCCGTTCAATTTCACAGCGATTGCCGGCAATCTGCCGACCGCGCCGGCCCTGATGGGCAACACGGTGGTATGGAAGCCTGCCTCATCGCTGGTGTACACACCGTACTTGTTCATGCAGATTCTGGAAGAGGCCGGTCTGCCACCCGGCGTGATCAATTTTGTGCCTGGTTCGGGTGCCAGCGTAGGTGATATCTGCCTGGCCGACCCCAACCTTTCCGGGGTTCACTTCACCGGCTCTACCCGTGTGTTCCAGCAGATGTGGAAGAACATTGGCGGCAACATAGATCGTTACAAGTCCTACCCGCGAATTGTCGGTGAAACCGGCGGCAAGGATTTCGTCGTTGCACACGCCAGTGCCGATGTGGATGTGGTGGTGACGGCGCTGGTGCGGGGTTCATTCGAATACCAGGGGCAAAAATGTTCAGCAGCCAGCCGGGCCTACATTCCCCGCTCACTCTGGGCCGGTGTTGAGGCCGGTATGGAAGAGGCCCTGGGACGAGTCAAGATGGGTCCACCGACCGATTTCCGTAATTTTGTCGGTGCGGTGATCGACCAGTCCGCTTTCAATTCAATCACAGCCTATATCGACTACACGCGTGAGAACGAAGGCGCGGAGATCATTTTCGGCGGCAGCTCTGATGATTCTGTCGGCTATTTCATCGAGCCCACCGTCATCCTGGCCACCGATCCCAAATTCCGCACCATGGTGGAGGAGATTTTCGGCCCCGTGCTGACCATCTACGTCTATGAAGACGAAGCCTTCGAAGAGGTTCTGGACCTGTGTGACAGTTCTTCTATCTATGCGCTGACAGGAGCAATCATCAGCCGTGACCGCAGTGCTGTAAACATGGCCATGGCTAAACTGGAAAACGCGGCGGGTAATTTCTACATCAACGACAAGCCAACCGGAGCTGTGGTTGGCCAACAGCCATTTGGCGGTGGCCGGGCGTCCGGAACCAACGACAAGGCCGGGTCGGCGGCTAACCTGATGCGTTGGGTCTCGACCCGCACGGTCAAGGAAACCTTTGTGCCGCCGACGGATTTCCCTTATCCGTTTATGGACGAGTCCTGAGGCTATTCGCAATAACTCTGAAACAATAAACGGTTAGGGTTTTAAGATGGCAAAGTTCATTCCAGTAGATGTATTTGACCTGGTTATTTTTGGTGGCGCCGGTGACCTGGCTCTGCGGAAATTGCTGCCAGCCCTTTACCACCGGGATCGCGACAGCCAGATGCCGGACGATTGCCGGATTATCTCGCTCGGCCGTTCGGATATCAGCCAGGAGGACTTTCTTGAAAAGGTCAGGCAATCACTGCTTGCCCGTCTGAAAGATTCTGAGTATTCGGACGAGTATTGGAACGATTTTTCCAGGCGGCTCCAGTATGTCCAGTGCGACGCACTCGATACTTCAAGCTGGCAAGGGCTGTCTTCCGTGCTGGAAGGCCATGAAAGCCGTATTCGCGTTTTCTACCTCGCCACGGCGCCGCAGCTGTTCGGGCCGATCGCCCAGGGTTTACGCGAGACCGGCCTGATTAGCGAGGAAGTCCGTATCGTGCTGGAGAAACCGCTGGGCACAGATTACGAGTCAGCCCGCTTGATCAACGACCAGGTGGGTGAGTGCTTTCCGGAAAACCGGATTTTCAGAATCGACCATTACCTGGGCAAGGAAACGGTCCAGAATTTGCTGGCTTTACGCTTTGCCAATTCGTTGTTTGAACCCTTGTGGAACCGCAGCAATATCGACCACGTCCAGATCACCGTTGCCGAAGACCTGGGTGTGGGCAACCGCATCGAGTTTTTCGACCAGGTTGGAACCCTGCGCGACATGGTCCAGAACCACCTGATGCAGTTGCTCTGTCTGACCGCGATGGAACCGCCCACCAATCGCCGCCACGAAGCGGTGCGCGACGAAAAAATGAAGGTTTTACGCTCACTGAAGCCATTGGGTGTCGAACAGGTCAAACGCCACACCGTCAGGGGCCAGTACCAGGCTGGTGCTATAAAAAAGGAAGCGGTTCCCGGTTACCTTGAAGAGCTGGACGGAAGGCAAAGCGTCACCGAAACGTTTGTTGCACTGAAACTGCAGATCGATAACTGGCGCTGGTCGAACGTGCCGTTTTACCTGCGGACAGGTAAGCGGCTGAAGGAGAAGTACTCAGAGATTGTGATCCAGTTCCAACAGGTCCCGCATTCCATCTTTCCGGAACTCACCGGAAACAGCGGTCCTAATCGCCTCAGCATTCGCCTTCAGCCGGACGAAGGGGTGCAACTCAGCCTGATGTCCAAAGTGCCGGGGCCTGGAGGCTTCGACCTGCAACCGGTTTCCCTGGACCTGAGTTTCGAGCAGACCTTTGGCACGGGTTATCCTGATGCGTACGAACGCCTGCTGATGGAAGTGATCCGTGGTGACCCGGCACTGTTCATGCGCCGCGACGAAGTCGAGTTTGCCTGGCGCTGGATCGATGACATCATCGCGGCCTGGGAAGAAACCAACCAGCCGGTCGAAGAATACGTGGCGGGAACCTGGGGGCCAACGGCCGCATCGTTGTTAGTTGATCGCGACGGCCGCCGCTGGCGTCCGGACTAGCGTGAAGGCTAACTTGGTAAAGTTCAGAGAGTTTTCAAACCGTTCGGCTGCCAGTCGTGCTGCAGCGGAATTGATTGCGGATTCGATCTCTTCATGTCTCGGACAACAGTCAGAGTGTGGTCTTGTCGTGAGCGGCGGTTCTACACCCGGTTCCTGTTTCGATGAGCTTTCAGCTTTGCCGCTGGACTGGTCAAAGGTGATCGTCATTCCCAGTGACGAACGATGGGTGCCGGCCGATCATCCGGACAGCAACGAGCGGCTGATTCGTGAGCGCCTGTTGCGCCACCAGGCAGCGCAGGGCGGGTTTCTGCCGCTTTTCCGTGATGGGGTTGCTGCGGATGAGGCACCAGCGCTGATCGACCAGTCACTATCCCGCTTACCGTCCCCGTTGGGTTGCGTCATGCTGGGCATGGGAGAAGACGGACATTTTGCTTCGCTGTTTCCAGATTTTGACGGTCTCAAGCCGGCACTGGACCCGGATAACGAAAGTCTCAGTCTGCTGGTGAAAACCGCCGGCAGCCCGCATTTACGCATCAGCCTGAGCCTGGCTGCTTTGCTCAACACCCGGCAAACCGTTCTGCTAATTTTTGGACGGTCCAAGCGCCAGGTGTTTGAAGCGGCAGAGCAGGGCGGCAGCGGCTTTCCGGTCGAAAGTCTGCTGCGACACAATACTTCACCACTGACCGTGATATGGGCGCCTTGAGCCCGCATTGAGGAACTCACGAATGAATCCCAATTTGATACAGATCACCGACCGAATTCGTGCGCGCAGCGCGGAAACCCGCGAGCGTTACCTGGAGCGTATTGACCAGGCAGCACAGGCCGGGCCTTCGCGAAAAATCCTGTCTTGCGGAAACCTGGCCCATGGCATTGCCGCCTGCGGCCCGGAAGGCAAGCAGGCTCTGCTCAGTGAAACCACCGCCAATATCGGAATCGTGTCTGCTTACAATGACATGCTCAGCGCGCACCAGCCTTTCGAGCGTTATCCCGACCTGATCCGTACAGCCGCACGTGAAGCCGGCGCGGTGGCGCAGTTCGCCGGTGGCGTACCTGCCATGTGTGATGGCGTTACCCAGGGGCAGGCGGGCATGGAGCTTTCGCTGTTCAGCCGCGATGTCATCGCGCAGTCCACAGCGATTGCCTTTTCGCACAATATGTTCGACGCCGGGATCTGCCTGGGTGTTTGCGACAAGATCATTCCGGGCCTGTTGATTGGTTCGTTGAGCTTCGGTCACTTACCGATCATATTTGCACCGGCGGGGCCGATGGAATCCGGGCTACCGAACAAGGAAAAAGCCCGCATCCGGGAGGAATATGCTGCTGGACGTATTGGCCGTGATGAATTGTTGCGTGCCGAGTCAGCGTCATACCATTCACCCGGAACCTGTACTTTTTACGGCACTGCGAACAGCAACCAGATGCTGATGGAGTTCATGGGATTGCAGCTGCCGGGCGGGTCTTTCATTAACCCGGGCAATAGCATGCGAGATGTACTCACAGCCGAGGCCGTCCGCCAGGTTCTGAAATTATTGCCCGACGGTGGTCAATACACACCGATCGGGCAGATTGTGGATGAAAAAGCCATCGTCAACGCGATCGTTGGCTTGCTGGCAACCGGTGGGTCCACCAACCATACGATTCACTTGCTGGCCATTGCTCGTGCAGCCGGAATCAAAATCAACTGGGACGATTTCTCCGGGTTGTCCGAAGTAGTACCATTAATGGCGCGCGTGTACCCGAACGGCCAGGCCGATGTGAACCATTTCCACGCTGCGGGCGGGCTGGGCTTCACCATTTCCTCGTTACTGGACGCCGGCCTGTTACACGCGGATGTTCAAACCATTATGGGTCCTGGCCTGGAGCACTTTTGCCGTGAACCCGAGCTACGCGGAGAGGCCATAAGTTGGAAAGACGTGTCAAAGGAATCGCTGGACAGTGAAGTTCTGCGACCGGCGAGTGCACCTTTCGATGCAGAAGGCGGCCTGAAACTGGTCCAGGGCAATCTCGGCAGAGCAGTGGTGAAGATATCCGCAGTCGCGCCGGAGTTTCACCGGATCGCGGCGTCAGCGCGAGTCTTCGATTCACAGCAGCAGGTGGTGGATGCTTTCAACCGCGGTGAATTCACCTCCGATATGATCGTAGTGTTAACGCACCAGGGGCCTTCCTCCAACGGCATGCCGGAACTGCACAAGCTGACACCTTATCTCAAGGTGCTACAGGACAGTGGACTAAAAGTTGCGTTGTTAACCGACGGCCGGATGTCCGGTGCTTCGGGGCAGGTGCTATCGGCGATTCATGTATCCCCTGATACCCTGGGCAATGGCCTGATCGGAAAAGTCCGCGATGGTGATCCCGTTGTCATCGATGCGGGGCAGGGCGTCATGAACCTTGCGGTATCGGACGAAGAACTCGCCAAGCGGCCGCCGGCGGCTGCCGGCAGTGAGCAAAGCAAATTTGGCATGGGCCGGGAGCTATTTCACGTTTTCCGGGCCAATGTGGGTGACACCGAGGAAGGGGCTTCGGTGTTGAGTAGTCTTGGTTCTAAGGTATAAATTACCCGCATATGAAAAAGCCTGAGCACAGATCAGCCATAAGACTTGCGAATCATCCGCCACGCAATCCATGCGGTGGGTAGGACCACGAGTGGGCTGGACAGCACCAGCAGTGCCTCGCCGCTCAACCAGTTGATGCCGCCGCTGGCGCTTAACGTGCCGGTGATTTCCTGGTAGGGATACACGTATATCGTCAACATAATGGTGGTCATGGTGATGCTGTAAACAGCAAGGAACAGCGGCGCATAGCGCGTAATCCGCAGTTTGGCCGGGCTGATTTCCTGGGGTGGAATGCGGTGCAGTTGCAGGCGATAGGTTTGTTCTGTCCGGCTGACTGAACCTCTCTTTGATATCACCAGGACCACAACCAGGCTGACCAATGCACCCAGCAGGATCGGGTCCAGCCAGAAGGGCAGCTCGACCCACTCCAGGTATTGCAGCGCCTTGGGGCCGGCATTAAACACGAAACCGCTGACGATGCCCCAGAAGGCGGCGTCGGCCGTGATGCGCTTACTCCATATGCTCATCAGTGCAACGGGGCCCCAGGACGAAGCAAACAGGGTTCCCACGAAATAGGTCAGCCAGAAAATATCGACCGGGGAAACAAAGGCGACCAGAAGTGTCACCATCCCGACCAGCAGCATGGTCCAGCGGCTCAGCCTGAGCATCTTCTTTTCATCAACCCGGTCGTGGCGAAACAGGTCATTGCTGACACTGAATCCCACCAGCGACAGAAAAGTTGAGGCTGAGGACAGCCCTGCGGCCATGATGCCGGCCATCAGAAGCGCCCCCACTAGTTCCGGCAGCAGGTTCAGGGCGGCATAGATGATGACTTCCTCCGACGGCTGAATGCCTGAATCGCTGAGGTTGATTACGGCGCCGGCAGCGTACAGGACCACTTCCATCAGGGTCACGAAAACTGCGGCGATGCAGGCGGCGCGCAACACCACGTGTTCGTCGCGGGCGATCAGGTAACGGCTGGACTGCCACGGGCTGACCGCGTAGACCAGGCCCCAGGCCAATGCCAGCGTGACGTTCCACAACGCAAAATCGAGCGCAGAAATGAAGGGTGTGTCCTCACCCACCATGCCGTGCCAGGCCATCAGATCCGGTTTCTCGGGCAGCGTGGCCAGTTCCTTAACAGCCGTCGCCCAGCCGCCTGCATCCTGTACCAGGAAGATCAGGGCCAGCATGGCTACTGACGTGAACAGCAGGAACATCAGCGTGTCGGTCAGGATCACGCCCTGGGTTCCCGAATACATGGTAAACGCGGTATAGCTGAACCAGCTTACAATCAGCGCCTGGGTAAAAGTCAGGCCGGTGATGTGCGTGAGCAGCAAGGCTGTTCCCTGTGTCACCGCCAGCAGGTACCCGCCCAGGCCGAAAATGATGGTGATGCCTGCTGCCGTCTGTACGCGTTGCGAGTTGAAGCGTTTGCCAAAGAAATCCGCAACCGTCAACGCCTGGCTGCGCCGCAGGTAGCGACCAAACAGCAAGGCGCCGAAGATGTAGCCCATCGCACCGATCGGTGGCCACAACAGGTAGGGCCCGGCCTGGCCCTCGTAGACGAAACCGGTTTCGCCAAGAAAAATATTGGTGCTGAGCACGCTGGCCACCAGCGTGCCGACAATCAACAGCGTGGGGGCGCGGCGCCCGGCGACAAAATAATCATCGAGTTTCTTGACCCGGCGTCCGGCGTAGTTGCCAACGGCGATGTAAATAATCAGGCTGACCAGTATGGCGCCGGAATAAATATCCATGGCAGGGAGTATACGGGACATCCGGCAAAATTCTGGATTGCTGCTATTCTTCTGTAGGAGATTAATGGAGAAAGCAAAAATGAATGAAAATACCGCAAAAACACCTGTTGTCTTTTGGATCGTGAGTGTTTTGTCCCTTCTCTGGAATTCGATGGGTGCGTTTGATTATTTGGCTACGCACCTGCGCCTCGAGTTTTATATGAGCAATTTCACGCCGGAGCAGCTTGACTACTTCTACGGCTTCCCCGCATGGGTGGTGGCCGCCTGGGCACTTGGTGTATGGGGGTCTTTTTTCGGCTCACTCGCCTTATTGCTGCGCAAGACCTGGGCAGTCTGGCTGTTTGGTGTTTCCATCCTGGGCCTGGCGGTCAGCAGCGTTCACAATTTCGTGCTGTCAGACGGGGCAGCCATGATGGGTGAGGGAGCCGTCATGATGACGGCCGTCATCTGGGTCATTGTCCTGGTCCTGTTCTTCTATGCCCGTGCCATGGCTAAACGTGGAGTGCTGCGCTAGCAACATACAAACCCTTATCAGCGATACAATAAGCCAAAATCAAGGAGCTAAATTTCGGTGTTGAGGGTAGGAATAGAGCAGGAGTTTGTTTGCGTGGATGCGTCCGGTACCTACCTTGACGCAGACACTACAGATTATGCGCTTTTCAGCTCCATCGTCGATGAGTTTCCATCGTTTGAAGGAGATGACGTTTACTTCGAATGCAAGTCACTCGAGACGTTTCCCAAGCGCTGTTATGTAGAAGGTTTCGAGCGTCATGCGCCCGATGGGAAGTTGATCGAAACCCTGCCCAAGGCGCTGGAAATCCGGACCTTGCCACACGCGGAAGTCAGCGCGGTGGTTAAAGAGTTTTGTGATTCATACAATGGACTCATGGATCTTGCCCGGCGCCGCGGACTCGAACCGGTCATGACCAGCAGGCACCCGTTCAAGGCAACCATTGACCTGGGTGCCAGGCTGGATGAGGCGGAAAAAGCAGCACGGACGGAAGCCGAGTTGGCCCTGGCCGTTCGTGCCATGTTGACACATGGACTTCATGTCAACGTTTCAGTGGATCATTTTTCTGCAGAAAAAATGTTGAGCCTGGTCGAAAAAATTAACTATTACATGCCCGCGCTGATTCCATGGAGCTTTTCATCACCCTTTTACCGGGGAAAAGCATTCGATGGTTTGTGCAGCCGCAACTACTACCGGGCCGATAATCGCAGGATGGCAGATCTGCATTATCTACAGAGTGGAATCGTCCTGGAATTCAGGGGCTTTGACGCTATTGGCGACGCCCGCCTGTTGCAGGCGCTGTTGACGATGTATTGTGCATTTATTCTGGATGATAGCCTGCCAGGAAGATTGCCGGAACAGGATCCAGAGCAGTTGCAACGTTCATCGCTGGTGGGCTTCGCAGACCCGGAAATCCGGGAGCAGGGTCGCCTGATCCTGGCTGCTGCCCGGGCCGGCTTGAATGATGACGATGGTTCTCTGGACATGCTCGAAACCCGGTTAAACGAGAATGACAGCTACGCATCGCGCATGAAAAACAAATATGCGGAAACCGGCTCCATCCTGGAGAGTATTTCCGGACAATATGACTTCACGGCTCCGGCCATCAGGTAACTACTTATGAGCATACTTTTTGTAAATGGCGTGAGCGACAGCTCAGTGATGGGGGTTAACCTCGATGACAAGGGCAGGCTGGTCTACCTGGTTGATGGAAATTGCACCATTCATAACCGGCTACCGCTGAAGGAGGGACTTACCTCCCAGGTCATGCTCTTTGGAAAGGGTGTCAAGCAGCCGGGGATGGACCTGGACAAGGTTCCGTCATTGATCTTTAACCAGATCTCCGATGCAGACACCCACCGTGGCGCACTCGAGCGCTGTGTCGATTTCTGTGAGCAGGTCAACACAACCGTCGTCAACCACCCGAAGCATGTGTTGCAGACCGGCAGAGACCGGGTATCTGAATTGCTGCAGGATATTCCGGGTGTGATCATGCCGCGTACGCTGCGATTCCGGCCGCGCTCGCCAGAGGCTGTACTGGAGTTTGCGGTAGCCAGGGGTATTGAGTTCCCTTTCATTGTGCGGGTAGCCGGCGATCATGCGGGCAAAAGCATGATCAGGTTAGACAAAACGGATGACCTCGCTGTTTTGCATGCGCTGCCTTTCGACGGCCGGGATTTCTACCTGACCCAGTTTGTTGATTACAGCGATGAAGACGGCCTGTATCACAAGCACCGCATCATCGTGATCGACGGTAAACCGCTGTTGCGCCATGCGCTTTATTCTAATGAATGGATTGTGCATGCCAACAGCCGGGCCTTCATGATGGAACGGGATACATGGGAGCAGGATGTCGCCCGTTTCGATCGC
>RCNC010001848.1_pt1 | contig 14268 bp, 17 predicted proteins | sample 2041301 | NCBI WGS metagenome assembly RCNC01 (sample SAMN09708231, study PRJNA481090) | Marine sediment metagenome, whole genome shotgun sequencing project. | biome: marine sediment; feature: ocean; material: sediment; isolation source: Sewage treatment plant 13A marine sediment (STP13A) ... | reverse complement strand
TGGGGGGAGTTCAGTGGATGGGGGAGGGAAGTCGCGTTCCTCGATCAATGCTTGGAGGAGGCTTTTCCCCAGCTCCGAGCCAGGTAATCCCGTCCCCGGGGCTCATGATCCACAGCCCGGTGGGGAGCCCGAAACCTAAGACGTGGCTAGGCAGATGAGGTTTTCGCGGAGCACGGGGGTGTGGGGATGGCCCCGGAGAGTTCCAACAGGCCACGGCTCTGACTTTTAGCGGCGACACTCTTCTGGTTTGGGACGAGGGCCGAGCGTCGATGGTGAAGCTGACCCTTGATGGCGCGGAGGTCGGCCGTTTTCACTTTTCTCTGGCCGAGGTCGGCGCCCAAAGAATATCCGATCTCCACGTGGTTCGGGGCGGCTCAATCTATCTAGGCTTGGACCTGATGCCGAACTCCTGGGGATCTGGGGATCTGCAAATGGCTTCCTTTGATCAATTCGGAGGGACGGTGAGTGGAAGATGGTTGACTTCTCCCCCCATCGCGAGGTCAACACCGAGGCAGATCCTTCGATATGGCTCTCTCTGTGTAGGTAGGACGGGAAAGGACGCCGATGTAGTTCTCGCCGTAAACACCTGGGGCCCCCAGGTCGCGATCCTTGGGACCGACGACTTCGAGGTCCATTTGAATGGGCGAATACCAATCCATTGGGCCCGACCAAAGGAACACAGTGAAAGACCCGGCCACTGGGGGCCCATGAACCCGGTGCCGAGGGTCACCTGTGGGGAAGATTACGCTGTAGTCGGCTACCGACGCCAATTCCGAGCCTTGCCTGGAATCACGGAAGTCCTCGCCGCGGCCATGGTCGTGATCGACCTCCAGGAGGGATCAATTACGATCTTTGGAGGCGACGAGCCACCGGAGCCGGGCTCGGTTCTTTTCATGACCCCCGGGGCCGCTATTGGCGACCGATTCTTCTTTTTCACTAACAGCTTCTTCGGGCACCCTGTTATTCGCGAATACCGACTTGTCCAGACTGGGGATAAGCAATGAGACGGCTGGGCAAGTCCGATGTGCTCCTATTTTTGGCTTTCGTCCTTTCGTTGGGTGCCAACCTCAAGACGCGAAGCAAGTTGAATCACCAAATCCAGGAGGATGCCTCTCTTCGGGAGGAGAACCAGTACCTCGAGTTTTTCAAGCAAGCCCTCATAAAAGTCTTGAACGACAAGAAACCTTCTTCTCTTTCCCATACAGCCGACCTCGGAGTTGGAATGGCGACGGAAGGACCGCTGATCGGAGATTCGGGCAGCGTCGTACTTTACCGGCTTGCTGCAGATTGCCCAGTCTGTCCGTTGAACTACGGACTCTTAAACGAACTTTCCGGTCTTGGGGTCCCCGTTGTTGGCATAGCCGTTTCGGCAACCAAAGCGGAAGTAGAGCGTCATCGGGCTGAATGGGACGTGGAATTTCCGATCTTGGTAAACCCGCAAGGGTCTGCGGTTGAGATGGTCCCCAGGTATGGCACTCCGACGATCGTCGTGATCTCCAAAGGGGAAGTGGTGTTCCTAGAGTTCGGGGCGCTCGCACCGGTGGCGGAGAGAACCTTGAGGGCCATCACGGGAATGTGGGCGAGGGACTCGGCGCAGCCATCTTCCTGACGCCAACGCCTCACATCCGCCGACATGAGCCGATGGGGCTGGGCCCATGGACCCCCACCCTGAACCCGGACACCAAGGTTTGAGAACCTCCTCCCTCTCACCCACTTCCAGACGGTTCCCCGCAAAGGCGTTGTAAAGGCCACAGCCACTGCCCATTCCGGCGATTGGGACCACGTGATTCGGGCGAAGCCGTCCAGTTGAGGGGCCTTCGGAGGGGCACTGGTGGTCAGTCTGAATCAGAAGTGGGTTGTTCCCTTCTCCTTCCGAGTCGAGTCATAAAGGAGCCGCATTGAGGCACCCTTGCGGGTGATGCGATGGAGGGTGTGAAAGGTCCGATCGAGGATGGCCCCCCGACTCATAGAGGTGAAAGGGGCGGAAGAGATGGGCGGACGGACACCATGACCCAAAGCCATCCTCAAAGACCGGGGATCCGAAATCGACGGACCTCCTGAACCAATAGCTCCTTGTCAAGCATCCCGACCCCATACATCCAACCTCCACCAACCACGATCGTGTCAAGGCGGAAATCCGGCTGCTGAGGGAATTCGACGTGGGCCAGGAGGGTTCCGTCGGACGCAAAGACCTTGAAGAGATGCCCGCCCTGGCTCAAAGGAATAGCGATCCAGATCCTACCCTGCGCATCTACTGTGAGGTGTTGGATTGTCGGATAGTGGGAAGGGGCAGACACTTGGTCCAAGAACTCGTAGGGACTCGCCTGTCCTGCCCTAGCCTGAAATCGAATCTCATCCTGGGTGCGTTCTATTTCTCTCCTGAGGTTCTCCTCGGGAATCGGGACCCGTGCAGCCTCACAAGAGATAGTCTCTGATGCCGAAAGGCCGATGATGATCAGTTCACAGGAGTGTCCGTTGGTTGCGACCACTCGCCCATCGGGGAGGACGTCCCATAGAGTTCTCACTGCGAACGGTTGGGGGACATATCCGTAGTAACCAATCCGGGTAGAGATCAGGATCGGTTCGCTGACTCTCATGGGGATTGGGATAGAGTCTGGCTTTCGATTCGGGCCAAAGAAGGGGATCGACATTACAAGCGAGTTATCCTTCGTTTCTCCCCACCCTTGCATTCCCTCGAAGACCCTGTGCTCGGCGTCGAGGGAGATGCCGTCGAAATAGTGCCCTCCGGTCGAGGACCAGACGGTTCCCAAAACTGCGCCGTCCGAGGAATAGAGAGTAAACGCTCTCTTTCGATCATCGCTCACCACAATCGAGCCATCAGGACCAGATGCGACATGTCTTGGGAAGAGAAACTCGCCTGGCCCCGGGCCTTCTCTTCCTATGGTTCGCAAATAGGTCCCAAGAGTATCGAAAACTTGGAGCCGGAGGAACATCTGATCCAAGACGAGAAGGTTCCCATCCCGATCCACTGCCAGGTCTACAATGTTCCCGAACTGATACTCATCCGGCCCGTCAACCACACCAACCGTACCATCTTGGACGGCAGTCATGAGCCTCACCTCTTTAGGCGCCTCCTGCGCATCGGCTCCTGGCACAAAGGTGCCTTGTCCAATCATGAGCAATCCGTATACCTGAAAGATTCGCCCTCTTCCATTGATCCGAAGCATGCCTTAGTCACCCCCTCCCGTGAAGTTGATCTCATAGATTGCCAGGATTGGGTCGTTAAGATACGAAACGGCAATCAGATCCCCCTCCGTTGAGACCCCGAAGATATGGAACTGGAATGGGAGCTGCGCAGAGGCAAGAAACACCCCCTTGTCGTCGAAGAGTCGTAGCGACGTGAAGTCCTTGAGGGGGAAGTACGAAACGTGGAAAACAAAGCCTTCAATGATTTCAAGGGCAGTGGTTCGTTCAAAAAGGTCAGTTACCGTCGAATCACCGTTTGGTAGATCACGCTTGAATTCCGAGTATGGAATCATCATCTCGGGGAATTCCCATACTCGGCTATCGTTCGACTCAGGGAGCAACAATTCCAACCGGAGTGGACTATGGTCAGCAGCCCATACTGATCCCCCCTCCCCAGTGGTGCCGGTACCCAAACCCCAATTCAAGGTCAGGGAATCGTTGGGTCGCTCAATGGGGGAAGCGAATCGCGTCGACCATTTGGTGGTTAATAGGTCTTCAGAAACCATATGGATGGTTTTTTCTGAATCCTCCATCCGGGCGCTTACGAGAAACCCTTCGCTAGTGCCCGAGATTCGCGTCCGGTGCGAAAGGGGGATCCTCCACCCGCACGGCGCGTCAAGTTTTTCGAGAGCCCGCGAGTACCAGGCACAGTCCTCGCCATCCAGAGCGGTCACCAAGACCGCTCCCTCGGAAGACACTGCCAGGAGGCTCGGCGTCCCTCCCCACCCCATTGCTGGAACACGCTTTGTATGCTGGATTTCCCCATCCTTTGAGAAGGAGTAGAGACGCCTCGATTGTCCATCCAAGAGGATAAACTCACCTCCTGGGAGTGACGCAATATCCCGTACGTCTCTTGGAGCCCCGTTTTCCCCGTCGAGGGAAAGACTGAAGGTCTCGGTGAGTTCAATCTGCTGCGGGACTCCGGCCTGGGTTCTCCCAAGGAGTCTTTCAGGCGTGAGAAGAAGAATGTGGATAAGGATTGCGAGGCCAATCATACCATGTGTCGCCACATGGCTTCGGTGCTCTTTTTGTGAACAGGACATGGCTTCCTAAGAACCTCGCCGTATGAAGTCAGGCTACTCCCTCCACCTAAACCTGTGAGAACCGCTGAGCAGAGGAGACAGATGTCCTTCTGGCCAGCTTACGCCGGCCCGGTCCTGGTCAGTTTGATTCTTCTCGCCGCAGATTGCCTTCGTATGATCCCTGTTTCCGTATACACAACCTGAATCTGGTGGCCATCGCAATTCCTCACGGCGAAGGCATCGGCAGACAGCTTCTTCCCACCATATCTTACATTGAAAGGGAATTCCAGAGAGTCCCCCAATACAGGAGAACCAAGAACGGCCACCTGCTCCTCCGGGTCACACCGACTCCCTCTGGAAAAGTCACACTCTCCTCTACAGTCGTCGTATCCCTCATCCTCTTGATTTGGATAACAAATGCTAGAAGACCCGACTCGGGGGAGACAGGTCCAGCATGTCTCCTGTCCGCTGGCTTTCGAAGGAAATTGGACGACGAGGAAGAAAAGCAGAGGGATCGAAAAAGAATGCGCCTTGATTAACGGTTTCATCGAATTTCACCTCCAATAAAAAATGAACGCAGGAACTGGTTGTTCAGACTGACCCCTCTGCCCAACGACCCCACAGGCACAGACTATCGGTACTAGATAGTCCGGACCCTCAGCAACACCGATTCAATAATCCGAATCCCGAATCCCGAATTAGTGTCACGCTTTGGGCGAAGATCTTTCTTCCGAGAGGAGGCCAACAAGGTCCGTTCCCAACGCCTCCGCAACCTTCGAAAGGACCTCTAGACTGAAACAGGGTCGAGAACGCTGGTTCGAAAGGGTTGAAGCCGGGACTCCACTTTTTTCAGCCAACCAGCTCCAGGTCCTTCCGTCGAGAGCGTGTTCGATGTTGGCCCGGATCTGGTGGTGAAGATTTCGGTTCGCCATTCTCCGTCCTTTCTACGGGTCAGTTTCGATCCAGCACATGCTCAGCGCCCCCAAAAGGCATAAATCAAATCGTGCCAGCCGGATTGGTTCGGAAAAACATTCCGCTTTCACCCCTTATAGACGTAAAGGGGGCCAAAACCGTGCAAAAGAGGTCGGGAGGTCAGCATGGTGAGGCTCTGGGCGAAACCACCAAAGGCCGGTCCTTATGATAGAGTTCCCGGGCAATTATCCCCTGAACCAGAACCCGGGCCGCCTTCCCTCCCACATCCGCCGCAACCAGGATCTCAGCGGGGACATTCGACCGATCTCGGATCTTGTCCCACACAACCCCCGGGATGACCGCCACCAGCTCCTCGGGCCCCTCCTCACCTTCCACGATTTCCTCATCGGTCAGTTCCTCGGTATCAGGAAGGAGGCGGGCTCGGAGGCCCTGAGACCAGAAGAGTTGGGTCTTTCCATGCATGACCTCCGTCCATTCTTCCCATTTCTTTCGGGCCTCCTGATCCTGCTCGTCGGCCCATTTCCCCAGGAGTTGGAAGGGCGTGAGGTTTCCGCTTCTCCCTTCCTTCTGCTGGATCCCTGTCATCTCCCGGCCAAGTCCCATCTTAGCAAGGTACCGGGCGGCGTTTTCGCCTCTCACGATGTTGACTCCGTGTTCCCGTGAGGGAGCAGGGAGCCCATGGTGTCCGCTCACGCGCTTCTCCCACCGCTCCCGTAGGAACCGGAGAAACGCCTGAAGTACCTCAACAGGGATGGGCTTCTCCAGGAAGAAGAGAACGTGCTTGTGGGGGTGCCAGCCGTGCGTGTTCCCGTAGGTGGCTTCTGTTCCGCTTATGGCTCCGACGTACCCGATCCGTTCTTTCCACCCCATCCTTCGGGTGCCGTCCCTGCGTCGCTTCCCGCCCTGCCAAGATCCTCCGGCCTTCATATACCTCCAGGAATCGTTCAGCACCTCCATCAATTCCCGGAAGCTGTGGCCCTTGTGGTGGCGGAGGGTGACCGTGACCATGAGGACTTCCCCTCCGCTCTCCAGGTGCTTCCGGATGGCTTCCTCAATCTCCTGGCCGCGACGGGCAGCAATGGCAGCCGAACAGACGGGACATGCGGACCAACTCCCGCACCGCACCAGGCCGTGGTAGTGGGCTCCGCCTTTGTCCGGGTCGAGCCGCCTGGATACTTCCACATCGGACTGAATTCGGACCCGCCCGCATTTCCGTTGGTTCTTCGAGTGAGCAAGAGGCCGATGGGCCTCCCGCAAGCGAAACCGATCCAGCTTTGAGGAAGCAAATCCCGCGTCACCAGCTTGAGGAGGGCTGGACGGACTCGCGCCAGGGGAAGGGCTCCGAAGAACGGCTGGAGCCTCCAGCGTGTCCGATGCCTCCGAAAACCGCTCCGGAAGGCTATCGGGGGGATGGTCGCCTTGGTTGAGCTCAGGAAGGCCTGGAGCGGCCCTTCCCTGGTGGCTTACAGACCGGGTCGGCACTTCGATCCTCCCTCGACACCGGTGTCAGTAGGGAGGGGGGAGGCTGCTTCAGAAGGGGCTGGTGAGTTACAGGATGCGCGCGGCGTCCTCAGTCGTCTTCGGCCACGAATCGGCCGTTTGGCTCGAGCCTACCCAGGCGCATTGACTGGAAATCCCCATCCTGCAGAAACGCCGAAGACTGGAAAGGCCCGGTTTGACAAGCTCGCTATCCCGAATTCGGGATTCGGGATTCGGATTTTGGGAGGGCACTTGCCGGGAATGGTCCCGGGCCTGGATTCTTCGAGAGCATTTGAGTGCCCTTTGGAGACTTCTGAGGCACTCGGCCCCTTGCAGTGTGAAGCCGTCTTGCCCCTTTTCAAAACGGAGGCCTATATGTCTTTTCGCCGAAGGACCTTCCTGTCTCTTAATCTCATGTTCGGAGGGCTATTCCTCGGGCTTTCTCAGCCTGTGCAAGCTTGGGATCCTGAGTGTGACACCGGCCCGGAATGCCAATGCGAGTGCCTGGAGGCGTGGGATGAGTGTGCGCAAGGACTGCCGACCCCCGAGGCTCGTGAGCTCTGCGATCCAGCTTATGAGGCATGTTGGGAAGAGAACTGCGAGCCCGAATGAACCTACAGAAAAGACCATGAATTCGTTGGAATGCCCTCACCAGGGGAGGGGCGATCGTCCCTCCCCTCCAAGACCGCTTCACGCAGCTGCGGGTTTCCGTCGCCTACTCCTACCCGCCGCCGTGATTGTCGTTTGGAGTGGATCCGCTTGCTCTCCATCCGGTTCCTCCCCCCCCGAAGCCACAGGCTCGACCGGGTGGAATATCTATGCGACTCCAGTTCTCAAGAGATCGACCTTCTACGACGAAACTGGCGTCGCGGCGACCTTCTTCCGCATATCAGATCTCGCACTTCACGGTGACCGCGTCGGAGTGGCTGATGAGGGAGACGGTTCGATTCGGGTTTTTGACGACAATGGGCAGGAAGTCCTTTCAATGGGTGAGGAGGGGGATGGGCCAGGGGAGTTTCAGGCCCTCCGCCGGCTCTGGGCGTACTCTGGTGATTCCCTTCTGTCCTTCGACGCCGTCCAGGATCGAGCGACGATTTGGTCTCCGGCTGGCATCCCGTGTCGAACCGTTAGCATCGCTGACGATTGGGAGGGGTCCCGGTATTTCTCACTCCATGGACCGTTGAGCGATGGGGGACTCGTCTGGTCGGGCTCCTACTACAAGCCTACGGCTGCTGACCGCCAGCCCGTTCAAGAAACAGTCCTAATCACGTCGGATGTGGGGGAGATCGAGAGGACGATTGGTCCTTTTGAGGGAGAAGAACGGTCGGGAAGACGTTCGCAATTTGACTTGGGGGAGGTTCCATTCACAAGTGAAATGTTAGTTGCGACCCGGGGCGGGGAGATCCTGGTCGCAAACACAAAGGAGATGGGGGTGTCAGTATATGCCCGATCCGGTCGCGAGGTCAGCCGGTTGGGTCTAAAGGTACAGCCGGAAAGGATTACTGAGGAGTGGCAGCAACTCGACGCAAGACTGAGAAAAGCTTGGTACCAGAACGGTCCCCGTTCTCCCTTGCGGGAGGACCGGGTCAATGGAATCGCCTTCTTGGAATATCCGTCGGCCTTTCCGGTCGCCAGCGCCATGCAGGCATCTCCTGAAGGGGAAGTCTGGGTAGCCGAGTACTCTCTTCCTGACGGTTCCACTCCTTACCCGAGTTTCTCATCGCCAGCCACTGTCTCGAACACCTGGCATGTCTTCGCGTCTTCAGGTGAACACCTCGGTTTGGTCCACTTCCCCAAAGGACTCCTCCTCCTGGATGTGGCCGACGGAAGGGCCGCGGGCATGTGGAGGGACTCATTGGGTGTCGAGAATGTGCGAATATATGACATCGTCCAAGGACCCAAGAGCAAAAGGTGAAACGTGAAGAGAATTGGCCTGATTGACTCCCTTTTGCTTGTCTCTTTCGCAGCAATTGGATTCCTACTGGTGAAGCCTGGGGGGCCTCTCTCAAGCAGAATGGCCGCCTGGCGAGAGCACGCCCGACTTAGGGAGGTGTTGAGCCAGGAGTGGGAGCACCTCAATCTTCTAGGCTCTCCTCTTCGGCCGGATTCCACGGACTTCGATTTCATTATTGTTTCGGACTACGAGTGTCGGTACTGCCGTCGTGTGCACGTGGAGATATCCGGGTTGGTATCTACAGGGGAGATGTCGGTGGGTATCCTCCAGTTCCCGCTCTCAATCCATCCGCATGCTGAGGACGCAGCCCGAGTGGCCCTCTGCGCGGCCCGGGTTGGAGGCTTCTCCGAGGTCCATGAATACCTGATGACGGACACAACTTGGATGGTTAGTGCGAATTGGAAGGGGCTCGCCTCAAGGCTAGAATCCGTTCCTGAGGTCGAGTTCATGAGTTGCCTGGACAACCCCGATATCGAGCTAGAGCTCCGAGCCCATGAGGGTGCCGCTTCACAACTTGGGATCCGGGGCACTCCGACCTTCATCGCAGAAACCGGGATCCTAAAAGGTGCAGTGAGTCCCGAGGATCTGATGGAACTCCTCCGTCGGTGACTGGATCCGACCGGGGAGGGCGCACCAGGGTTCATTACGGCCTCACTCTTCCCTATGGTCCTTCAATGAGATCTTGTCTTTTTGTGACCCTCTTGGCCTCCTTGATGCTTTCAACTCTGGAATGCAGCCCGGCCTCAGTGCCGCTTCCGGAGATTGATGATCCAGTCTTTTCGAGTCTCTCGGGCGTCAATCTGAATATGCCCCAAGCCGCGTTCATGGGATTGGGGAGACCCATCGAACCCGGGCCGGATGGGGAGATCCGCGAGAGTTTCGGCCCGGGGTGGATTACCTACCATTTCTCCGGGATCCCTGATGGGCGTTTAGTTTCGATCCGCTGGTGGCTCGAGTACTCCGACAGCCTGAGGCTGCAAACGAGATGGGGGGAATTGGTTTCGCGGATCAGCAACGTCCATCCCGCTAGGCCATGGTGTTCCAGGAAAAGCACGCCAGGAATGAGCGAACATAGGGCGGTCTGGGAAGGATTGCCGGCCATCGGCGTTTCCGCCCAGATCCTCTCCCAAGGGAACGGCAGGGGGTACCGGGCGGAACTGGTCGTGATCGCGGAAATCGAAGGGCGCAACATCTCCACCGAAACCGGCGAAAACACGCCGTGTGGCGCGAGAAGATGGCCCCCATGAGGGGGCCGGAAAACCATGGTGCCCGCTCACGCGCTTTTCCCGCCGCTTCCGGAAGAACTGAAGAATTTCCTGGAGTAGCTCATCGGTGAGGGGTTTCTCAAGGAAGAGGGGAACCTGCTTGTGGGGGTGCCACCCGTGCCGATCACCGTACGTGGTTTCCGTTCCGCTGATGGATCCCACATACCCGATCCGTTCCTTCCAGCCTACTCGCTTGGTGCCGTCCCTCCGCCTCTTTCCTCCCTGCCAGGACGCCCCGGACTTCATGTACCTCCATCCGTCGGTTAGAACGGCCATCGAATCCTGAGGGCTGTGGCCCCGGTGGTGCCGGACGGTCCCGGTGACCAGGAGAACCTACCCCCCGGTCTTCATGTGGTTTCGGATAGCTTCCTCAATCCTCCCTCGACACCGGTGTCAGCACTGGTGTCAGTAGGGAGGGGGGAAGCTGCTTCAGAGGCGGGCTGGCGAAGTGCAGGCTGCGCGCGCCGTCCTCAGTTCACAGTGGTTTTCGTGCAGGATGCTCTGTGGAGGGGGATCCACTCTAAGCCTGATAAGCGTGAGGTCGGCACGACGGCCAGGGGCCCCAACAGGGACCCCAAACTCCCCGCAACTGACCATAACTCAGGGGTTCTCCAGAGAACGACCGACCGCCTAACGCCCAAACTCCCCACAACTTAGGCCACCTCACGAACTCTCCGCGTATATGCTACTATAACGCTCCCGATTTCCCTGGACAGTAGATTGCAGAGACGAGCGGGTCCAGAGAAAAGGGGATTAGATGACTTCGAAGAGCGGGGAGAAGAAGGCGACCGAAGGTCGTGAAGAAGTACCCGAGCGGTGGAGTGCCCAGCGGAAGACGGAGATCGTGCTGAGGCTTCTTCGCGGGGAAGATCTTGGGGAGGTGAGCAGGGAGAACAAGGTTTCGCCACCGACCCTTGAGGAATGGAGGCGGGTGTTCCTGGAGCGGGGCCAGCAGGGCTTGAAAGCCCGGAGCCGGGATCCGGCCGAGCAGGAGTTGATCCGAACCCGGGCCAAGCTCGGGGAGATGACGATGCGACTGGAGCTTGCCAGCGAGCTCCTGGAAAAAAGGGGGTACGGGGACGACCTGAGGAAGCTCTTGAAGCGGTCGGACACGTGAGCGAGGGAACGGGCAAGCCCTACCCCCTGACCATGATTTGTGAGGTCTGGCAGGTGGCTCGATCGACGGTGTATGCCCTGCGAAGGAGACCCGGTCCGGTCTCGGAGTCTCAGAAGCGGGGGCCGAAGACGGAGCTGTCGGATGAGGAACTCGTGGTGCAGATCCGGGCGGTCCTGAAGAAGAGCAAGTTCCTGGGCGAGGGACACCGGAAGGTCACGTATCGACTGCGAGGCAAAGGGATCCAGGTGGGCAGAAAGCGAGTGCTTCGCCTGATGCGGGAGAATGGATTGCTGGCTCCGGTTCGGTTCCGCCATGAACGGGGAGACCGGAGTCACAGCGGCCGGATCACCACGGATGGTCCCAACGAGCTGTGGGGAACGGACGCGACTCGGTTCTACACCGAGGACGATGGCTGGTGCTGGTTCTTCGGGGCCGTGGACCACGGCGTGACGGATGTGGTGGGCTGGCATGTGGCGAAGAAGGGCGACCGATGGGCCGCCCTGGAACCCATCCGACAGGGAGTCCGGGCCCACATGGGTGGATATGCGCCTCGGATCGCCCTGGGGCTGGGCCTCCGGCACGATTGGGGCCCGCAGTACATGGCTCACCAATTCCAGGCCGAGCTGGCCTGGCTTGGGATCCGCTCTACGCCCTCCTACGTGGGGGAGCCGGAGTGCAATGGTGTGGCGGAGCGGTTCATGCGGACGTTGAAGGAGGAGTGCCTGTACCTGCATGACTTCAAGAGCCTGGAGGAGGCCAGGGCGGTGATCGAAGAGTTCATCGAGCGGTACAACCAGGGGTGGTTACTGGAGCGGCACGGCTATCGGACCCCAGCCGAAGCCCGTCGGGAACTCACCCGAAAGGTGGCCTGATTTTGGCCAGCTACTTGTCCAGAAAACCGGGTGCGGTACACCGCCATCGTCCACGGCTGCTGTCGGACAACGGGCCCTGTTACGTCTCCCGTAGCCTCGGTGAGTACCTGGCGGACAAGGACATGGTCCATACCCGTGGGGCCCCGTATCACCCGCAAACCCAGGGCAAGATCGAGCGCTACCACCGAACGCTAAAGAGCGTGGTGAGACTCAGGAATTACTATCTACCCTGGGAGCTGGAGCAGGAGATTGGCCGATTTGTCGAGCACTACAACCACGAGCGCGTTCACGAGTCGCTGGACAACGTCACCCCGGCCGATGTGTATCACGGCCGTCAGCAGGAGATCCTCACTGCCCGACAGCGGTTGAAGGTGCAAACGCTCCGGCGGCGGGCGTGCCATAACCGAGGAGAACCAATGAGAGAGGAGGAGTTGATCCGGCCGTCATCCATTAGAAATGTGTCCATTCGTTCGGAGCGGAATTTGTCCCATCTGGTCTGACGACGTACATATTCGACATCCGGATCCAGGCAACTAGGGTCATTCAAACTGAGGGGGAGCGGGGTTAGACATTGATCCACGACCTACGCTCCCCGTTCGGGAGGAGCACGGAAGAATGAGAATCCTACTACTCGGCGTATGGCTGTTGTGCGCTGCACCCCTGGCCAAAACGGCGGGTGATTCAGTCTGGACAAGCGTGGATCTGCCAACGGTCGCACAAGAGAAATGTCGGATTGAGGTCATCCATAGAGCCACTCTAGGCGAGCTAGAGGATCCGGTGTCGGTCGGAATACCGATGGAAGCGTATGTTGCCGAAATTCCCTGGGGAGGATGGGTTGTGACAGAGGATGGAAACGACGTAATCGAGTACGATTCCAGCGGTGGATTTAGACGCATTCTGGGACGTCGGGGAGAGGGCCCAGAGGAATTCCGAAGGCCAAGCTCGATCGTGGTGGATCCCACGGATTCAACCTGGGTCTCAGACCCTCGCGGACGAGCCGTCATTGTGGGCCCGGACGGGGTTCCGGCTAGGACGCTCCTTTCGCCCGACCTCTACCAGATCGAAGGCTTCACTGAGGCGGGCCTGCCCTTGGCCATGCTCCTAAAGGTGGATCGGTCTGGCGGCGGCCTAACGGTGTTGCGCTACATACAAATCTGGAGCCGGGATGGAGATCCCTTGGCTCAACTCGGTCCTGCGAACTTCTCCCCTGACGCCCAGGGCACAATCCATAACGAGGCCACAGCGCTCCAGGGTGTCGTGCTGGGGGACACCTTGGGCGTCGTTCCGGCCAGTTGGGAGAACTGGCTGACTTATTGGTCTGGATCCCGTGAGTGGAGCGCCGTTCCGGCTGATTCGGTTTGGCGGACCCTGGCCCTAAATGACCCCCCCGAATCCTTCGCAGATGGCCGGCCGGTTGCCGTCTCATCGGACGGCGCTGGTGGATTTTGGGTGCTAGGAGTGGTTCGCAGGCTTTCCGAGAACCGAGAGGAGTCTCTGGTTCGGGGGACGGGAAGCCAACGAGGCGAGTCTGCAGACGTATACAAGAAGGAGTCCGCGCCGGTTTCGAATGCGGTCTATGACGGTGGAATAATCCATGTCTCATCGGAAGGGACGATTACAGGGGGCACAGTCTTTGAGGATTTCCCGCGTGGATTCGCGGCTCCGGGGCAATTCTACACGTTCACTGAGACGAACCAAGGACTGATCCAAATCCACATCTGGGAGGCGATCCGTACGGGCTGCTGAGAGAGCTCGGAGGTCGTGCTCCCCTGGGAAAACGCGTTGCTGTCAATGGTCCTCGAAAATCACACAGAACGGGCCATTGAAAACTAGACACTTGGGAATAACGCGAGATTTGTTTCCCCAAGGATGAATAGGTATTGGCTTCCGGTAACGCCTCGCGGTATTCGCGCTGTTATCCGGAGCCTGTTCATCCGCTGGTCCCAATGCCTTTTCTGCTCTCACTTCTGAATCCGATAGACCAAGACTCGGAAGACATCGAACTCGTCCCGTTCTGTGGCCAGGATTTCATCCTCTCCGACCTCCTGAACCGTCCAAGTGACCGGGATCTGGATCCAGGCTATGGCGGTGCCATCCCTGTCGTACACGTCCCACCGGGCCAACCGGTCCTCGGGCATGAACACACGCCCCACCCAGAGCCGATCGGATGAGTCCACGGCCAATCCGGATATGTCGGCAATCCATTCAGGAATGGGGATGGTCTTGTGTATGGCCCTTGCTCGTGCACGCCGCTCTGGAGGAATTCTCTCGATCCGGAATTCACGTTGCGCATCGGCAAGCCGGGCAAGCTCAACGCCAGCGATTGCCGGGACGGGAATCGTCAGCAGCGTGTCACCCTTCAGATTCAGAACGAGGAGTTCGGTCGAACCCCCGTCTCCGTAGGCGACGAAGTCTGAGC
>RCNC010001847.1_pt1 | contig 14268 bp, 10 predicted proteins | sample 2041301 | NCBI WGS metagenome assembly RCNC01 (sample SAMN09708231, study PRJNA481090) | Marine sediment metagenome, whole genome shotgun sequencing project. | biome: marine sediment; feature: ocean; material: sediment; isolation source: Sewage treatment plant 13A marine sediment (STP13A) ... | reverse complement strand
TAAGCCAAAAGTAACGATTATTTTAATTGCCTGTAATATACAAAGCGATGATCTGTCAATAAATCAGGATGAAACACCTCTATCAGATCGGCAAGCACCAGGTCCGGGCGCACGGTACCCGACTCCCAGTAGTCGTTTCCTCCGTCTACACTACTACGCGCATCGTTATTGAATACATGGCCACTTTGTAGCACCTCGAGATCTCCCAAGCGCTTATCCATCAGCAGGATATCTGAAAGGCTTCCCGCTGCCCCTGGATTGATCCAGATATCAGCATTCAAGGCACGCATATAGACCGATTCAAGGTCCAGCGGAACTGCCTGGGTGGAAGGATTATTCTTCCATAGATAATCACCTCCGGCATCCTTCACTAACTGTGCGGCAAAGCTCTTTCCTCCCGCCATATACCAGGTATCCTTCCAGGGAAGGCCATTCAGCACTACCGGTTTGGGCAGGATCCCGGAAGCCAGAGCTGACAGAGCGCTGTAGGCAGAATCTATTTGCTGAAAGAAACGTGCCGATTGTTCCTCCTTCTTATAAAATAGAGAGAAAAACCTTATCCATTCAGCTTTACCCAGGGGATGTGTTTCCAGGTATTCGCCACAGAAAACTGCAGGAATCCCCAGATCAGTTAGTTTTTCCAGTGTAGTCATCACATTCCCTTCTACGCCATACAAAAAGAGTACATCCGGCTTAAGCTTTACAATGGTTTCGAAATCCAGTCCCTGGCCATATCCTACATCCTTCACGGAGCCTGATTCGATTCGTGCCCTGATCTTGGAGCTGTATATGAAACCTGATCCTGAAAGCCCTACAAGAGATTCGGCACTTCCCAGTTGATCAATCATGGCCACATGGGTGGTGGAGAGTGCGATCACCCGCTTTACAGGAGTCTTAATAAATGATATGTTCTTAAGGGAATCGGGGAGCACCTCCGGGTCTGGTGCCAGCACATAGGAGAAGATCACATCCTTGCTTTGCTGCCAGGGGTCCGTGACCTCTATGAGGGTATATGATCCCTGGTCTAGGACTCTGAATCCTGTAGCATAGCGTGTAAAACGGGTCCCCTCACCATGTCCATCCGCATCAAATGAGGGGCCCGGTTGGCCCGTACAAGCCTTTAGCAGGAGAGCCGTTACGATTAGCAGGTAGGGAAGTCTCATTGACCCGTTACCAGTAACTTATGATGCTCCTGGTAGTCGTCACTACCCACTTTGACAATGTATAGACCAGGTGCCAGATTGGAGGTATGGATCTCAGCCCGCCCATCTCCATCCAGCTGTCCCTCTCTTAATAAAGCTCCTGAGAGATTTACGATGTTGTAGTATCCGCTGCCTTGCACAGGCTCCTTCGATGTGATATGAAAAAGGTCCCGCGCAGGATTGGGAAATACATGGAATAGTCCGTCGGCATCTACTTTGATAGGCTCAGTGGAGGTTGGATTGTAACCAATTAAGGTAGGCGGATCCAGATTCAGTGGGTCGAGCCAGGGTTTTAGTGCATTGCCTTTATCCTCTTCATGGTCCCAGGCCATACCAAATTGGGTGAAATAATCATCATAATTGGGTGCAGGATTGTAGATTATCCGGTCTGTATCAGAATCATAGCCAATGGAGTCTCCACATGCGGCATCTCCCCCACTCAGCGTACCGATTACCCTGCGGGCCTGGTTGAAGAGCGGGCCACCCGAAGAGCCCCCTTCAGTGGAACCTGTCTCCCACTGCTTAACCCACCAATAGGAGTAATAGTGATAGTCTTCCAGTCCAGAATAGGGCACATCGCCAGGATTCGCCGGAATGATAGGGGCCTGCTCATCAACAGATACCTTTTTTACATCACCGAATGGATGGTGGATTGTAGCTGAGGAGGTGGTCTGAAATTGGGTACGGTCCCACCCTGCATAGTAGGCACCATAGGAAGCAGGTGGTATGCTGGAAATCTCCAAAAGGCTGAAATCTACACTATCTCCATGTGTAAGCTGAGTAGCAGAAGAAATGGACATGTCCAGGGGTCCGTCCTCACCGAAGCAGCTGGCACTTTCATAGTTAAATTGAAAAACCGTTCGGTCGGCGTAATACTGGGTGTTCAGGCAGTGTTCAGCAGTGATAATATAGGGGGTGCCATCATAGGAGGTGTTATTGACAAGTACTCCGGTGCAGTAAAAGGTAGTTGTAAAAACTCTGACCACTGAAGGCTTTACCTGCCACCATGGATCACCTTCCATACAATTGACGTCAATCTCGCATGGCTGTGAACAGCCAAATTCACCAGCCGGACAATCTGCTGTTGAAGATTTAAATCCTGTATTGAGAAAAGCGTGTGATAGTGCTTCCAGTTCCAGCTCACCATAGTCGGTCATTCCAACCGGCACTTGCATCTCAATAAGCAACTCTTCCCCGGGCAAATGCCCAACCGGAAAAACTCCGGAAGCCTTGTTGTTTCCTGAGGTGAAGGCTCCTTTTACCTCCTGCTGACCAGGATTATATACAAATATCTTAACGCCCGGCAGAAGCGCATACTTACCAAAAACGAGACCCAGGGAATAGGCCCCCGGCGATAAAACATGAACATGCCACACCCGCGTTTCACCTTTAAGACTCCAGCTTCCATGTGTTTCAGGAGAAAGATTCACCGGACGCTCCAATGCAAACCGAAGAGGTTTTGAATTACTCATTCTGTTCAATTCCAGCTGTGCTTCAATCTCCACCGGATCGGGAGGCGGAAGCACATACATCACTTCGGCGGCTTTCATTTGATTGTTAATACCAATCGGTTTTCCGGCGAACTGCATCTGTGCATTTAAACACACGCTCCCTCCAGTGATTAGCAATAGAAGAAGGATTCGTATATAGAGGGATCTGGAATTCATGAAGCCTAAAAGTAGGGAATAAAAGCAAAAGGTGAAATATTTTTTACTTTTGTTTAAAAGTGACTCGAATGACCCCGGAAAAGGCCCAACATAGGATTAATGAACTCAGGAGTTTGCTTCAACAGCATAATTACCTTTACTATGTTGAATCGAAACCAAGCATTTCTGATTTTGAGTATGATCTACTAATCAACGAATTACAAACTCTGGAATCCACATTCCCCCAATTTGATGATGAGAACTCACCATCGCGCAGGGTGGGTAGCGATCTGAACAGAGAATTTGAGTCCTTCAGTCACCGTTACCCCATGCTCTCACTTGGCAACAGCTATAACAGAGAGGAACTTATAGAATTTGACCAGCGGGTCCAAAAGGCTATAGGGGAGGATTTTTCCTACTTCTGCGAACTCAAATATGATGGTGTGGCAGTGGCGCTGAGCTACCAAAATGGAAAACTTACCAGGGCATTAACCCGGGGCGATGGCACCAGGGGTGACGATGTGACACATAATGTACGCACGATCCGAAGCATCCCCCTGCAACTCCAAGGAGACCAGATCCCTGCCGAATTTGAGATCAGGGGTGAGATCATTTTTCCCACCGAAGGTTTTGAAAAGCTAAATTCTGATCGCGAGCTAAAAGGTGAGCCCAGCTTTGCCAATCCCCGGAATGCAGCTTCTGGAACCCTGAAAATGCAAAACTCCTCTCTGGTAGCAAAGCGACCCCTGGATTGTTTGTTCTATTATATCCCGGGCGAACAGCAGCTCTTCGAGACGCAAGATGAAAGCCTTAAAGCGGCGCGTTCATTTGGATTCAAAGTCCCGGATTATAACTTATTGGCAGGATCCCTCAAAGAAGTATTCTCTTTTATTGATCACTGGGAAACGGCTCGTGATAAATTGCCTTTTGATATAGATGGTGTGGTAATCAAGGTAGATTCCATTCAGCTTCAGCAGCAACTTGGTTTTACTGCCAAGACCCCGCGTTGGGCCATCTCCTATAAATTCAGGGCAGAGCAAGCCACCTCCAGGCTGCTCTCCATCGATTTCCAGGTGGGGCGTACAGGTGCTGTAACACCGGTTGCAAACCTGGAGCCGGTCCAACTGGCAGGAACAACAGTAAAACGTGCCTCCCTGCACAATGCGGACCAGATCGCCCTGTTGGACATCCGGCTTGGAGATCATGTTTACGTGGAAAAAGGAGGAGAAATAATTCCGAAAATCCTGGGAGTTCAAAAGGAACTTCGAGAGTCGGACAGCACAGTTTTTCATTTCATATCGAACTGTCCCGAGTGTGGTACCGGTCTGATTCGGGAAGAGGATGAAGCGGCCCATTACTGTCCCAACATTAGCGGATGCCCACCACAGATCAAAGGACGCATCGAACACTTCATCAGCCGAAAAGCCATGGATATCAATGCTGCCGAAGCCACCATAGACCTGCTCTTCAGGGAAGGGCTGGTGAAAGATGCTTCCGACCTCTACAGGCTCGATGCCGCGCAGATTAAGGACCTGGAAAGGTTTGGGGAGATAAGTGCTCAAAAGTTAATAAAGAGCATCGAATCGTCCAGAGACATCCCCTTCCCCCGTGTGCTTTATGCTTTGGGAATCAGGTATGTGGGCGAGACCGTGGCCAGAAAACTTGCTGAAGCAAAGCTCAGCATGGAACGCTTAATGGAAGCGGACCAGGATAGCCTTGAGCAGGTGGATGAGATTGGCGAAGCTATTGCTTTATCACTCCGCTCCTATTTCGGTGAAGAGGGTAATCTGCAGCTGGTGGAGCGTCTGAGATCAGCAGGCCTGCAGATGGAAATGGGGCAGAGTGAAGCTATGGTCAGTAATTCCCTTAGTGGAAAATCCTTTGTTATTTCAGGTGTATTTGTTCAGAACTCAAGGGAAGAACTTAAAAACATCATCGAACAACATGGGGGGAAAAACAGTGCTTCCATCAGTGCCAGAACTGATTACATTCTGGCCGGAGAGAATATGGGACCCAGTAAATATCAGAAAGCCCAGAAACTGGGAATTCCAATCATCACCGAAGAGCAGTTCCTGGCAATGTTAGCTTAATAACAATATTTAAATAGTATTTTTGTTCACATGGAGGGCATAAGAGAAACAATTGGAAAAAGGGTACTTAAAAACAAACTTAAAAGTTTCCAGAGAGAGACCCGTGTACATAATTTTGATACTGCCGAATCGGTTGTAATTCTCTTTGATGCTCAAATACATAATGCATTTCATATTGTATGGGAATTCCGAGGATTCTTAAAGGATAAGGGGGTCAACTGCACTATTTATGGGTATATAAACCAGAAAGAAATTCCCCAGGATATGCTGTTCTGGAAGGACATTCACGTGATAACCAAACGCAATCTGAACTGGTATATGCAACCCGGAGGAGAAGCAGCAGATCTGTTTCAACATGAAAATCCCGATATACTGATGGATTTTACAAGCGATCAACGAATTGAGTTGCAGTTCCTTGTACAGCTTTCGACAGCCAGGTTCAAAATAGGATGCTTTACTGAAGAAAAGAATGATTATGATCTGATGATAAAATTGTCGGAACAGAACGATATGTCTTATCTGGCGGAACAGATCAAGCATTATGTATCCATTTTAAATCCCGCTAAATAAATATAATATGGCTGAAACAGATCTGTTCAGAGGTACAGGTGTGGCAATGATCACGCCGTTTCAGCAAGATGGGGAGATTGATTTCGACCGCTTGATGATCCATACCGACAGGTTAATTGATCAGGGGACCGGATACCTTGTGGTATTGGGAACTACTGCGGAGACTCCTGCTCTTTCTGCCAGGGATAAGGAAGATGTGATCTCTTGTGTTGTCGATGCCTGTGGACATAGGGTGCCTATTATGCTAGGGCTTGGCGGAAATGACACCAGGGCTGTTGTAGAAGCCATAAAAAAGACAGATACCAGAGAGATCCAGGGAATACTCAGTGTCTCTCCCTATTACAATAAACCCTCCCAGGAGGGAATTTACCAGCACTATGCTGCGATAGCATCGCTTAGTGAATTACCTGTCATGCTATACAATGTGCCAGGGAGAACAGCTTCCAACATAAGCTCTGATACTGCACTGCGGCTCGCCTCTGATTTCAAAGGAACCATTATCGGGGTTAAAGAGGCTTCGGGGGACTTTGAACAGGTAATGGAGATTCTGCACAATCGTCCCGAAGGATTCCTGGTGGTCTCGGGCGATGATGCCATCACCCTGCCCATGATTGCCGCTGGTGGCGATGGTGCCATTAGTGTGATTGGAAATGCATATCCGGCCCTGACTTCCTTAATGGTTGCTGCTGCCCTGGATGGTGCTTACCTTAAAGCACGTGAACTGCACTATCTGCTATTTCCCATGATGAAGGCCATTTTTAAGGAGGGAAATCCTGCCGGGGTCAAAGCCGCCATGGAGATCCGTGGAGAGATAAAAAATGTACTGCGACTTCCATTAATCCCTGTCACCTCTGCACTTTACCAGGAAATTGCCCGGCTGGACAAGCTGCTTAAATAGAGTACCTGGCACACTCAGGCGCCAGGTCTGCCGTGACAGGCTTTATATTTCTTTCCACTTCCGCAAGGACAAGGATCATTTCGTCCTACCTTTTTCTCTACCCTTACCGGCTGCTGTACCTGGCTACGTCCATCTTTTGCTTTTCCACCGCCTGAGGGATCGTTATAGCTGCTTGCCTCATCCTTGTTGGCTTCAAATTTGCTAAGGTCCATTTTCTTTGGTGCCACGGCCCTTTTCACACTATTAGGATCCCTGAGGGGAATATGAGCCTTCATCAGGGTAGAGACCACATCCTTATTCACCTTATCGATCATGGCTGTAAATAATTCAAATGCCTCAAACTTATAGATCAGCAATGGATCCTTCTGTTCATACTGGGCATTTCGCACCGATTGTCGCAGGTCGTCCAGTTCGCGGAGATGTTCCTGCCAGGATTGATCGATGGTAGCCAGGATAATGCTCTTTTCATAGGAGCGAACCAGTTCTTTGCCCTCCGAATCATGACACTTTTCAAGGTTGGCCAGCACCTGAAAAACCCGGGTCCCATCCGAAACAGGTACAACTATATTCTCGTAAACCTCACGCTGGTGTTCATAGACCTGGTTGATTACCGGCATGGCCTGCTCTGATATGCTCTGTTGCTTCCGCTTATAGGCTTCCAGCAAATCCTCATTGATCTTGTCGACCAGATCATTGCTGTTCATGAGCTTGAACTCATCATTATCAACAGGCGATTCGATAGATAAGTGGCGAATCAACTCCAGCTTGAAACCATCATAGTCCCCGGCGGTATGATATTCATCTACAATGCTTTCAGTTACATCGAACATATTATTGGCAATATCAAGGCCAATCCGTTCCCCATAGAGTGCATGCTTTCTGCGCTTGTAGATCACCTCTCGTTGTGAATTCATCACATCGTCGTAATCCAGCAGGTTCTTTCGGATTCCAAAGTTGTTCTCCTCCACCTTTTTCTGGGCCCGTTCGATGGATTTAGTGATCATGGAGTGTTGGATCACCTCCCCCTCTTTCAGTCCAAGCTTATCCATCATACCGGCTATCCGCTCTGATCCAAACAGACGCATCAGATCGTCCTCCAGACAGACATAGAACTGGGATGAACCAGGATCACCCTGCCGTCCAGATCGCCCCCGTAACTGGCGGTCGACCCGTCTGGATTCGTGTCTCTCGGTTCCTATGATGGCCAATCCACCATCGCTCTTCACCTGGTCGGATAGCTTGATATCAGTTCCCCGGCCAGCCATGTTGGTGGCTATCGTAACCGTTCCAGCTATACCAGCCTGGGCAACCACATCGGCCTCCCTCTGGTGCAACTTGGCATTCAGAACATTGTGATCGATTCTTCGAATCTTAAGCATTTTGGAAAGCAGCTCCGACACTTCTACGGTGGTGGTACCCACAAGCGCAGGGCGTCCTTCCTTATTAAGCCTTACCAGTTCATCAATAACCGCATTGTATTTTTCCCTTTTGGTTTTATAAACCAGGTCCTCACGATCGTCCCTTACAATGGGACGGTTGGTGGGAATAACCATCACATCAAGTTTGTAGATGTCCCATAACTCTCCCGCCTCGGTCTCGGCGGTCCCGGTCATGCCGGCAAGTTTGTGATACATCCTGAAATAGTTCTGCAGGGTAATGGTTGCCCAGGTCTGTGTGGCGGCCTCCACCTTTACATTCTCTTTGGCCTCAATAGCCTGGTGAAGTCCGTCACTGTACCTTCTACCCTCCATGATACGCCCGGTCTGCTCATCCACTATCTTCACCTTGTTGTCCATCACCACATATTCCACCTCTTTTTCAAACATGGAATACGCTTTCATAAGCTGGTTAACGGTATGAATCCGTTCAGATTTTACCGCATATTCCTGGAGCAGCTTATCCTTAATCTCAAGCTTCTTCTTATCGTCCATGCTTGAGCGTTCAATCTCTGCCACTTCCGATCCAATATCAGGCATGATAAAGAAAGATGGATCATCTGACGAACCTGTAATAACATCGATCCCCTTTTCGGTGAGCTCCACCGAATTCATCTTCTCCTCAATGATAAAGTAGAGATCATCGGTCACAAGGTGCATATTTTTGGATTGCTCCTGCATGTAGTGATTCTCCGTTTTCAGCATCAGCGACTTGTTGCCCTCCTCACTCAGCAGTTTGATCAAGGGTTTGTACTTGGGCAAACCCTTGTGTGCCTGGAGCAGTTTAAAACCCGCTTTTTCAGTATCACCATCGGCAAGCAGCTTTCTGGCTTCCGTAAAGATCGTATTGATCAGCTGTCGCTGGACAGTGATCAGCTTCTCCACCTTGGGCTTATATTCTGCAAACTCCTGGTCATCACCTTTGGGAATGGGACCGGAAATTATCAGAGGGGTACGAGCATCATCTACCAGTACCGAATCCACCTCATCCACGATGGAGTAATTATGTTTACGCTGCACCAGTTCACCCGGACTATGCGCCATATTGTCACGCAGGTAGTCAAAGCCAAATTCATTATTGGTCCCAAAAGTAATATCGCAATTATAGGCTTTTCTCCTCGCTTCGGAATTGGGTTGATGCTTATCAATACAGTCCACGGTAAGTCCGTGAAACTCATATATTGGTCCCATCCACTCAGAGTCACGCTTTGCCAGGTAGTCGTTTACCGTAACCAGATGGACCCCTTTTCCCGAGAGCGCATTCAGGAAAACAGGGAGGGTAGCAACCAGGGTCTTTCCTTCACCCGTTGCCATCTCCGCGATTTTCCCGCTGTGCAGGGCCACACCACCAATCAGCTGAACATCATAGTGAACCATATCCCAGGTAATCTCATTACCTCCTGCCATCCAGTGGTTCTGCCAGATAGCTCTGTTCCCCTTGATCTCCACCGACTCCCTGGCAGCAGCAAGTGTCCGGTCATAATCCAGTGCTGTTACCTCAATCTCTTCGTGTTCCTTAAAGCGTCTGGCAGTGTCTTTGATAACAGCAAAAGCCTCCGGGAGGATTTCATTCAAGACTACCTCATATCTCTCATCAATCTCCTCATCCAGTATATCGATCTCCTTATAGATCGCTTCCTTTTCAGAAACATCCACTTCAGGATCTTCGGCTTTGACTTTCAGAGCTTCCAATTTGGACTTTTCTTCAGCCACATAATCTGTCACCTTCTGCTTCAGAGCTACAGAACGCTCACGCAACTGATCGTTACTCAATTGGGGCAGAGGCTCATATACCTTCCTAATCTTTTCCACGAAAGGCGTCACATCGCGCATATCCCTGTCGGACTTATTACCCAAAAATTTTCCTATTACTTTGCCTACATCCATGATCCGATGTGATTATTTTGTTTATAATAATAGTCGAGAAAGGACAAATTTACCCTTTTTTATCGGTCCTGTACTTTCAAATAGTATACCAATATTAAAATCCGGCGAATTTGTCAGAAACATACAAAAACAGGGATGCCTGCTGGGTGCTAAAGCATCCATAGTTTACATCCCTGTAATTCAATAAGACTAAAGGTACTTATTCAGCTGTGGCTGTTCTGCCGCCACGCATAGACATGATATCGCGGTCAAACATGTAGAGGTTGTTCTTACCCAGAAGATTCAATTTATCGATAATCGCCTTTACGGAAGATTCCTCTTCTATCTGTTCATTTACAAACCACTGGATCCAGCTCTGGGTCGTATAGTCATTCTCTGCAATACACGCGGCCACAATCTCGTTGATTGAGCCGGAGATGTATTTTTCATGGGCCAGGACCTGGTCAAAAGCCACAAAGACATCCTGAAAATCGGCCGGTGGCTTCTTAATCCCTGGTATCACCGCCACACCATCGCGCTCGTTGACATATTTTATCAGTTTCAACATATGGACCCTCTCCTCTTCTGCCTGGGCATAGAGCCAGATTGAAACGCCTTCAAAACCTTTGTTCTCGGCCCAAGTGGCCATGGACAGGTACAGCTGTGAAGAATAGTCTTCCTTCTCAATCTGTACATTCAATATCTCTTCTACTTTTTTTGGTAGCATGGATTAATAGTTAATGGTTAGTAGTTAATGCTTACATATTTTCAATGAGGGCAGAGCCAAATTCTGAGCACTTCAACTCCGTAGGGTCATCCATCTGTCGCGCAAAATCATAGGTGACTTTCTTCTTCAGAATAACCGCCTTGAGTCCCTCCAGTATCATATCTGCAGCTTCATCCCATCCCATATATTGAAGCATCATGACTCCGGAAAGAATGACCGATCCCGGGTTCACCTTGTCCAGTCCTGCATATTTAGGAGCAGTCCCATGAGTGGCCTCAAATATGGCATGTCCGGTCTCATAATTTATATTGGCACCAGGTGCAATACCGATTCCCCCAACAATGGCCGCAAGCGCATCTGAAATATAGTCGCCATTCAGGTTCATGGTAGCAATCACTGAGTATTCAGCGGGACGGGTCAGAATTTGTTGCAGGAAGGCATCCGCAATGACATCTTTGATTAAAATTTTACCTGCCTTAAGAGCTGTATCCTGTGCTTCATCTGCCCGGGCCTTGCCCTCTTTTTCTGCAATCCTGTCGTACTGGTTCCAGGTAAACACCACATCAGCAAATTCCTCTTCTGCCAGTTCATAGCCCCACTGTTTGAATTGACCCTCGGTAAACTTCATAATATTCCCTTTGTGAACCAGGGTAACAGATGGCAGCTTATTCCGAACCGCATACTGGATAGCTCCCCGAACAAGACGATCGGTTCCTTCCTTTGAAATTGGTTTGATACCTATGGAAGTGCTTTTAGGAAAACGCATCGTAGACACCCCCATCTCTTCCAGTAGAAATTTCTTGATCTTCTCGCCTTCCGGCGTATTGGTCATCCACTCGATCCCTGCGTAGATATCTTCCGAGTTTTCACGAAAAATCACCATATCGGTGGTTTCTGGCTTCTTCACCGGAGAGGGAACTCCCTTATAGTATCTAACAGGTCGAAGACAAACATAAAGATCAAGTATTTGCCTCAATGCCACATTCAGTGATCTGATGCCTCCACCAACGGGAGTTGTTAAGGGGCCTTTAATGGCTACCAGGTGTTCATGAATAATATCAAGTGTCTCTTCGGGCAACCATTTACCAGTCTTTTTAAAGGCCTTTTCGCCGGCATATACTTCTTTCCAGATAATTTTTCTTTTTCCCTGGTAGGCTTTCTCAACAGCTGCATCCAGTACCCTGACAGATGCAGCCCAAATGTCTGGACCTGTACCATCTCCCTCAATAAATGGAACAATAGGAAAATCGGGAACGGTAATTTTCCCCAGCTGGTTGGTGATTTTTTCTCCGGTCATCTTTTTTTCTTATGGTTTAGGTAATTAATTACAAAAATTAATCTTTAATGTTCAATCGTCAAAATCGAGGTTAAAGCGCGACTTCAATTTACCAAGTTCAGGATTCTTCTTTACCAGGAATTCCAATTTATCCTGCTCAGTGTAAATCTTTTTCCCAACTTGTTCGTTTTCTGATACTTCAGTAATAATTTCCACACTCGAGAGACCAGTTGCTCCCTGGATATATTCAACAAGATCCGATTTAATATTTTTTATAAAATTATCACGCTGTGCTTCGCTGTTAAGCAGGAGCATTACTGCTCCATCGCCCCTGAGCACAGGCCTGTTATTAACAAGCGTACTATGAATGCGTGGTTTTCTCTTCTCAAGGGACGCCGCATAATCGTTCCATGCATTAATTATTGCATCTGGGTCAGCCGTAGCAGGTTTCTCTGTATCTGGCTGTTTCTCCTGCTCCACTTCTGAAACATGATCATCTGCCCTTTCCTCCAAAACGGCCCTGCCTTTCAAGCTATTTTTTATGGAGATTCCGGGAGTTCTGACCAGATTGCTGGCACCATTTCCGGTCTGTGGAGCAATATCAGGCTCAGCTTTTGGTGATGCCGGAGTTTCTGACTCTGGTAACTCAGCTTTAGGTGAAGCTTGGTCACCCGCTTTTGGAGTCTCAGGATCCGCTACTGCTTTTTTTTTTGAAACCTCTGAGAGGTTGGCCAGTTTTACCAGTGCCAGCTCAATGGTAAGTCGCTGGTTCCTGCTACTTCTAAACTGAATATCGGCCTGATTGCAAATCTCAAGTCCCGCGTATAGAAATGATAAGCTCACCTCCGCAGATTGATTAAGATATTTCTCTTTAATCCCTGCACCAACCTCCATCAGCTGAATGGTGTCCGGATTCTTACATACCATCAGGTCCCTCAGGTGTGCTGCATAACCATTGATAAAATTGCGGGAATCGAATCCTCTTGCAAGTATCTCATCAAAAAGAAGCATTGCCGAGGCAACATCACCCTCCAGTAAGGAGAAGGTGAGTTTAAAGAAATACTCGTAATCCAGAATATTAAGATTACTAATCACATCCTGGTAGGTGATTTTCTCCCCAGAAAAACTGACTACCTGGTCAAAAATCGAGAGTGCATCCCGCATGGCCCCATCTGCCTTCTGGGCGATAACATGAAATGCATCCTCCTCATAAGCCAGGTGCTCCTTTTCAGCAATCTGCTTCAGGTAATCCACTGTGTCTTCGACCCTGATCCTGTTAAAATCAAATATCTGGCAACGGGACAGGATGGTAGGTATGATCTTATGTTTCTCCGTGGTAGCCAGTACAAAAATGGCATGGGCAGGAGGCTCTTCAAGGGTTTTAAGAAAAGCATTAAATGCAGCCTGCGAGAGCATGTGTACCTCATCTATAATGTAGATGCTATAGCTGCCAATCTGAGGGGGAATCCTTACCTGTTCTGTAAGTGTCCTGATATCATCCACTGAATTGTTGGAAGCAGCATCCAGTTCATGAATGCTATAGGAACGGTTCTCATTAAAAGATAAACAAGATTCACACTGATTACAAACTTCACCGGTATCAGAAATCTGTTCGCAATTAATGGTTTTGGCAAAAATCCGGGCGCATGTGGTTTTTCCCACCCCTCGCGGACCACTGAAAAGGTAGGCGTGCCCAAGGTGGTTATTTAATATTGAGTTCCTGAGTGTTGTGGTAATGGAAGGCTGGCCTACCACATCCACAAAACTCGCCGGTCTGTATTTCCTGGCTGAAACAATAAATTTCTCCATAAGCGTTTGCTAAGATAGTAACTAAGTTAGAAAGGGAAAAGTTTAAAGACTAAAGTAATATAATGGCCCAATTGCTTTAATTGGTCACAAAAGCGCAAGATATCAGATAAATAAATGCACTTCTTTTTGGCTGCTATTCAAAAACTTCCTACTTTTGCAGTCGATTTTTTATTAACTAAATTCTTATAAATGTTGAATCAATACGAAACCGTTTTCATTGCTACTCCCGTTTTGTCTGAAAGCCAGATGAAGGAAGCGGTTGCAAAATTCAAAAAGATTGTCACCGATAGCAAAGGTGAAATCGTTTACGAAGAGGACTGGGGGCTGAAAAAGCTGGCCTATCCCATTCAGAAAAAATCCACTGGCTTTTACCATCTGATCGAGTTCAGGGTAGAGCCCGACGTGATCGCCAAACTTGAAGTTGAGTATCGCAGGGATGAGCGAATCCTTCGCTTTCTAACCATGAAAATGGAGAAATATGCGGTAGTTTATGCAGAGAAGAAAAGAGCAAGAAAATCAGCAGAACAAAAACAGGAGAAAGAGTAATGGCACAGGACAATTCAGAAATCAGATATTTAACTCCACCAACGGTTGAGATTAAAAAGAAAAAGTATTGCAGGTTCAGAAAGAACCGCCTCAGATACATTGATTATAAAGATCCCGAATTCCTGAAGAAATTCCTGAATGAACAGGGGAAAATTCTTCCGAGGCGCCTCACAGGCACTTCGCTGAAGTTTCAGAGAAAAAT
>RCNC010001846.1_pt1 | contig 14270 bp, 13 predicted proteins | sample 2041301 | NCBI WGS metagenome assembly RCNC01 (sample SAMN09708231, study PRJNA481090) | Marine sediment metagenome, whole genome shotgun sequencing project. | biome: marine sediment; feature: ocean; material: sediment; isolation source: Sewage treatment plant 13A marine sediment (STP13A) ... | reverse complement strand
GGCAACGAGTTTAGCGGCGTCATTGAGCTCAGCGAAGCAATGGACCAAACCACTGAGAGCAAGGACATAGAGGCCATTTTGGCCCAGAATTTTGACCTGCGACAGAGCGCTGTAAAGCTCGTTAGCTGGTCCCGATTGCACTGACACATCTCTGGCGCATACGATTTCCCCTGACTCTCCCGGCTTTGGCCGGGATTTTTTTGTACAATGCCTGCCCATTTCCTAGCGTGGCCGAGCAGCGGCCGGATAATTCCTGAATGAGCAAGACGGATAAACAATTCCGCGGCATTCCTATCGTTGAAAGCGGCAGCAAGTATAAGACTGGCGCCGGCTTTTCAGCGATCAAGAATGGCGTAAAGAACCGCCGTGATGCCGAGCCATTGGTGCATGGCCAGAAGCCGAGTTGGCTACGCGCGAAAATGCCAGCGGGTCAGGGTTACGGGAATACGCGCAATATCGTCAAAGAGCATCGACTCAGTACGGTATGCGAAGAATCGATGTGCCCAAATATCGGTGAGTGCTGGAACGCAGGAACCGCGACTATTATGGTTTTAGGTTCGGTCTGCACACGTGCGTGCCGCTTTTGTGCGGTAGACACGGGTAACCCGAAGGGCTGGCTCGATGCCGAGGAGCCCTATAACACCGGGCGTGCTGTTAATTTGATGGGGCTTGAGTATGTCGTTATCACCTCCGTCGATCGCGATGATCTTGCTGACGGTGGTGCATCGCATTACGCCGAGTGCGTCAAAGAGATAAAGAAACAAAACCCGAATACAGCGGTTGAAGCGCTGACACCGGATTTCAACGGTGTGATGGAACACGTCGAGCTTGTGGTTGACTCTGGTCTGCAAGTTTTCGCGCAGAATGTCGAGACCGTGAGACGTTTGACCCATCCGGTACGCGACCCACGTGCGGGCTACGAACAAACGATTGAAGTTCTGGCGCATGCAAAGAAGCATCGACCGACGGTACTCACCAAGACTAGTCTGATGTTAGGTCTCGGTGAGCGCGACAATGAAATTCTGGCAACGATGGATGATTTGCGTGCAGCCAATGTGGATATCCTCACGCTCGGCCAGTATCTGCGCCCGACGCCAAATCACCTGCCAGTAGAGCGCTATGTGACGCCAGAGGAATTCGAGGCTTATCGTATGGAAGGCCTGGAAAAGGGCTTCTTCGAAGTGGTTGCGGGTCCGATGGTTAGATCGAGTTATCGGGCTGAACAGGTTTTGCAAAAAAACAACGTAGGGCTTGCAGTATGAGTGTATTTTTCGCCGAGTATGGTTTGTTTCTTCTCAAAGTAGTGACCATTGTTGTCGCTATCATTGCTGTTATTGGATTTGCCGCGGCGAGTCGCAAGGGTGGTCACGAAGGTCTTGAAGTTGAGAGTATCAACAAGAAGCACAAGGCTCTGGCCGGCGACCTGCGCAAGGCCGTGCTGCAAAAAGACGAGCAGAAAAAAGATGCCAAGGAAGAGAAAAAGCGCGCCAAGGAAGACGCTAAGAATGCTTCGTCACGACCACGCAGTTTTGTGATCGATTTCGAAGGCGACTTGAAGGCCAGCGCGGTGCCATCTCTGCGCGAAGAAGTTAGCGCCATTTTAGATGTGGCAACCGCGGACGACGAGGTTATCGTTCGTCTCGAGAATCACGGTGGCGTAGTTCACGAGCACGGCCTTGCCGCCTCGCAACTGGTTCGGATTCGAGATCGTGGAATTCCGCTCATCGTTTGTGTCGACAAGGTCGCTGCGAGCGGCGGCTATTTGATGGCCTGCGTCGCGACCAAGATTTATGCCGCGCCGTTCGCCATTCTGGGGTCCATCGGTGTGATTGCGCAAATACCGAATTTCAATCGTTTGCTGGATAGTCACGGGGTCGACTTCGAACAGGTTACAGCGGGCAAATACAAACGCAGCGTAACGATGTTTGGCGAGAATACGGACGAAGATCGAGCCAAACTCAAAGAAGAGCTCGAAGATGTTCACAGCCTCTTCAAGTCAGCGGTGAGCGCCTACCGACCGAGTCTTGATCTCGACAAAATTGCAACAGGTGAGCACTGGTACGGGACGCGCGCTCTGGACTTGGGTCTGGCAGACGAAATCAAAACCAGTGACGAGGTGATTGCAGGCCTGATCGCAGACCGCGAGCTGTATGAGGTTGCGTTTCGGGTTAAACAGCCGCTGCAGAAGCGACTTATGGCAAATATCGACAGCGCGCTGGAAAAAGTCGATGCTACGGGCTGGCGGCGTCGCTTCGAGTCGCGATTGCCGCGCTAAGTAGGTGGAACCGCAACCGCTAAAACCTGTCGAATTGTTGGAGGAGGTGTCATGAATACACAGCATTTCAAGAAGCCAACAACGGCCATGGCCGCCGCTGTGGCGAGCTTCGCATTGCTACTGGGCGGTGCAGCGACTTCAACGGCAGCGTCCGAAGTGAGCTGGATGTCCAATGCGGACATGGAGGTTGAGTCTGCGAAGCAGTTCGCCGAAATGAAAGCGTCGATGCCCCTGATCACTGATCGCGAAACGATCGACTATATTGCCTGCGTTGCGAACGCTGTCGTCAGTGTTCTGGAACCCCCTTACAGCGACCTGCAATGGGAAATGGCGATTTTTGAGGTTGATTCAGTCAATGCGTTTGCAATGCCTGGCGGCAAGATCGGCGTCATGGAAGGCATACTCAAGGCGGCTCAGAATCAGGATCAACTTGCAGCAGTTATCGGCCACGAAATTGCCCATGTGACGGCTAAACATTCGAATGAAAGAGCATCGCGCGGCAAGATCTCCAATGTTGGTATCCAGGTCGCAGCAGTCTTGTTGGGCGCTGGTAACTCGGGCGCTACTTATACGGCCTACGAAGCGCTCAGTCAGGGTGCGGCATTCGGCATCATGCTGCCGTTCTCGCGTAATCAGGAAAGCGAAGCCGATGTGATTGGTCTCGAATACATGGCACGCGCAGGTTTTGATCCACGCCAGGCGGTTCCCTTGTGGCAGAACATGCAGGAAGCGGCTGGCGGCAAAGAGCCAGCAGAATTCATGTCAACTCACCCATCCGGCGAAAAGCGTATCGAGGATCTGGTTTCTGAGTGGAGTAAGACGCTGCCGTTGTACAACGATGCGCTGGAGTCGGGTCACCAGCCAAACTGCATCCAGCCAGAGAGCACCAAGCCTAAGAAGACCAAGTCGGAAAGCAACGAGTCGGAGAAGAAGTAGCGAAATACTTCTTGGTTTCTGCGAAAATGACGCGGACCATTCTTAGGCCAGCGCTTTGACTCACCTATCTACAATTTTTCGATCGGCGACAATCTTATTGTCACTGTCCTTGTTGGGTGCCTGCACCACGTTTAACGACAACTGGGCTGAAGGCGAAGGCGAGCCGGTATACGTGCCGATTCCGGTCAATGAGCGGCCCGTGCAGGACCCCATCTCTGCGAATCATTACGAACTCGAATCATCAGCGCAAAGTGTTGTAGGCGTGCCGCAGGTTGTGCTGGCGCGCGACGAGGATACTTTTTCGGATTTAGCTCGAGCGTACGGTCTTGGCTACGACGAGCTGGTGGCAGCGAATCCTGGCGTCGATCCCTGGTTACCGGGCGCAGACACGCCGATCCTGCTGCCAACGCAGTTTGTGCTTCCTGCAGGTATCCGCGAAGGCGTCGTCCTGAATATAGCGTCAAAGCGGTTGTTTTACTTTCCGAGAATGCCGGAAGGTCAGGCGCCGGTCGTAAAGACTTACCCGATCGGCATCGGCAGAGTGGGTTGGGAAACGCCGCTGGGCAGCACAACAGTCGTCGCCAAAGCGGTAGACCCTGTTTGGTACGTGCCGCAATCGGTGCGCAAAGAACACGCCGAGATGGGCGATCCATTGCCGTCCGTCATTCCTGCAGGGCCGGATAATCCGCTCGGTACACGCGTGCTCAAGCTGAATATCCCGGGCTACCTGATCCATGGCACCAACCAACCCTACGGTGTTGGCATGCGAGTGAGTCATGGCTGCGTTCGCCTCTACCCGGAAAATATCGAGTATCTGTACGATTTGGTCGACATCGGCGAGCCTGTGCAAATCATCAATAAACCGTATCTGCTCGGTGAGCTGGACGGCGAACTGATCTTTGAGGCACACGCTCCTCTGGAAGACGACTTGGTCGGGCCGGATGACCGTCTCAACGACCTTTTTGTGAGTTTCGGCGAATCGTCAACGAACGAGTTGAGCCTGGAGATTGAGGGCGACATGCGTGAGATAGCCGGACTCTCAAGCGGTGTGCCTATCCGCGTAGGAGACGACGGCACGGACCAGGTAATGGCTCGCGCGCGCCATGTTCGTAATGTTGTTGCCGTCGATCCGAACGAACCCACGCTTGGCGAGGTTCGCGAAATGATGGACGAAGTGATTCAGGAAGACGATCAAACGTAGTCGCGGAGATAAATTTGTCAGATACAGCTGATCGTGGCATCACGGTCACCGAAATGGCAGCGATGGATCAACCCATCGATGTGCTGCGAGAAACCACGGCCGCCTTTGTCGGCCGTGCGCTGCGTGGTCCCCTGAACGAACCTGTGCTCGTATGCAGCTTTGGCGAGTTTCGCCGTCGTTTCGGCGATATTTGGCCGCGCTCGAGTTTGGGACCAGCAGTACGCCAGTTTTTCGAACACGGCGGCAAACGCCTCTATATTGTTCGAGTTACCAACAACGCTCGCGGCGCAATGATTTGCTTACCAGCCAGTGGCTCCGCTCTGGTGCTGCGCGCCGTAGAGCCAGGCTCTACTGAGCGCATTCGTGCAGCGGTCGACTTCGACGGAATTAAGGCTGACAGCGACGAGTTGTTCAACCTGACCTTACAACGCATCGACCCCTTGTCTGGATTGGTCAACGATCAGGAATTGTTCAGCGGCGTGAGTACCGTTGCAGGCAGCGATAATTTTGTTGGTGATGTATTGCTGACTTCATCGATGGCTCGCGTCGAGAGTCCTTTGCCGACTCACCGTCCGGAGGAAACATCCGGTACCAATGTTTCCTTCAATATTAACTACGTCGAGCATACGCAGGAGGGTGCCGACGGCCACGAATTGTCAGACTACGATCTTGTTGGGTCGCAGAAACATCAAGAGGGGTTATTTTCTCTCGATAACATCGAACAATTCGACATGCTGTATTTACCGCCACCGGGTAAACAACGTGACCTCGGCCCGACCTCAATTCTCGCTGCTGAGCGTTATTGTCGCAGCCGCGGCTCGATCCTCATCGTCGACCCACCGATTGCCTGGGACTCACCTCAGGCGGCGGTGTCTGGTGCGCGCGACCAGGGCCTCGCGAGCCCAAATCTCGTCAGTTACTTTCCGCGCATGTTGCAACGTGACGAGGATGACGCGCAGGCGCGTGCCGTCGGCGGCGCCCTGGCGGGTCTGATGTGCAAGCTGGATCGCAATCATGGCGCCTGGCGAGAGACGAATCAGCAAGGTCTTGGCTTTAGTCGCAATTTGCTGCCGTCAGTCGATGTAGATGCCCAGCAGATGCAAACACTGTTCCGCTCCGGCCTGAATGTCATCGCGAAAGGGCCCGCAGGTTCAGCAAGACTGCATGGGTCGGTGACCATGAGCCGCGGTAGCGAATCGCACAGGCTATTTTCAAGCCTGCCGGCACGACGCCTATGCCTGCAGGTTCTCAAGTCGATCGACGAAGCAACGCGCTGGGCGGTATTCGAGGCGGAAAGCGCGCGACTTGCTGATCGAATCCGTGCGCAGGTTAGCGCCTATCTTTCTCGCCTTGCCGACCTCGGTGCATTTGAGGGCGACAAATTTGTCGTCGAATGTGATGCCGGCTTGCGCAAGCGGGAGCAGGGTGTTGATCACGGCTTTGCAGTATTCGTCGCATTCCACCCGCGCGCATCGGAAGAGCCGGTCGCCTTTACCCTGCATCAGACAGTGGCTGGCAGTCGAGTTGCGAGCACGGCTTTCGCACCGGGCCATGAGGGACAGTAATCTGATCTGATATCCTTCCCGGAACTCCGTTTCAGGGAAAGTTTCATGAGAACGATTTTAGCCGCCTCACTGGCGACAGTATTCTTGCTCAGCGCATGCGGTTCCGAGCACAAACCGGATACGACAGCAGATACGACAGCAGATACAACAGCGGATTTCGCTGCGTTACTCGACGAACACTTCGAGCGCAGTCTCGTTCTTAGTCCTGTCTATGCGACAAGTATTGGCGAGAGTCAGTTCAATGACCAGTACGCCAATTCCATCGGGCCTGAGCACCGCGCAGCAAGTCATGAATTGAACGTCGAATTCTTATCAAGGCTCAGCGAGATCGATCGCAATGAACTGGGCGCTCAGGACCAACTGAGCTTCGACATGTTCAAGCTGCGCCGTGAAATGTCACTTGAAGGGGAGCAATTTCCCTCCTACCTGGCGCCGATGAACCAATTTCGGTCCGCGACCAGCTCATTTGTTCGGCTTGGCAGTGGCAGCGGACTGCATCCATTCGAAACGGTAAAAGATTACGACGACTTCCTTAGTCGCGTTGATGGTTTCGTCGTATACATCGATCAGTCCATTGCCAACATGAAAGAAGGTGTTCAGCAAGGCATCACACAACCCGAAGTCTTGATGAATAAATTTGTGCCGCAAATCAAATCGCAGCTGGTCGACAGCGCTGAACAAAGCGGTTTTTATTCGCCGGTTCTGAGCATGCCCGACAGTTTTAGCGATACCGAGCGCGAGCGACTCGCTTTGGCGTACAAGGACGCAATCGAGAACAAGATTATTCCAGCGTATGCGCGCATCGATAATTTCATGGGCGACGAGTATCTTGCCGCGGCGCGTGATTCTGTTGGCCTTTTGGATCTCCCTGGCGGCGATGCATGGTATGCCCACAACGTGCGACGGATAACAACGACTGACCTGACGCCGGACGAAATTCACCAAATTGGCCTAGATGAGGTAGCGCGTATTCACGTCGAAATGCGTGGCGTCATGGAGGAGGTTGGATTCGATGGCAGTCTTGCCGAGTTCTTTGAGTTTGTTTATGCCGATCCGCAATTCTTCTTCGAAGAGCCTGAGCAGCTCATTCAGCGCTACCGGGATATGTCTGCACATATAGAAGGTCTCGCACCGAAACTATTCGAGGTATTTCCTAAAACACCATTTGAGGTGCGTCGGGTAGAGCCATTTCGTGAAGCATCGGCTAGCAAGGGTTCCTATCAGAGCGGTTCAGCTGACGGCACCCGAGCAGGAATATTCTATGCCAATGCCTACAATGTCGGGGTGCGACCCAAGTGGGACATGCAGTCGCTGTATCTGCACGAAGCCATTCCAGGCCATCACTTTCAAATTTCCTTGCAGCGCGAAAACGAAGATCTGCCGCGCTTTCGTCGCTTCAGTGGCTTCACCGCCTACACCGAAGGGTGGGGCCTGTATGCAGAGTCGCTGGGCAAGGAGCTCGGCGTCTATACCGATCCAATGGATTACTTCGGTTCTCTAAACGCGGAATTGTGGCGTTCCATCCGGCTGGTTACTGATACCGGCATACATTCCAAAGGCTGGACCCGGCAACAGGTGCTGGACTACATGTATGCCAACTCGGCCGTGTCGGAAACTCGCGCTGTGTCGGAAGCCGAGCGTTTTATGGCGATTCCAGGGCAAGCGCTGGCCTACAAGATCGGTATGCTCAAGATTCGCGAGCTTCGCGCCGACGCCGAATCCAGGTTAGGCGATAATTTTGACGTCCGAGCCTTTCATACTGAAATTCTCAAGGATGGACCGATGCCGCTGTCGATGCTGGAAGACAAACTCGATGGGTGGGTCCGCTCACAGCTTTGAATGGACAGAATCGCTCGCATGCACCGTATTTGGGACACGATTCGTGATGTTCCCAAGGGTAGCGTTGCAAGCTACGGCCAGATTGCCGAGGTCGCTGGTATTCCGCGCGGTGCGCGTCAGGTGGGCTATGCGCTAAGACACCTGCCGGACGAGCACAACGTTCCCTGGCACCGCATCATCCAGGCATCAGGCAAGATCGCTTTCGATAAAGACACAGCGCAGTATGAGGAGCAGAAGAAACGGCTTATGATTGATGACGTCGCCGTCATTGCCGGTCGAATCGATATGCAAAAGTACCGTTGGCAGCCGGATCTGGATGAACTCTTGTGGAAGCCGTCGTCGGCCTGGGATGACGAGTGAGCATTGAGAGCAAACTGCGGTCACGACTAGTCACCTTCCTCTTCAGTGCAAAGATGCGCGCGTTCAAGCGAGCTTGGGCAGAGCGGGTCCGTAGATTTTCCGGAAAGCCGCACACCGTCATCATTTTCCTGGAACTGGATGACCCTTATTCCTATTTGCTGAGTCGTCATATTCCTGACCTGCAGAAGCGCTACGACGTTGAAGTGGAGATTCATTTAACGCAGGCGCTCGGTGATGCGTTTCGACCGCATGCCGACTTGCACGCGGTCTACGCTGAAACAGACTGCGCGCGCCTGGCACGCGAAATGGGCATCCCCTTTCTGGATAAGGGCAAGGCTCCGCCGGTGGAACATCGGCGCGCGTTAATCGACGCGTTGGCAGGCAACGAACAACAAGCTTCGTTCGACGCTGATGTGCTCGAAGCAATCGGCCTGTACTGGCGTGGCGATGCGCAGGGCGTAGCGCGACGCGTAAGCGGCGCCGAACTAAGCGGCGAGGGTGATCTGTTGCTGCAACGCAGTCAGGAACTACTCGCCAAGCTGGGTCACTACAATACCGCCACAATTAACTATGCGGGCGAATGGTATTGGGGCGTCGATCGCTTGCACTACCTGACGGATCGTTTGGATGCATTGGGCGCACGCAAAGCGGATGCTTCGGCGCCGACCGTGGCATCGGTTCGACAACTCGCCAAAATGTCTTTGCCAGTTTCGCCGCCGAGCAGCGCGAAAGACCTACCGCCGCTGGAACTGTTCTATTCCATAAGCAGTCCGTACTCGTATCTCGCGTTACAACGCATTTGCGATATTGCGGATGCGTTCAATCTGGATCTCAAAATACGACCGGTCTTGCCGATGGTTATGCGCGGACTACAGGTGCCGAAGCCAAAGTTACTCTATATCGCAAGCGATGTTACTCGCGAGGCGGAGCAATATGAGGTGCCTTTTGGCAAGTTCAACAGACCGCTCGGCATCGCTGCTGAACGGGTTCTTGCGACTTGCTTCTATGCACTTGGAGAAAAGAAAGAACGCGATTTCCTGCGTTGCCTAGGTGCAGCGATCTGGACGCAGGGCGTTGACGTTGCGAGTGACAAAGGCTTGCGTAAAATCACGGGTCGCACCGGGCTATTCTGGCCGGATGTGAAAGCGGCAATCGATAGCGACGACTGGCGTCAGATGGTCGAAGAGAATCGAGCCTCGATGATGGAATCCGGGTGCTGGGGTGTCCCGACCATACGGTTCGGTGACTACACCGTCTGGGGTCAGGATCGCCTTTGGTTGTTGGTGCGGCAAATCGAAGAACAGTGCGATACAGGTGACGGGATTTTGATATGACAACAGTAATTTTTTCTCACGGTCAGGAGTCGGGCCCTTGGGGTACCAAGATTCAGGCCATGGCTGAACTGGTCAAGAGCATCGGATGCAGCGCAGATAGCATCGACTATCAGGGTATTGCTGATCCGACCGACCGGGTTAGTAAACTAATTGCAGAGTGCGCAGATATTGATGATTCGCTGGTTTTGGTTGGATCCAGCATGGGCGGTCACGTCGCCACCGCTGCTGCGGCTGAGCTGAATGCAGCCGCCTTGTTTGTGCTGGCACCCGCGTATTTCATGCCCGGCTACGAGGAGTTGACGCCAACGCCGCCAGAAATACCGATTGCTATCGTCCACGGCTGGGACGACGACGTTGTGCCGGTTGAGAACAGCATTCGATTTGCTGCCGCCTGCAACGCCGCATTGCATATACTCGATGGTGATCATCGGTTGACCGAAAATATCGATGAAATCAACTACTATCTCAAACGATTTATTGAGACTCTCAAGCAATGAGCTGATGTATTACAGGAGATAGGTAATGAGGTTTTTACTCGTTCTAATCGTGGTTGCGTTCGCGGGATGCGGCAGCCCAGCTGAAAACAAACCATCTACACGCGATTCGCATTCAGAGGAAGCGGATCCCGCTGCAGGTAGCTTGGAGGAATCGGTCAGGACACCGATGGACAAAGCGCAAAACGTAGAGAACGTATTGCAGGACTCGGCTGATGCACGCAATGCTGCGATCGAAGAAGCGTCCGACGGTACCTGATATTCGTGAATTTTATCGTCAGACCTCTTTACTGGCTCGCCGGTAAAATATTTTCAGTTTGGGCGCGACCGGCAATTCAACCGGAAGTGCCTTCTGAAATCATTACCGATAGCGAGGCGGAAATTTGCTACGTCCTCGAGAACGGCGGCCTCGCAGATCTGCTCGCACTTGAGCGTGCCTGCGAAAAGAGCGGCCTGCCATCACCCAGTCGATCCTTCAAGTTTTGCGAAAAGCGCTTTTCACGTCGTTTGGTTGTGCTGCGTCCGCTGGAGGGTGTTCTGTTTCGTAGCGCCAAAGCGGAAGGATCTCGACGTCTGCGACAGATAGTTGAAGCAGCAAACGGCAGTAGCAAAGAATTATTGTTGATTCCTGTCGCAATTTATTGGGGTCGATCGCCCGACAAGGAAGCATCCTTCTTCAAATTATTATTCTCGGAGAACTGGAGCGTCGTCGGTCGAGTGCGAAAATTCTTCGCGACCTTGCTGCACGGCCGCAGCACTTTGCTTCGCTACAGCGATGCACTCCCACTGACATCCATTAATCAGGACGACCTTGGTGCTGCGATCGAATTTCGCAAGGTATCGCGGATTCTGCGAGTGCATTTTCGTCAACGTCGTACGGCAACCGTAGGTCCGGATCTTTCGCATCGCCGCACTATGGTGAACGAAGTCCTGCATGCACCCGCGGTGCGTAAGGCAATTCAGGCCGAGGCGGGAGATGATCCGCGCAAGCAGGAAGCATCGCGCGAAAAAGCTCGCGCCTATGCTATGGAGATTTCTGCCGATATTTCGTATCCAGTGATTCGCCTGATGCTGCGTGTGCTGGGTTGGGTATGGAATAGGATTTACGACGGCATCGAGTTGCAGCATGTCGGACGACTGCACGATGTTGCGAAAGAAAAAGAAGTCATTTACACACCCTGCCATCGCAGTCACTTCGACTACTTGTTGCTTGGCTACATCGGCTACAGCGAAGGCTTGTCCGTGCCGCACATCGCCGCAGGTATCAACCTCAACATGCCAATAGTTGGCCCGATCCTGCGTCGCGGCGGCGCTTTCTTTCTGCGCCGCAGCTTTCGCGGTAATAGGTTATATGCAGCCGTTTTCGATGCGTACCTGCACCAGGTTCTGGTGCGCGGACACTCTATCGAATACTTTGTCGAGGGCGGGCGCAGTCGTACCGGGCGATTACTCGAGCCCAAGGCCGGCATGCTGGCCATGACGGTACGCTCATACATCAAGGACCCAAAACGCCCGGTAGTGTTTGTGCCCGTCTATTTCGGCTATGAAAAACTGATAGAGGGTGATTCGTTTATCAGCGAGCTCGGCGGTGGAGACAAAAAGTCGGAGTCGCTGTTCGGTGTTTTTCGGTCTATTAAATCTTTGCGGGAAAACTTTGGCAGCGTTTACGTCAACATCGCGGAGCCTATCGATCTCGAGCCGCTTCTGGATGCTGCCGATCCAAATTGGCGAGAAAACGCGTTGTCTGATGAACGGCCAAAATGGCTTAACGACGTCATAGAGAAACTCGGCAATGAGATCATGTGCGGTATCAATGCTGCAGCTGCAGTCACGCCGATCAGTTTGCTCGCATATGTCTTGCTGGCGACACCTAATCAGAGAATCGGGGCTGCAGAGCTTGAGGCGCAGCTGAAGCTCAGCGTCAAGCTGATGAATCGTTTTCGATACTCCGACTCGGTGACGGTGCCGGACTGGAAGCCAAGTGAAATCATTGCGCACGGCGAGAAACTCGACGTCATAAGCCGCAGGCCACACCTGATGGGTGACGTGATCGATATGACTGAGCATACGGCCGTGCTCATGACGTACTTCCGCAACAATATATTGCATCTGCTTGCATTGCCGGCATCGGTGGCATGTTGCTTTATTCAGGGCCGTCGGCTCGAAATGACGGAAATTCATCGCCTGATGCGTTTGATATATCCGTTTATGGCCAAAGAATTGACGCTGCAATGGGAAACCGATGACATTGTTGATGTGACGGTTGAGGCTGTGGACGCGCTCGTGGAGCAAAAGCTTCTCACGCGCGACGGCGATACCCTGGTCCGGCCGGCTGCGGGATCTGCTGAGGTTTATCAGCTGTTGATGCTCGGACAGTCGATGGTGCCGATGCTGCAGCGCTTCTATCTGGTTGTGGCCCTGCTCGTAAATCACGGTAGCGGCACCCTGTCGCGAATTCACCTGGAGAAGATGTGCCAGGCGAGCGCCGAACGATTGTCCATGATTTATGGCCTGCACTCGCCGGACTTCTTCAACAAGTCTCTATTCCAGGATTTCATTCGCAAGTTGCAGGACCAGGAAGTATTACGCCGCAATGACGATGGCCTGTTGGACTTTGATGAAGTCCTGATTGGCATCGGTGCCGATGCGCGGCTGGTTCTCGGAGAGGAAATTCGCCATAGCATCCTTTCTTTGACGGTACCCGAGGAGCCGGCTGAAGAATGAAAGTAGTATCGTTTTATCGTTTTCTGGACCTGCCGGAAGTGGATCAATTTCGCGATGAGCTGCAGTCACTCTGCGAAGAGCAGGGCCTGCTCGGAACAGTTCTCGTCGCAAACGAAGGATTCAATGGCACGCTCGCCGGCGAGCAACTCGCCGTTGAAACCGTCTTCAGCTGGATCAAGCGCAAGCTCGAGTTGGATGCATCAATCGACGCGCGCTGGACGGACGCTGCCGAGGCACCTTTCTTACGCATGCGCGTACGCCGCAAGAATGAGATCGTCACGTTGGGTCGACCGGATATCCTGCCGCACGAGAAAACGGGCATTCATGTGCAACCCGAGAATTGGAACGCCCTGATTGCGGATCCAAATGTGCTGGTGGTTGATACCCGCAATCACTACGAGATTGAAGTGGGTACGTTTCCAGGTGCGGTGGATCCGAAAACCGACAATTTTCGGCAATTTAACGACTTCGCAATCGAACTGGCCAAGACCTCCAGCGACAAACCATTGGCCATGTTCTGTACTGGTGGTATCCGCTGCGAAAAGGCATCGGCGCTAATGCTGGAACTAGGATTCGACGAGGTCTACCACCTGCAAGGCGGTATTCTCAACTACCTCAAAGATGTACCCGATGAAGACAATCACTGGGACGGCGAATGCTTCGTCTTCGATAAACGCGTCGCCGTCGACCGCGACCTCGCTGAAGGCGGCTACGTCCAATGCCACGCCTGCCGACGGCCGCTCTCCAGCGAAGATCTGGCCTCTGAACACTACGTCGAAGGTGTGTCCTGCCCGCACTGCATTAGCTAGAGAAGCTGGCAATGGCGCGCTCGCCCTTCCCTCAGACTGCCTTAATTCGCTCAGGTCGAACACGCCATTGCCAGCTTCTCTAGCAGCAGCACAGCGTGTTCTACCAATGTAGTTAGCGGTAGGGTGGGGTGCTTGTCCTGAGCGAATTAAGGCAGTCTGAGCACAGGATAAGTGCGCCGCCCTGCCGCTAACGGCGCAGACTAGGCATCGAGGTCGGGAATAAGCTCGCTTTCGAGGTTGATAATCATGTCTTTGATGAGAAGTTTGCGCTTCTTCAATCTTCGGATGCGCAATTGATCGATCATCGGGTCGTGTTGCAAGCGGTCGATCAGGTAGTCCAGATCCCGGTGGCTGACGCGTAACTCACGCAGCCTGTCCAGAGTCTTGAAACATTCAGTATCGACTTTTTCTGTCATCGGATCCTATGCTACTCGCCGTCTGCGAGTAGCGCCAGCCAGTCATGATCGTTCGGGCCTGTGACCACAAACCAGGGGTTCAGGATGTCGGCTTTCTTGTTGTATGACAAAGGTTTACCGTCCAGTTCCAGTACTTGTCCGCCGGCTTGCTCTACTACCGCTTGTGCTGCTGCTGTATCCCACTCGGAGGTTGGTCCGAGACGCGGGTAGATGTCTGCATTGCCTTCAGCGACCGTGCAAAACTTAAGAGAACTGCCCATCGCTACCATGTCATGGTCGCCAAGCTTGGCAAGAAATGCGTCGAGGCTCGTGCCGCG
>RCNC010001844.1_pt1 | contig 14273 bp, 9 predicted proteins | sample 2041301 | NCBI WGS metagenome assembly RCNC01 (sample SAMN09708231, study PRJNA481090) | Marine sediment metagenome, whole genome shotgun sequencing project. | biome: marine sediment; feature: ocean; material: sediment; isolation source: Sewage treatment plant 13A marine sediment (STP13A) ... | reverse complement strand
AACCACCACCATCCTTAATCGGCCAGTTTTAGGGGAGAAACTGGCCGATTAAGACCAAAATGCTGGTATTTTTTAGCATCTTTTATCAATTTTACAATAGGTTACTGTGGCCCGACCCTCGCCTTCCTCTACCTCGCCTCCTCGCCTAAGTTCATAAACGCTGCCATATGAGAGAACAACTCAAAAAGTAATCCGGCAATACCAGTCTAATAACCAGATATAGATGAACTTTAATTGATTGACATGATACTTGTTTATGGGTAAATATGGGTAATCTTATGGGTATGAGAAAGAGGATAAATTATGAAAGAACCTTCTGTAACCATCACAAAAGAAATATTAAATTTAATTACCGGGATAGACGAGTTCAAGGGTGAGTGGAAAGCCCTTGGTAATCTGGCACCTGAACGTCTCAATGCTTTAAAAAGAGTTGCGACAATAGAATCCATTGGTTCGTCAACCAGAATTGAAGGGGTAAAGTTAACGGATCAGGAAATAGAACAGCTATTATCCGGGCTTGATAAAAAATCTTTTGGTTCACGGGATGAGGAAGAAGTTGCCGGATATGCGGAGAGTATAAACGTTGTTTTTGAATCTTTTGAAGAAATCCCACTAACGGAGAACTATATTAAGCAGCTGCACAAAATTCTATTAAAATACAGTACCAAAGATACACGTCACCGAGGTGAATATAAAAAGATGCCGAACCATGTTGAGGCGTTTGATAATGATGGCAAAAGCCTGGGAGTAATTTTTGAAACCTCGTCACCCTTTGATACACCGAAGGATATGAAAGCATTGTTAAAGTGGACAAAAAGCAAATTTGACGAAAAGGAACTTCACCCTTTACTGATTATTGCGATATTTATCGTTCATTTTCTGGCAATCCATCCCTTCCAGGACGGCAATGGAAGGCTATCCAGAGTATTGACGACGTTACTGCTTCTTAAAAATGGTTATTTATACGTTCCTTACAGCTCTATGGAAAGCGTAATTGAACGAAACAAAGACAATTATTATCTTGCATTAAGAAGAGCACAGAGTACATTTAAATCAAAGAAAATAAAACTTGAATCATGGATACTATTTTTTCTAAGAGCTCTTAAGACCCAGAAAGATATATTGGCTGAAAAGATCGTACGTGAAAAGATAATTACAAAACTTCCAAAACTGTCAAAACAAATCATTGAACTGATAAAAAAACATGGTGAATTATCTATATCTGAAGTTGAATCCATGACGAAAGCCAACAGGAACACAATTAAAGTACGGTTACGTGAACTTGTTACGGATAAATATTTACTAAATTTGGGAAAAGGAAAAGGAACCAGATATACAAGCGGCATGAAATAAAATATCCGTATTAATAATTATCATATCAGCTTGTTCCGCTCCACTCAGATCTTTTAATATTACGCAGCCATTTACCGCTGCCCTTCATGTCATCACGGTCTTTCCATATTTATGAATCCCCCTAAGCTGACTTTAAACAAAATAACTCAGTCGAATGAATTTTACAACTTTTTTGGTCTCATTCGCTAACGATAGACTTGACACTTTTAACCCGACAACGTAACTTACCAGCTCTATTTAGCGGAAGCATTTTTTTGTGACAGGCGTAAGAGGTACGGGTTGCACGTTTCTGGTTATTAAACAAAATATTCATCTGTATTTTAACACGCAGCTCACAGAGATAACTAATTATTAAAACAACCTATTATCTCAAAACCTGATTGATTCGAATTACTACTAACCCATCATTTTTTAGTAACGAATGTTTTATAAATCTGAATCGCCATGGAAGAAGAAAGAGTCGTCATAACAGGCTTGGGAACAATAAACTCTATAGCGAAGAGTGTGCCCGAATTTTATAAGGCCTTACGAGAAGGCGCATGTGGTATTGGTCCTGTTACTGTTTTTGACACCAGCAACTCCAGAACCCAGACCGGCGGAGAAGTAAGGGGGTTAAGCCATCAAGATATATTCCCTCGTGAATTCTCTGTAAAGAGGATGTCCCGTTCTGACATTATGGCCATGGCTGCAACTTTAGAGGCTTTAAAAGATGCAGGACTTTTTCCAGTGCCGGATGCACTATTGGAGGATACAGGTGTTGTTATCGGGGGCGGAGCCGGGGGAATGCTGGAGTGCGAGGAGGCTTATAGGTACTATCACACGGGTATGAATAAAAACGTTCAATTTTCCCGTTTTTCATCGCTGTGTTGCGCTTCTTCAGGCGATCACATCGCATCCAAACTTTCGCTTATGGGTCCTAAAACAACATTCATGACCGCCTGTTCGTCCGGAGCTACGGCCATAGGATACGCCAGAGACCTGATTCGTAATAAAATGGCCAAAGTCATCATCGCAGGTGGTACCGAACCACTTTCCAGGATTACTTATGCCTCATTTAATTCGTTGAAAGCGGTAGATAAAGAATACTGCAAGCCCTTCGATAAAAACCGTCAGGGTCTTTCCCTCGGAGAAGGCGCTGGAATCATGATCCTCGAATCATTGAGTCACGCACAAAGCAGGAGCGCTCGAATCTATGGGGAGATACTTGGATATGGGGTGAGCTGCGACTCATACCACATGACTGCCCCTGACCCGGATGCTTCCGGTGCTGTGCGTTGCATGGATGCAGCACTGAACGACGCCGGAGTTCACCATACATTAGTAAACTATGTCAATGCTCACGGTACCGCTACACCTGCAAACGATCTTATGGAAACCAAAGGAATCAAGAAAGTATTTGGTGAAAGAGCATATAAAATACCTGTAAGTTCTACCAAGTCGATGACCGGCCACACACTTGGTGCCTCCGGAGCAATTGAAGGTGTGGTTTCTGCTTTAGGAATCGTTTATAGCTTTATTCCGCCTACAATCCACAGCACTGAGCCTGATCCTGAGTGTGATCTTGATTATGTTAAAGAGGGTTCACGAAAAGCGGATGTCTCTATCGTTCTTTCCAATTCATTTGCCTTTGGTGGCAACAACACTTCCATCGTCTTTGGAAAATTTACTAAAAAGGGCATTATAAATGAGTAGGAGAGTGGTGGTAACAGGCGTTGGTATGGTCACTCCCCTAGGGGTGGGAAAGAATACCTTTTCACAGAAACTTTTCAAAGGAAATTCCGGTATCTGTCCAATTACATATTTTGATACAGCCCGGTTTCCGTCCAGTCTGGGAGCGCAGGTCTCCGACTTCTCCCCAGGGGATTTCATTTCAAGGAAAAACTTAAGAAAGATGGATCGCCTTTCCCGTATGGCAGCAGCTTCATCACGAATGGCTATAGACGATGCTGGAGTTAATATAGACTCAATTAACAGGGACCGGATGGGAATTATTCTTGGAACGGCCTACGGAAGCACCGACGTTTCGGTTCAGTTCGCCGGAATACTTTTTGATGAAGGCCCAAGGATGGTCAGCCCCATTCTGGTACCTAACTCAGTAATGAACGCTCCTGCAGGGCATACATCCATAGAGCTGAAATTCAGGGGCATAAACTCTACAGTTAACCACCACGAAGCTTCGGCAGAGACTGCAATTGCTTATGCTGCTGCTGAGATAAAACGTAACAGTGCGGATGTCATGCTTACCGGAGGCACTGAAATCATTTCAGAATTCTTTTATGAAATTTTGAACAGGTTCAGGGCTCTCTCCACTGCAAATAAAAGAATAGAGGAAGCACGTCCCTTTGACACTATGCGAAACGGTTTCGTAGCCGGAGAGGGGTCGGGAATTTTATGCTTGGAAGACATGGAGCACGCCGAAGCCAGGGGGGCTAACCCGTATTGTGAAATCGTGGGTTGGGGCATGAGCGCCTACCCGTCCCCACCCACAGACTGGCCTTCAGATCCAAAAGGGCCTGTCCTGGCAATGACAAGGGCTCTTGACTCTGCAGGAATTGACTCCGACAAAATTGATTATATTTGTGCCTCTGCAAACGGTGGAAGGAATTTAGACATTCTCGAAGCTGAGGCTCTGTCCACTGTATTTGCAACAGAAGGTAAAAGACCATTTATCTCTTCCATCAAAGGAGCCGTTGGCGAAAGCTTCTCTTCGGGAGGGATAAGAGCCGCAGCCATGGCGATATCGATAAAAGAAAAAGTCATACCTCCCACATTGGGACTTAAAAATCCGATAAAACCCCTTCGGTTCGTATTAAATTTAAAGAAAGCTACCCAAATTAATTTCGGCATGGTTAACGGGTTTTCATCCGGCGGGACATTTGTTTCTATAATATTAAGGGCACTTTAACCTTGATGGCTAAGTAAAAAGTCCCACCTACTGCGTTGTAGCGGTTTTTCAGGCACTCGGCATACTTTAATTAGACGGTATTCCCATATTAAAATCTTTTCTTTATAATTGATGAATTCGTAAAAAATCTAATTTCACCTCCCCTGCCTATTAACCATGAAATTCAACAAGGTGACTGTAAATTGTAGTTATTGTCAGTTTAAGTATGCATGCTACAGGAATGGAAATTATCATTCCTAAGATCCCGCCTATCTGAGCACCTATGATTATTACAATGGCGACAGTAACCGGGTGAAGGTTAGCAATTTTTGCCACCACCAGAGGAATAACAAAAAAATTGTCTATGAGCTGGGCAACGATATAAACAGCGATGACTATCAAAAACTCAAGGCCGGGCACCGAGTTTACCAGCGCAATCAGCACCGCAGGTACAGCCCCTGCAACCGGGCCTATATAGGGAATTAAATTGGACAGCCCCGCAAAAACAGCAAGGATAACCGCATATGGAAAATCGATGTTGCCAGCCCAAGCCAGATGCAAAACCCTACTATGCCGGCTTCAAGGAGTCTTGCACGTATAAAATCGCCAAGTTGAACGTTTATCCGGTTTTGTAGATTTAGCGCAAGTTCAAAAAAATTATTGGGAACCAGAGCTAAAAGTTTCTTGGCGACTGCCTGGCCGTCAAGAAGCATGAAAAATGCAAAAAAAGGGGCAAGGATTATAACCACTAACGATGATGAAATTATATCAGGTAAATTGTCAAATAGTCCTTTAAAAAATATTATTAATGTTGCCCCCAGGCTCTTGCTGATATCGATCTTGTACATATTAAATAAAAAAGAATTTAGCTTCTGTTCTAAGATGGCCAGAAGATTTAACGTACCTTCTATAAACTTTGGCAGCTCATTCTTAAAGGCCGACAGCTGACTGGCAGTCGCCGGAAGTAAAATATAAATACCGAACCCCGCAACAGCAGATATTAAGATGAATAAACCAGTAACTCCGATCCTTCTTGATACTCCGGTTCTTTCAATAGCACTTACAACAGGTGCAAGAAGATAATAAATAACAAATCCGAGCACAAATGAAACCAGTATGTTTTCTGTTTTGAAAACAACAACTGTACACAGCATGAGTATGCCGACCACTGCGAAGGATTTGATAAACCGCTCTCTTGTTAAGCTTTTCATATTATATTTTCGCGAGCCTAAGTGCTGCTTTGTGACTGAAGTAGTGTAAGTTGTTCTTCCAATATCGATACCCTGTCAGTTGTTTCTTTTAAACGCCTGCCTATCACCTCACCCAGGCGAAGAGCAATTTTTACACCTATACCAGGCCTTCTTTCCAGAATTTCAAGTAAATCAGGTTTAAAAAAGCCGATAAGGGATGTATCTTCTCCTGCTATCGCCGTTGCACTGCGTCTCCCGTTCTCCTCAACCAGGGAAAGTTCACCAAAAAAATCGCCTGATACAAGTTTTGTAATAATAATTCCGTGTGGACTTTTATTTTTATCCGAAATAATTTCTTCTACTGTAATATTTACATGCCCGTTTGCAATAATATACATGCCGACACCGACCTCACCCTGGTGAAAGACAACTTCACTGGTTCGATATTTACGAAGGTGAACAATGTTAGTAACAAACTTGAGCTGTTTGGAACTAAGATCGGTAAATAAAATATTCTCTTTTAAATTTGTACTTATTTCTTTTTCTTCAGTGGTTCGTTTAAAATAATTTTTCCATAAAATATCTGCCATGGTTTCAGCTCCGGTTTTGAATATTAACTAATGACGGTCTCGTAACAAGTATCACCGATGGTGCCCGCAGGAAATGCCCTTGGGGTGCTAAGTAGAAAGTTCCATATACAAGGCGCAGTGGTTTTTCAGAGACGAGGCAATACATGTAGTATGCCGAGTTTCTGAAAAACTGCTGCAACGCAGTAGATGGAACTTTTTACGACGCCATCAATATATGATTAATATGCTCTGCGCTTTAATCGCACCATATCAATTATTTGAATTTTGTTTTCCTGGTTGGTTATCAATCCCTTATCCCGCAGGATTTTAAGCTCCTTATTAATACTTTCCCTTGTTGATCCTATCATATCGCCAAGCTCTTTCTGCGTCACGTTTAAATCTATGTAAATTCCGTCGCCATCTTTTCGGCCATAAGCCTCCGCAAGATCCATAAGTTTCTTTGCCAGTCTGGCCGAAACACTTAAAAAGCAGGTGCCTTCCAGGAAATCATCTGTATTGCGCAGTCGTTTTGTAAGCTGGGAAAGTATTGATTCCATTGCGTTAATATTGGAGTGTAGAAATAAGAGAAAGTCGTTTCTGCTGAGCACATAAATTTTTGAGGATTCCATTGATAAAGCGTCTGCTGATCTTGGTTGTCCGTCAAAAAGCGCCATTTCACCAAAAAAATCCCCTTTGGAAAAAATAGTTACTATGACTTCATCGCCCAATCTCGATGGAAGCACAATTTTAATAGTGCCTTGTTTAATTATATAAAGAGACGAACCTTCGTCACCTTTTTGGAAAAGCGTTTGTCCTTTTTTTAAAGACTGGAGGCGGACACATTCTGATAAACTTTTAAGATCTGGATCGCTCAATGATTTAAATAAGGGTATTTTGTTAAGCAGTTGTTGCGGACTGAATATGGACATGTTTTTTTTACTCCAAATAATTTAATTCATTCAGTTGAACTGTTACATTTATCGTTTATCATAGAAATCATATATCACATCCTCCGTTAAATTGCACTGCCTTATTGCCATGATGAGTTTTTGTGTAAGTTTTTTGCCTTTCGAACCCTCTTGCTGTCTGTGTCATACTTAATTGGCATAAACAATGCAGGTTTAATTATACTACATTGACATTTTTTCTTTATTTTTTTGGAAGCAACATCCTGCTGTGATCTTTCTTGGTGACTGGAAGCAGGTCCTGCAAAAAAAATGGCATATGACTTAACCCGTCATATTCACTCTGTGATAAATGCGGGATAAGCTGCGGCAGGTATCTGCGCGGTAAAATGGCTTTTTGCAAAGGTCTCGGAAATAAAATGCCCTCGCTGGTACTTATCAGCGAAGGCATTTTATGAGGTACAGATGGAGTAAGATAGAACTTAGGGCTGGAGCTAATTTATAATAGCAACATCCATGCCATTATAGCAATATTATCACTCTTATGTTACATGAGATGTTATATTCAATTAAATTATTAAGATAGCAATGCTTTACTAAAATTAACGATCAGGCAAGTATTGTTGATTATGCAGGAAAAATCAAAGCGTAAAGCATTATTTATATTGCGGTGCAAAAAATACATTTCGGATAGTTGATTAACATGGTCATCAGTTTTAGCAGTTTAGCAAATTTAAGTTCACATTAAATCCCTGGTAGTTAAAATAACAGTTGCTATTTTGCTTCTGTTTGATATTTTTAATTTTTCTTTCACTTCGAAGTTTGATGAACTCGTAAAAAGTATCATCGATGGTGCCCGCAGGAAATGCCCTTGGGGTGCTAAGTAGTCCGCCGCAGACGGACCATATGCCCCCGCTAAAAATCAGCGGGATAAAAAACACAGTAGATGGGACTTTGTACGACGCCATCAAGGTTGATCTACCTGGAACAGATGCAGGAGGAGGTAATTGATAAATGATATTCAAAAAATTGATTGCAGCAATCTTCTTACTCGGCTTTATTATTTTTTCAGGTTTGGCTCTTGCTTCCAGCCAGGATAATGTTCCAACCCATGCTTCAAAAAACCCGGCGACAGTCGCCGATGAAGAGCATGCTACCCCGGAAACAGGAAATAAAGAGGCTCTTCACGGCGCAAAAACACATGAGGCAGAAGGTGCCGGCCATGGCCATGCTAATTTAGGAGAAATTTTGCCGCTATGGAGCTGCATTCCATTTGCATGTATGCTTCTTTCCATAGCTCTTTTTCCCCTTGCCGCTCCGAATTTCTGGCACCATCATTTTGGCAAGGTCTCTGCGTTTTGGGCGGCATCTTTGGGGATACCTTTTTTGCTTGCCTTTAAAGGAATAGCTCTGCATGAAATTCTTCATATTGTCCTTGCCGACTATGTTCCCTTCATCATACTGCTTTGGGCTCTTTATACGGTTTCAGGGGGGATATTGCTACGTGGCTCTTTGCGAGGCACGCCCATTGTAAACACAGTAATATTGATTATCGGTACAATACTGGCTTCATGGATGGGCACCACCGGAGCTGCCATGCTTTTGATTCGTCCATTTTTAAAAGCTAATGATTATCGAAAAAACAGAACCTTTATGGTGGTCTTTTTCATTTTTCTGGTGGCAAATATTGGTGGTTCTCTAACACCGCTCGGTGATCCACCGCTCTTTTTGGGATTTCTCCATGGTGTTACCTTTTTCTGGACCTTTAAGATAATGCCTCATATGTTGTTAACAGTTGGGATTCTTCTGACAATTTACTTTTTCCTCGATTCATACCATTATAAAAAAGAAGGAGCGACGGTCCCGGAAAATGAGGCCAAAGAGCCGCTGAAGTTAGAAGGAATACATAATTTTCTTTTCCTTGCCGGCATTGTCGGATCGGTCCTAATGAGCGGAATGGTAAACTGGGGTGATGTCAACACATTCGGCATTCACCGGGCAATACAGGATTGGGTTCGGGACGGCCTTCTAATCGTAATGGGCATTCTTTCTCTGGTAACTACTTCGAAAATACTGCGCGAAGACAACGATTTTACATGGTTTCCAATCGTTGAAGTCGCCTATTTGTTTATAGGGATTTTCATTACCATGATCCCGTGTCTTCTTATACTTAAGGCTGGCTCCAAGGGGGAACTTGCCTTCCTGATCAGTGCGGTAAAGGAGCCGGTTCATTACTTTTGGATAACGGGTATGCTTTCCGCTTTTCTGGACAACGCACCGACTTACCTTACATTTTTTAACACCGCCATTGGAAGTTTTTATTCCGGAATGACGGAAGCTCAGGCTGTACCTCTTCTTATGACAGAAAATGCTATTTTCCTTAAAGCAATATCCACAGGGGCAGTTTTCTTCGGCGCCTGCAGTTATATTGGCAATGCGCCAAACTTTATGGTACGATCCATTTCCGAGGAGGCAGGCACACCCATGCCAAGCTTTTTCGGTTACATATTGAAATATTCCCTGGTCTTTTTGATCCCGACTTTTATAGTTGTCACGCTTATTTTCTTTTAGGGCAAAGCATGGATAAAATAATAAAAAAAGAATCAAACATCGCTATTATTGGAGGAGGGATGGTTTGCAAGTCAATCCTCCAGCTTTTATTTAGTAAAAACCTTGAGAGCCAGAGGCCTAACATTCTGGGTGTAGTTGATATAGATGGTAATGCGGAATGTTTGAAATTTGCTAAAGAGAAGGGAATATACACCACCAGCGACTATAAAGACCTATTTAAGCTTAAAAAACTCGATTTAATTTTGGAACTGACCAAAGACGAAAATCTTCGGGAAACGATAAAAAAGACCAAACCTTCCGGAGTAAGTTACATCGATCATTTCGACGCCGTGCTGGTATGGAACTTTTTTCAAATTAAAAAAGAAAAAGCTAAATTTCTCAAAAAACTGCATAACAGCAGGGATGACTTTGAAAAAATAATCGAAGTGTTTGAGCAATTTTCAGACCACTTTGAAAACATAATTACCGAAAGGAGTGATTATTCAAAAAGGATAAGAAAAGAGCTGGTTGAAAGTGAAAAAACCATGTCCCAGATAGTACAGGGTAGTACTATACCGACGTTTGTTATCAACAAAGATCATATTATTACCCACTGGAACAAGGCCTGCGAGAAACTCACAGAATTCTCTGCTGATGAAATGGTCGGAACCAACAAACAATGGGTGCCCTTTAGATCCGGAGAACGACCGACCATGGCTGATGTGATACTGGATGAAATGAAAGTGGAGGATATAAAAAGATATTATGCCGCCAAATGGCGTAAATCGGATTTGCTCGAAGGTGCATACGAAGCTGAAGAATTTTTCCCCAACCTTGGAGAAAACGGAAAGTGGCTTTTTTTTACAGCGGCTCCCATAAAAGGGCCTGACGGAGAGATAGTTGGGGCGATTGAGACTCTGTGGGATAAATCCGAGGAGAAAAGGGCGGTGCATAGCCACGAGCGTCATAACAGGGAACTTTCCGCCCTTTGTTCTATTTATACCGCACTAAATTCTTCTTTGAGCATGGAGGAAAGGCTGAGCGAAATCTTTTATGAGATCGTCGATTATTTGTTGGTCGGCGGCGTCTCTATGTTTCTAATGAAACCGGATGGAAATATTTCCCTTAAATATTCTTTTGGAATTGGCAAAGATCTTAGTGTGGATGACAGAAAGGACAGCATGATTCATAGAGTATTTGAGGAGGGAAAACCAGCCGTATTTGAAGACGTAACAGAGGATGCCAAAGGGGAAATCGGGTTTTTTGCCAAAGAAGGCGTAAAATCTTTAGTGTATGTTCCCATCAGGGCAAAAGAAAAATCCGCCTATGGTGTTTTGCGTGTGGCCAGCAGGCGCTCCGGAAGGTTCGACCCTGAGGAAAGGGATATTTTGGAACTCATTGGTAACAGAATAGGAGCCGCCGTCGAAAATGCCATGCTTAATGAGCAGTGCATGATGTCGGAGGAAAAGTATCGATCTCTTTTCAATAATGAGCCTCACCCTATTTTTATTCTGAACATGAAAACATTTGAAATTCTGAATATCAATAAAAGGGCTGAAGAAGGGTACGGTTACTCAAGAGATGAATTTTTAAGGATAAATTTTTTAGATCTGGGGAATGGACAGAGCAAAGAAATACCCAACGCTATAGCGAGGTTACCTAAAGATAAATCGAAGCTTTTTTTAAAAAAACAGCATTTAAAAAAAGGGGGCATCCCATTTTTTGTCAATATAAATATTTGTTATGCGGAATACGGCGGGGGGTATGTCCTTTTAGCCACCACCACCGATATTAGCGAAAGCATTGAAAAGGAAGCCCAGCTGATACAGGCCAGCAAAATGACTACTCTGGGAACAATGGCCGCAGGCATGGCCCATGAAATAAATCAACCGCTGAATGTGATCCAGGTCTGTGCCGATTTCTTTTCGAAAATGATAAAAAAAGGAACCCCCATAAATGATGAAGATTTAAAGTCCATGGCCAACGATATCAGTAAAAATGTACAGCGGGCTTCCGGAATTATAAAACATATGCGTGATTTTGCCAGGCAGTCTGAAGTTGTCAAAACAAAAGTAAATATTAACGATCCCATTAAAGATGTATTTAAAGTGCTGGGCCATCAATTGAAAGTCCATCAGATCGAACTGAATCTCGATCTTGACCCAAGGCTGCCCTGTATTATGGCCGATCATAATCGTCTGGAGCAGGTCTTTATTAACCTGGTGACCAATGCGGTGGATGCCATGGACAAAAAAGGCGATGAACTGGGAGACATGGACTGGAAAAGGCTGCTGAAGATAAAATCGTTTACTGAAAACGATCAGGCGGTTGTTACCGTTACTGATACCGGCACAGGTATTCCCCCTGAGATAATAGATAAGATATTCGAGCCATTCTTCACCACCAAGGAAGTAGGCAAGGGAACAGGATTGGGTATCAGTATCAGTTACGGAATTGTAAAAGACTATAACGGCACCATTAAAATAAAAAGCGAAGTTAATAAAGGAACCACATTCGAAATAAGATTTCCGGTATCGGAATAATGCAAAAAATTTTACTAATAGATGATGAAGAAGACATCCTCAGGGTCCTTTCCATGTCACTGAAAATAGATGGCTATGACGTTGTGAGCGCTCTGAGTGGAAAAGAGGGCCTGGACGTATTTAAAAAGGAGTCTCCCGATATCATCCTTACAGATGTGAAAATGCCCGGTATGGATGGCATAGAGGTTTTAAAAGAGGTTAAAAAGATTAATCCTGAAACAGAGGTGATTATCATCACAGGCCATGGGGATATCGACACAGCCATAGAAGCTCTTCAATATGGCGCTTCTGATTTTATAAATAAGCCTGTCAGGGATGAAGCTCTATCCATCGCCCTTGACAGAGCAAAAGAGAAAATTGCTATCAGGCTGAAACTAAAAGAATATACCGATGATCTTCAAAATATGGTCAAAAGCGCCACTGAGGAGGTAAAAAGAAAATCCAATTTTCAGATAAAGCTGATAAAAAGTTCCAATGATGGGATCGTGGCTACAGATGACGATTGGAAAATAGTTACCTTTAACCCGGGAGCAGAGAGGATCTTTGGATATTCCAGATCTGAAGTTATTGGAAAGATGAAGGTGGTCGATCTGTATCCGCCGGAAATAGTCGGAGCTTTCAAAAACGAGGCTGAAAATAAACGAAATAATAAAGCGTGGCCTTGGAGAGAAATCAATGTTTTATCAAAAGACGAGAAAAATATCCCGGTAAGATTTACCGGAACTGTTTTATATGAAGAAGGGATGGCTATGGGCAGCGTTGCTTTTTTTCAAGACCTCAGAGAGATAAAGCGGCTTGAAAAGGAATTGATCAATTCTGAAAGACTGGCTGCTGTTGGCCAGACTGTGGCCGGGCTGGCCCATTATATTAAAAACATATTGATAGGGCTTAAAGGTGGAAGCTATATTGTAGATGTTGCCCTTGACAAAAATGATACCGACAAGTTAAAAAATGGCTGGCAGGCCATAAAAAGAAACATCGGACGGATATCAGATCTGGTTTTGGATTTGCTTACCTATTCCAAAGAAAGAGAACCGGATTATGAAAACTGCCTGCCCAATGAAATTGTCAATGATGTCTGTGAACTTGTTGAAGCAACGGCAAGGGAGCATCATATTGAAATTATAAAAGATTTTGACCTTTCCATCCATGAAGTATTAATGGATCCCAGGTCTATTCACCGCTCTTTATTAAACCTGGTTTCGAATGCCATTGATGCCTGCACTGCTGATGAGTATACCAGTAAGAAATGGCGGATTCATGTAAAGACAGTCCTTGAAAAAAGCAATATTATCCGATTTGAGGTAAAAGATAATGGGTCCGGCATGAGCGATGAGGGCAGGGCAAACCTTTTTGAATCCTTTTTCAGTACCAAACAAGGCAAGGGTACCGGCCTCGGTTTACTTGTTACCAGAAAACTCATAGAAGAACATCAAGGAAGGATAGATATAACATCTAAGCTGGGAGAAGGGACAACTTTTACTATTTTGTTGCCATATAAAGAAGCAGGCAAAGGATAGTGCGTTTGGGTTATATTGATGCAGCCAAAAAGGATCGTGTCCTGTCATGCATCAACTGACGCATCTTGCTTCTCTTTTTTTGCTTTCCGAAGCATTGCGTCTTCAGTTACATAGCGGGACTATGCGCCTTCAGGCGTGCCTTACGGGGGAAAAAAATACGGCGCAATCTTACGCGCCATTTGTTACATGACAGGACACTAAGGAGGTTTTATTATGGGCAAAAAGGTACTTTCTGTAGACGACGATCCTGATATAAGATTATTTGTCACAACCGTTCTGGAAGAATATGGTTATACTCCTTTAACAGCGTCAAACGGAGAAGAAGGTCTTGAAATAATAAAAAAAGAAAGACCGGATCTGGTCACGCTTGATGTTTTAATGCCAAGGCAAAGCGGAATTAAGATGTATAGAGAGTTAAGGACAGACGACTCGTTGAAAAACATTCCCGTTATTATACTATCAGGCATCGCCAGGCGGACATTCCTCCGCTCCCAGGAGGCTTTGACTGAATTCGGCAGTGAAAATGTACCGGAACCGGAAGCCTATCTGGAAAAGCCGGTTGAACCCGAAGAGCTGGCCGAGATGATAAAAAAAGTGATCGGCTGACTCCCGGCTTTAAAAGCAGGGACAGGTTGGAATTTAAAAACCGTTGGAATAATCAAATAGAATCAGAGATAAATTATGAAAATTAAAAAGCTTTTGTTTGCAACCAAACTCGAGGAATTATGGTTTGATGCCTTGCAATCTTTAATGGACCTG
>RCNC010001843.1_pt1 | contig 14277 bp, 14 predicted proteins | sample 2041301 | NCBI WGS metagenome assembly RCNC01 (sample SAMN09708231, study PRJNA481090) | Marine sediment metagenome, whole genome shotgun sequencing project. | biome: marine sediment; feature: ocean; material: sediment; isolation source: Sewage treatment plant 13A marine sediment (STP13A) ... | reverse complement strand
TGTAATTATGTGTTAAATGCCGATAAGGTCATTGCGCTGCCGAAACTTAAAACCCACTCCTTTCAGTATATGACACTGGCCTGCAAGATCATGTATGGCGTCGTTCCCGGTCTTATCAAGGCAAAATACCATGCTCAGTTCCCAAGAAGAGCTAGTTTTGCGGACATAATGCTGGATATTCTTACCATCGTAAAACCACACCTATATATCATGGACGGTATAATGGGAATGCAGGGCCAGGGACCTGGAAGCGGAGATCCGGTAAAAATGGATCTGGTTCTTGCATCAACAGATTATGTGGCCATGGACATTTCTGTATGCAAAATTTTGGGCGTTGAGCCCGTGGGCATACCGGCACTTAAAAGGGCTAAAGTTCGCGGTTTGTGGCCTGAGAGGATTGACTATCCGATCCGGGAACCCGAGGATGTTGCCTATAAAGGATTCAGACTACCAAACACGGCCGATCATCTGTTGACCGGCAAAAAACCTCCAAGAAAAAGTCCCGTTATTACGGATAAATGCACAGCGTGTGGGGATTGCGAAAGCATTTGTCCTAAAGATGCAGTCAAGATGAAAGGCCAGATGGCAGAGGTAACCTATTCAAAGTGCATAAGGTGTTTCTGCTGCCATGAGGTTTGCCCTGAAGATGCCATCATGTTGCGTAGTGTGAAGTTAAATTGAAATGGCATAGCGCTTTCACCCGAATACCATATTTTGGGGTCGAACAGTCTCGTTTGTAATTCAGTGTATCTGCTACATCTGCTATGAATTTACGTACTTAAATTTTCATGTATCTCCAACAGACCTGTAAGAAACCCAGATTAAAAGTCACTGCTATTTATCCGCCATTTTGACAACGTTTCAATTGGTTGTGATGTTAAATTCTGAAAATTAAACTGTTAAGTTATATATTGTACTGGCAAGGATCTCTTCCAGGATTAATCTCAATTCCTGGTATTGTTTCGGATACTTTTGAACAGCTTCGGCTGAAATTTTTATCTGCCTTTTGTGGATTTTGTCCAACTCTTCAGCGGTTATGATAATTTTGCGTTTCATTTGTATTTCCCTCCTAATTGTAACAGTTATGGCAATATGTCTTACCATCATCAGTCATAATTAGGGGTGATGTGTCTGAAGGTTTGAAAATAGAAGTTTTAGGACCAATCTCCGGCAAAAAGTGAGGGATTTGTTGTAAGAAAATTGTCTTGACCGGAAACACTTAAGCACCTATAATTCAACGAAATTTTATTGGTTATACTTTTTTGTATCAATTTAATTAACATCTTGCCCTTCAGGAGCCCCCATAAACAAAGCAGATCTCATTACAGCCCTTAAAAATGAAACCGACCTTACTAAATCTGAAGCTGAATCCGTTGTAGATTTATTCTTTACTCAAATGGCAAATGCCTTGGCCAACGGTGATAGAGCGGAAATCCGGGGCCTGTGCTCATTTTACGTCAAGAAATACAAATCATACACCGGCAGAAATCCAAAAACCGGTGGACAGGTCAAGATCAAGCCGAAGAAGCTTCCGTTTTTTAAATGTGGGAAAGAATTGAAAGAACGGGTGGATAAATAGAGAGATCTCCGCTGCTAACTATTCCCACCAACTGAGGTTGTCAAGGAGGATTTTAGAGATGTGGTACAGTAGACTCTGGATAATTAAAATTTGTCTGGTATTTTTGCTTTTGCCGGTAACCGCATGCAGTAAGGCTCAAACCAGACCGAAAGGCACAGAGACCCATGTACCCACGTCCTCAATGACGCAGGAAGAGCTTCAGGCAGCGGTTATCAGTTATGCCAACCGATTCATTGCCACAGTGGGACAGGCCGCTTTCAGATTTGAAGAAAAACTGCCCACACCCGAGGCGCGTCTCATTGCATCGGCGCGCAAAGCATACTCTTTGAGTGCCGTCACAGAAATTGCAGCAGGACCCCAACCCTGGCCAGATAGCCGTCGACTACATTCGCTTTAGCGATTTCGGCGACCTCGGTAAAAAGCCCAATCTTAAAGAAATTCAGACGCCGGGAGGTACGACGTTCAAACCAGGAAGATTCTATTTGAAAATCGTAACACCTTAATTTTGTATAAAAAATAGAAAAACCTATTCATAAACTCAAATTCTATGAGAACAGGAGGTATTAAGATGAACTTTTAATTAGTAGTTACCCCTAAAAGAAATTTAACATTCGTTGGTGTTATGGCCCTCATGACACTATTTTTCATTTTTGCATCGCGAGCGAATCATTAGCTCTCCACGTTTGCAATACTTGTCAAACACTGCTGAGAAAAAACCGTCTCTAATGAAAATCCGCATTATACTTCCTTTCCTGTCATTACATCAGACGTATTTATCTGTTTCCTTTGTTCTGTACATCGTTAAAACTTCCTGACAGTGAAGCAAACTTATGGTATAGTTGCCGCCATGAGTACATTTAATAGATGCGATATAGCATTTGATGACACAGGCCGGGGAAAGCTCAAGGATGGGCAGAAAGTCCTTTCTGAGGTCAATTACTTCCTTTATTATGATAAAGTCGTTGAGAGCAATCATGTTATGGAGCAAGAGTTTGAGGGTATCTTTGATGTTTATGGCCAATTTGAAACTTTCGATGGTATCCCCGCGATTAAAAAACAAGGCCAATACACGCTTTGCCTACAAAGCAAACTTGAGCTTGAAATCAAGGTTACCTTTATTTACCAACCTGGCGTAAACACCGTGTCTTGTGATTTTACCGTTGTCGGCGACAGTGTAAAAAAGTTCTATAATTTATTATTGTAAACGCCCTTAATGTCCTCCGGCGCCTTTCTCCACAAACATCACAACACATTCTCATAAACACCTAAAATTCATTGACATTTTATTAACTATACTTTGCTGTGTCTGCTTTTAGTCAAGAGCAGACGGTTGAGGTCATAATAAATTTTGGTATTAGATTCAGAGTCTTGAAGTATAGAACTGATTGCCGGTAGGACTGATGGGAATCACACTTCTTTTTAGCCATAAATACGCTATGTCCGCAATACGGGTGCTTATCTAATTCCTGTTTAACTTTAAGTGGACAAAATAATATCGCCCCCAGACGACCATTAGAATGCCACCCAGTATCATTATGGCTGAAAGTGTTAGACGGAGAGTGATTTTCTCGGAAAGGAATATAACTCCTCCCAAAGCTGCGATTACGGGAACCAACAGTTGAACCACAGCAGCTTGGGTGACTGAAAGTCCACCGAGTGCGATATACCACATTGTATAACCGATTCCAGATGCAATGCCACCTGACAATACAGCCAGCAATATCCCCTCAGTCGAATAATGTGTGTTTTGAATAGCAATGATCGCCAAAACAATAACAAATGGAATGGTACGTAAAAAATTATAGGTCGTATCCACAAGTGGATTCACAGAATCTCGCCCCTTAAGGGTATAAATACCCCATGCGATACCGGCTATTGTCATAAAAGAAAAACCTATGACTGACGGTGAGGTTACTCCAGGTGAAACCAGATATACAAATCCAATGAATGCAATTGATACACCTATCCATTCAGTTATATGCAATCGATTTCCCGAAATTATAGACAGTAATATCATCGTTATCTGAACTGAGCCAAACAAAATGACGGCTCCGGTTCCTGTGTCCAAAGTAATATAGGCAAAAGAAAATGTAACCGCATAAAGAAATAACATAAAACTGGCAGGCCAGCTCCCTTTAATGGGTGAGCTATTTTTATTGCTGTTGATTTTTAGGATGACTAAAAGAACAATAGCGCCGGACAACAGACGTATTACGGTGAAACTAGAAGCATCAATGGTTTTTCCGCCCAAGGCCAATCGGCACAGCACTGAATTTGCCGCAAAAGCAATAAGCGTGAACCCAGTAAATATAAGGGTTTTTATTAATAAATGACCGGGTTTATTTGTCAAATAAGTCTCCAGACAATACGTAACGTAAAGCTCATCAACGGCGAAGGCGGCGTAGCGCGAACATTCCCATTCTCTTTAACATAATGCCATGCTCCGGAATATTCTGTTCTAAGTGGACATGACTTACTGCAATATATAATCTTTGGGTTTTCATGGGTCAATAGTTGACTTGATCCCATTTTATGACCCCATTTTACGTCGAACCCTGTTGAACGAAGACGGGGAAACGTCGGCGAATAAGAAGGAGAGGCAGCAAAGCAGATGGCCGGCCGTAGTAAATATTGCCAAGAAAGAGCTTCGTCTTTCGGATAACGAATATCAGGATGTAATTACATATAGGGGTGATAGATCTTCTGCGGCTATGTCCATTTCGGAGCATGGGGATCTGATGAAATATTTTGAAAAAAGGGTCAAGTTTGCTTTTGCCCCTTATTGTTAATACAAAGTGCCGTTATTCAAAACTCAACGGCCTGTTTGGGCAACAGGCCGTCATGTGGGTGAAGGCGGCAATGAGTATGCTCTCTTCGGACTGGATTTTGAACGCTTCCTACAGAGATACGACCAACACACCTTCAAGGATTTCCGGTGTCAACCTCAATCCCATAACATTATGACGCCGGCTGAATCGTGGTTAACATTTTTCGCTCGATCTCTTTCAGGGTACTTACATAAATGGAGCTCTTTTTTCTTAAGTGTATACTGCTGCCTGATTTTTCTGATCTTTAAAAAATTATCCCCCTGTTCCAGTTGTACCAATTGATAAAAGTCACACCGTTCGCAGTCGCATTGTTTTGATGAAAATCCTTCTTGCACTCTTCCAAGACAAAGGGTCCCCGATACTGCCCAGCAGGCACGCCCACCCTTCTTACCCTCGTTAACACCTTCAAATGCAGGGTCTTCCGAAGCGGGACATACGCCCAATTCCTCTACGAAATCACCGCCTGGCTCTCTTCCGCATTCCATAAACTCCCAACAATTGGCTTTTGGTGTATTTCCCCACCGTCCCTTGAGAGGTCTAATTGCCAGGTTTAAATGGTCTTTGTATTTTTCTCCTACCAAACGTTTCAAATTTGCCAATATAAGTGCCCGGCGGATTTCCCGGATGTCTTGCAATTTACATCCCTGCTGTGTTTGAACCAATTTGAAAAAGCTACACTGTTTGCAATCATTAAGTTTAATTGCAAACGTACCCTGCACTTTTCCTTCACAAAATGTTCCTGAAATCGCCCAGCAGGCACGCCCTCCGCTCTTGCCCTGATTGAAACCATCGATGCTCGTTTCAAGCGCAGCCGGGCATATTCCGAATTCAGACACATTGTCGCCGCCAGGCTCTCTTCCGCACATATTGAATTCCCAGCAATTCATTTTTGACATGTTCATTTCCTTTTTATCAGCTAAAGAGATCCTTAATAAATGCGTAATCCCACCAACATCTGCCCGGAAGAGTTGCGAACAACCGCAATACAATCTCTCTCTTCCAAATTTTGACCCAATGATTTATTGAGTTAACCAGCTATAGTATTAACTATTGTTTCAAAAATTATGCCAATTCCATTAAACTTTGAGATATCGCACCAGATATGCGTTTTTTCGCATTTTATACTGTATTCGCGTCAAATTTTCGAACAACCACCCCGTCCATTTTGGAAAGTTTAATTCCAAAATGGACGGGGTGTCGATATCTATCCTTACGATGGGGGACGACAACTGGATGTACGGTAGGCAGGGAGGGGATAGCGAAAATCAGTAATAAATGGTGTCAAATAGCGACTTTATTGCCTGTAGGGCTAATATTTTAGGGTATAAAAGAAATGCCTTGGTTAGAGGTTATTTGTTACAGTTCCCAGATTTTTGCTTGGATTCCAAGTTTATTTAATCTTGAACGTGCATCCGAATTAGATCCATTGAGAAGCACAACCCAGAATTCAGCCCCGTGTTGATTTGCATATTCCGCAAAGAGTTTCCACTGATCCGCAGTATGTGTATGTGGAATAGAATCAACGGGTTAAACTTCAAAAATAAAGAGATTCCCACTCTGAGCCGTTACATCCGGTATATGTCCCTTGCCTGTTGCCGTCCATGTAATTTTCAAGTTTACGACATAGATTGTTGACTGATGCATACCTGTGGTATCTGCTCAAATCGTCGACAAACGCAGGTTTGCTTCAATATATCAAGGTTCGACGGCGTTGGCATAAATTTTGTAGTTTGATCCTGAAACCTGTTGTAAAGAAACTATTTTAAAAACTGCACAGAAAGGAGTTTAACATGAGTTTGACACCTGAAACGCTCGAAGGTGTGGTGGTCGTTTCTCCGCTGGAAGCTCTCAAAATCCAGTCCGAGGGGGGCATGCTCATCGCTGCCTTCACTCACATGACCGACTGGTGCATGAGACGCGCCTCCGGGTCCGTCCACATCACCATGGATGTTCCCAAAGATCACAAGCGGCCCGATTTCGATCTGGCCCAGGCCGAGTTCGACGTCGAAGTCCTTCCCAAGGACAAAGACATACCCTTGGTCTTCTATTGTGCCGACAATCTTTGATGGAAATCCTATCACGCCGCCAGGCTGGCGGTAACCCAAGACTACACCAGAGTCCACTGGATGCGGGTCGGGATGAAGGGCTGGATGGACGCCTTCTTCGCCATTGAAACCGATTCCAAGCTTCTTCAGAACATCATGTTCGCCAACCTATGCAACCCTGCCGCATGTGTCATCGGAATTGACAAGGCCAAGGCCCTGAGAAACCCGGTCTTGGTTGACTTCCGGTCAGCCGATAAATTTAAGAAGGGACATGTAGAAAATGCTGTCAACATTCCTTACGAGGAGTTGTGGACCTTTGACAACCTTGAAAAACTCAACAAGAGCAAGGAGCTTGTCATTATTCACGACGACCCGTTGGTCGCAGGCGTTCTGGTCGTTTCCTTCAGGCTTCTCGAGTATCGGACCTACATTCTAAGCTAAAAAACAATATCCTTTAGAAAATAACCATACCCCCGCCTGAAAGGGCGGGGGTATTTCGTTTGGACGGATTGATTTTTCAGGCGATTTTCTATATTGTCGTTTTTTCTCCGGATTAACCGAGAGGTCTGTCTAAGATTTAGCTGTTGTAGATGAGAGATTCAAGGAGATATAACACGCTATGGCAGGCAGGTTATTCATCACTCATCTTTGATTGCCATCGATAAAGTGCAGTCCACACGTGATAATAGGCATCTTTACGCAAGTCATCACCGGCTTTGAAAAGACCGATTTCCATGGCATACTCTCAATATATTAAAAGTTTGAAGGCTGAAAAGCGGAACCCAACATAATAAGGAGAAAAAATGAAATTTGTAAGTCTGCTAACCGCACTTATTACACTTGCACTGGTTCCGACGGCCGCATTTGCGGAAACCGTCAATTCCGCGCCACGGCTCATTTTGCAAATCACCGTGGACCAGTTACGCGGCGATCTGCCGGGCCGCTATGCCGACCGATACGGAGAAGACGGCTTTCGCTATCTATTGGAAAAGGGAACGCATTATTCCAACGCCTACCATCAGCACAGCAACCTGGAAACCATCGTCGGACATGTTGTCCTGGCCACGGGCGCATTCCCTTCGGCTCACGGAATGGTAGCCAATGTTTGGATGAACCGGGAGACCGGTGAAGTCGGTTATGCCATTGAAGACGCGGCTTACGACATGGTCGGATTGAAAGGCGGTGTAGACAAAAAGTCGGAACTGGATCCGACCCAGGCTGCCGCAAAAAGTGGCGGTCGTTCTCCACGGGCAATTTTGACCTCCACCTTCAGCGACGAACTGGCTGTGGCCACTGCCGGGCGCGCGAAAATCTTCGGTGTATCGGTCAAAGACCGGGGCGCCATTTCCATGGCCGGACACGCGGGCAAAGCCTTCTGGTTTTCCAAAAAAACCGGGGAATTTGTCAGCAGCACATACTACTATGAGCAATATCCGGACTGGGTGAAAGAATGGAATGAAAAAAGATTGGCAGACAGTTATGAAGGAAAATCCTGGGAGTTGTTGCAGGATCGTTCAAAATATGTCTATCGGGATACGGACGATCGCCCTTATGAAACGGCACTGCCGGAGTACGGCCGTGTTTTTCCCCATCCGTTCGGCAAAAAGGACAATAAGCTTTTCTATACTTTGCTCACATTAAGCCCGGTCGGTGATGAACTTACTCTTGATTTTGCAAAAAGGCTGATCGAAAACGAACAGCTCGGGCAGGACGATGTTCCCGACTATCTGGCCATCAGTTTTTCCTCTACAGATTATGCGGGCCACATTTTCGGGATTGCCAGTCTGGAGAGCGAGGACAATATGCTGAGGCTCGACCGGACTTTGGCCGATCTGTTCGGATATGTGGATAAGAAAATCGGTCTGAAAAACATACTGATCGTTCTGTCTGCCGATCACGGTGCGCCTGAAGCCCCGGAATACATGGCGAGTCTGGGAATGGATGTGAACCGCCTGACGCCCTCGACTTATGATGCCACCCCAGCAGTGGAAGCTCTCAAAAAGCGATTCGGAATCGGAAAAGAACTCATTAAAATGTATAAGCACCCCTATGTATATCTGAATCACAATATCATCCGGGAAAAGGGGTTAGACCGGGCCGAGGTGGAACGTGCGCTGGCAGAGGAACTAATGAAATTCGACGGCATTGCCCTGGCCGTTTCAAGCAGTGACTTGCGCAGCGGACGCTTGCCCGAAGCGCCTATGATTCAGCAGATCCAGCGAAATTTTCATCCCAAACGCTCCGGAGACATCTATCTGGTTCAGGAGCCCTATTGGTTTCTGTACAGCGACGAGTCCGTTCCTTTATGCACCATTCACGGATCGCCCTGGCGCTACGATACCTATGTGCCCATCATATTTGCCGGTGCCGGTGTTCCCGCCCAACAAATCAACCGTCTTGTGCATCCTGTGGACATCGCCTCGACCCTTTCTGCATGCGTGGGAGCCAAGCCCCCTTCAGCTGCCGCTGGCGAACCTCTGCTGGAAGTGCTAAATCGAGTGACAAATCTGAGATAGCTGCAGATAAGATCCAAATATCAAGCGGCTGATTTTCTGACATATCCAAAAGGTATCGCAAAACATAAGTCGTGGCGATTTCTGTTATGTATCTTGACGTTGGTCAAAAGCCGTGAGATTGTGTTTCTATATATTAAGAGATAACAATCTGTCAACTAAAGTCATGACTCGGTTTTCGATTCTGTCAAATCAAGTATAGGTCTGGACAGTTAATGGCAGTAGCAGATCCGGATCTCGTTGGTTTTTTTGAGGACTGACTGGAGGAACTTGAAAGGGAGGTCGTTTCTTTTGCCGCCAAAAATGAGGTCGTAGATGCCGAAGTGCTTGGGGAAAAACTAGCTGTTTCACGGCCAGACGTTTCTTTTCTGATTGCCAAATTAAAAAGAGAAGAAAAACTGTAAAGAAAAATATCGATGCAGAAAGGAAAAACGATAATTTTGGCCTTGCTGGCTGTTTGTATCACGCTGGGTATTTTGTGGTATGAGCATCGGCCGGTTAACCTCAAAAAGGCCACCCATGATGATGTTCTGGCCGAGGCTAAACGAGGCGGTTATCGTCTGATCAGTACAGAAAAATTATGGACGCTGTTCAGCCGTAATGCTGACAAATTGCTCATGGTTGATACCCGTCAGGAGTGGGAGTTTCGTACAGGCCATATCAAGGGGGCCGTAAAATTTCCCATGGAACCCACCTGGTGGGACAGATGGCGTAAAAAAGGGGCCATGCAAAAATTGCTTGGAACCGATATGGATCGGCATGTCATTTTTTACTGAGCCGGCCTGACATGAGCCCGCAGTGGCTCGGCGGCCCGGGTGGCTGTTAAGCTCGGATATAAGAACGTGTTTCGTGAACCTTACGGGTATCCTGACTGGAAGGCAAAAGGTCTGCCCATTGAGATATCAGCCCCCGAACCGTCACACCCTGTCAACCGGCCTCATAAATACGGCGCTCTTACCGGTTGGGGCATCATATGGACCCTTTTGGGAATTTTTTTCGGCGGCATGGCTCTGAATTTGACCCCTTGTATCTACCCCCTGATTCCCATTACCGTCTCTTATTTTGGCGGTCAAAGCACGAGTAATAAAGGTCCTTTGCCGGCCCATGGTTTGTGTTACATCGGTGGACTGGCCCTGACCAATTCAAGCCTCGGCGTGGCGGCGGCACTAACCGGCGGCCTCATGGGCGCCATGCTGCAGAACCCGTTTGTACTGGGATCGGTGGCCATTATTCTGCTGGCATTTGCCGCCAGTCTGTTCGGCTTCTGGGAACTCAGAATGCCGTACTGGCTGACACAGGCTGCCTCTAAGTCGTATGCAGGCTATTTCGGCAGCCTTTTTATGGGGATTACCTTAGGGGTCGTGGCAGCCCCCTGCATTGGTCCTTTTGTATTGGGATTGCTCACCTGGGTTGCTGGAATGGGGAACCCGTTCTTTGGCTTTTTGATCTTTTTTACCCTCAGCTTAGGACTGGGACTGCCCCTATTTTTTCTGGCCATATTTTCAGGGCAGATCGAGAAACTCCCACGATCCGGCGAGTGGATGCTGTGGGTTCGAAAGCTCATGGGCTGGGTTCTGGTCGGCATGGCAGCTTATTTTATTTGTCCGGTCTTGACCAAAACAGCGGGCGACATTGTTTTGGCCGGCGTAGCCTTGGGGGCGGGCTTGCATTTAGGGTGGATCGATGGCACGCGGGCTGTCTTTCGTGCCTTTAACTGGTTGAAAACAGTTGCCGGCATTGCCGGACTGGTGACGGCGACGTATCTTATCGGATCGCTGGCGATGACCGGCCCCGGTGTAAACTGGCAACCTTACTCTGACCAGTTAATTGCTGATGCAGTTAGACATTACAAGCCGGTGATCATCGATTTTTCAGCGGCCTGGTGTGCTCCTTGCCGCGAGTTGGACGAAGTCACCTTTCATCATCCTGACATCGTCCACTTGTCAAAATCGGATGTGATCATGGTTAAGGTGGATCTCACCCGTAAGGGAAATCCATTACATGAACGGCTGGTGAAGCACTTTGAGATCAAAGGCGTTCCCAGCGTTGTTTTTATAGATCCATCGGGTAAGGAGCGACGGGACCTACGTCTGGTGGATTTTCTGCCGCCCGATAAGTTTCTTATCCGAATGGCGGAAATCAATAAAACGTCAACATCGGATTCTTGAATAACCAACACAAGGAGAAAACAATGCTGAACGTTCGATTCTTTTTTAATTTGCCCAACGGCAAACCGTGAAAGCATTTTAAAAAAATGATTCCCAGGCTGGGGAATAAATACGATATTGAAATCGATATTACGGCCAAATCCAAGGAAGACTACATGACCGACGCGTATTTTGAGCTGGATTTGCCGGTGGCGCCTGCAATTATGGTTGGGGATGAAATCATTGTCGAAGGATCTGATGTTGAAAAAGATAAAATAGAAGCAGCAATCTGTCGGCATTTGGGGCTCCCGGAACCGGCGCCATCCAAAAAAGGGATAATTGACCGATTGCTAAAACGATAGATAATATTAAAGAATGGAACGCCTGATGTGATGTGAAGCAGCACAGAAAATAAAAACGTTCAAGTGCCAATGGGATCGACATATTGTGTCAAATGAAGGTATTCATCCGGTAAGCGGGGCATTTTTTTCTTGAACGCACTAATGGAGGGGAGCCTTTATATCAAAAGCCCCCCTCGTTTTTCCGATGGTAAAGAGCAAAGAAAAACAATGAAATTATTCCGGGAATTTAATGGTAATCTTTTCTTTGCCCTTTTTCGCTTTGAACTTTATTATAAGGTCTACACTGTCGTTTCGAATACCCAAGGAAAGCGGTGTTTTCCCTTTATCTTCTTCGATATGGGTAATTTCTCTAAGCGCATCCACAATCTTTCCCCCCACTTCCGATCCCGGAGAAGGCAGTTCGGATTCACGGTACTCGGCGACGACGCGCACATTTCCTTCCGAAGAACGGGTGATGGTGATTTCTTCGGCATTGTTGTTGACGCCGTGCAGGGCTGCAAGGGCCAGCCATTTTAGGGCGGCGTCCTCTTTATCTTCATCATTTTTAATGATGGACATCTCTTTAAGCGGATCGCCGGTGGCATAACAGTCACACATTTCCTGAACTTTGAGATGTAAGTTTCGTTTTTCTTTCATTTTGGACCTCCTTTAAAACGCTTTTCACCAGACTTGGGACAGGAGTTCGCTTATATGAAGTATCATCCACCGGCCGTCTGTGGGAAGGCCGTATTGGCGTAGAGATACTCCATTTTTTCCTTGTGTTTCAACTCTTCATTGGCCATTTTCAGCAACATTTCTTTAAGATTGCTGTCGCTATGCATGTTGGCCAGTTCCGTATAAAACTGGTTCGATCTTGATTCCCTGTGAGAGGCAATCAGATAGACATCTTCTCTTTTTGTTTCTTTTGTGATTTCGGGTTCTTCCAGATATTCCGATATCTTGTACTCAACCACGTCGGTCATCCTCAACGCATCCGGGCCGTAATCCCCTTTACGGTAATTCACAAGAAACGCTTTATGTTTCAATTCTTCTTTGGCGATGAACTCTAACGTATCTTTAATGCTCGGATCTTCCAGCTTGTTAAAAATATCCATGTAAAAGTCGTAGGCCTCCTCTTCTCTTTGGATTGCCAAATCAATAATTTCTGAAAGTTGCTTGTCCATACCCTCGCCTCCTTTTTTTAATGTCGGTTTCTTTGCGAAACCATAATTTAAAATAGATATAAAATATCCTATGTCAACCGAAATTGAACCTGTGAGAAATAATTATTTCAGAACCGGAACGTGGGAATCCCAAACAAAGGATAGTTATGATCGACATTCCCAATACCCAAACCTAAGATACCCTGACTGCAGAACATTTGCAATGAATCATAGAAATCACTGAATCCATGAGGCGCTACATCATAATCTCCAAATGCCATGAAAGGAATTTTCCTGTTGTTCATTAAATTTTGAAAGTGGGTATGGGTGATGCACAGAAACTGAATCCCTTCCGGCCCAAAGCAGGTATCTTTATATAGTCTCGTTAATAGCTGAGACACCTTTAAATTTTGGTATCTTTCACCGGTCTGAATTTTTGAAAAGTAAAAGCCTTTTGGTCTGGGAGGCGCGTTCGGGCGCAAACGGATATGATCGGATTTGTCAAAGTGAATGTACTCACACTGCCATGTCTTACCCTTTCTGTACTTACAGGCATATTCCCAAGCCACTTTGCCTGAGAGAACCGAATCGGCATTGCCGTGGCCGTCATCCCCAAACCCGTAAGATAGGATGACATCGATAAATCCGTCAAACCGGTCCTTGGCTGTTATTTGGAGCGGCGCTTTAATTCGACCGAATTCATCCTCCTGAATACCCCATGCCATCTTTTCATTGGCACTTTGCCAGGAGTCGATTTGTCGGGTAACAGGCAAGATGGTATCGTCCTGATCTTGGGATTTGCCCGTTGTAAATACTAATATTGTTTCCCAGAAGTGACGGACCCACTTAAAGATGTTTGTTTTCGGAAAATGGTCATTCTTTTTTGAGAAAAATAGCGTCATTAATTGTATTTAATCTTTTCGAAGAGCCCCATCCGGGTGGGATCGTAGTTAAAAGTGGTGTAGATTCTGCTTAAATATCAACGGATACCAATGTGCCGATAGCTGTTTACCGGTTTGGCCCGCCGAGAACTTGCCGGCGTCAAAAATGGACTGGGCATATAATGAAAATGGGGAGGAAATGATGAGCATAGCGACGATACATGTCAGAATGTGTGTGTTGATTCATATCTTGACAAATAGAAGATCGCTATCGTTCACAAAATCTATATACGGGATGACTCCTTTGAAAAGGGGAATCATCCCGATAAATGAGATTTACCCGAATCTTTCAGGTTGGGTGTAATTCTATTGCCGGCAGGGACGCCCGGATGAAGAACCGTATCCCATCATGGGGCCGTTTCCCTTATATCCCCTGCTGTAACCATGGCCCATCATACCGGGTCCCATAAATCCCGCACCTAAGTTGGGATTAATTTTTCTCATTTCAAACATATGGACAATTCGCTTTTGATCCATCTGTGCTCTGAGATCAGATAATTCTTTTTGAAGATTTGCGGCGTTTTTGGCGTCAGGATTCTTTTTAGCAAATTCGCTTTCCATGGCAAGTCTCTTCTGATAAAGTTTCCGCCTCAGATCCTGGGTTGATTTGAAAAACGCCTCACGCTGTTCATCCATTTTTTGGATCTCTTCATCACCCAGATCCCCCATCCTGTTCCCATAATCGGGACATCCATAACCGCCATTATTCCCTCCAGATTC
>RCNC010001841.1_pt1 | contig 14284 bp, 10 predicted proteins | sample 2041301 | NCBI WGS metagenome assembly RCNC01 (sample SAMN09708231, study PRJNA481090) | Marine sediment metagenome, whole genome shotgun sequencing project. | biome: marine sediment; feature: ocean; material: sediment; isolation source: Sewage treatment plant 13A marine sediment (STP13A) ... | reverse complement strand
CGTGGTCGCGACGATTACCAGGACCGCCGTCCGGCTGCGGTGGCCGAAGAGGTCATCATCAGTGGTGTGCCGGCGTCCAAGTACGCCAAGGCTGTCGCCGACGTGACAACCGACAACCTGGACGCAGCCCTGGTCGAATTGACCAGCGGCATGTTGGCCCGGGCCGGCTTCCCTTGCGATGTGCAGGTCAGCGATGGCGAGTATCGGCAGGTGCGCATTTCGTCAGACGACGAAAGCTCGGGCATGTTGATCGGACGCCACGGCCAGACCGTTGACGCGGTTGAGCACCTGGTGGAGCGCATGGCGAGTAACGCCATCGATGACCGGGCTCGGATGAACCTGGACATCAACGACTACCGCCTGCGCCGTGAAGAGTCGTTGGCCGAACGGGTGGCCGACGCCATCGCCGAGGTTCGCGAAACCGGTGAGCCTTATCATGTGGAATCCATGGATGCGCGTGAGCGCCGTTTGGTCCACCTGGAAGCTGAGCCGGTTGAGGGCATCCGCACCTACACCATGATTGGTCACGGCGGCAAACATGTCGTGATCGCTCTGGATGAAGAGGCGGACGAAGGCAATCAGAACGAAGACTGATCTTTGTCGGTTTTTGGACTATGCTGAGGGCGGTGCCGGTTTTGGCGCCGCCCTTTTTGCGAGGTGTGTTTTGACGAAATTTGACGGGCAAAGCGAGACAGTCGTGGCCTTGGCGACCCCTGCCGGTGAAGGCGGTTTGGCGGTGGTCCGCGTGAGCGGCCCTGAGGCTTTTGCGGTCGGCGCTGCGGTCTTTGAAGCGGAGGGTTTTGGGCCGAATCCCGAGGCCCGCCGCGCTGTATACGGTATACTGAGGTGGCCTGGTGGCACCGCAAGTGATTCAAATAAAACCGGTTACCCTATAGACCAAGCCCTCGTTTTGCCCTTCAAGGGCCCCCACAGCTACACGGGCGAAGATACGGTGGAGTTCTTTTGTCACGGCGGTCGGATGGTGGCGCAGTCGGTTGTTTCGGCTTGCCGGATGGCTGGCGCGGTGCCAGCGACAGCAGGAGAATTCACCCGTCGCGCCTTCCTCAACGGCAAGCTCAGCCTGGGCCAGGCCGAGGCCGTGGCCGACCTGATTCATGCCGAATCCGAGCACTCGGCCCGGGCTGCGGTGCGCCAATTGCTGGGCGGACTGGACGACCAGTTGCGAGAAATCGAGAAGCCGCTGCTGGATCTTTTGTCGCATATCGAAGGCTCTCTCGAGTTCGTTGATGATGAGGAAATCGTTGTGCCGGAGACCGAAATTTTGCGCGTGCTTACGGCGGCCGTTGCTCGTCTTGATCGGCTGGTGGAGATGGCCCCGGCCGGGCGTTTGTTGCGCGATGGCGTGCATGTGGTTTTGGCTGGCGCGCCCAACGTGGGAAAATCGTCGCTGTTCAACGCGCTGCTTGAAGATGACCGCGCCATTGTTGACGGCGAGGCGGGCACGACGCGGGATGTGATTTCGGGCCGCCTGCACCGGGCGGGCTCGGTGTTCGTTTTGCATGATACTGCGGGCTTGCGGGAAGACCCGGGTCGCGTTGAAGAAATGGGAATCGAGCGGACTTGGCGGCAGGTCGCCGAGGCGGACATTGTGTTGGCCTTGAATGTGGCTGGTGAAGAGATGGTTGCGATTTCCCATGACGGCGCCGCGCCGGTGATTTCGGTGTTCACCAAATCGGACCTCGCGCCAGGTTTCGCCGCGCCGCCTGGCGCGCTCTTGATATCGAGCAGTTCGGGTGATGGGCTGGCGGAGTTGTGGGCGGCGGTTGATGCGGTCGTGAGTGGATTCCAACTCGAAGAGGCGATTTCGTTGGGTGTTGTCTTGAACGAAAGGCATCTGCACAAGTTGTCGGCCTGTCGGGGTGACCTGGAGCGTTTGAGGCACGAGGTTGATCTCAACGCCCCGGGCGACGAAGTTGTCGGCTCTCTGTTGTCCTCGATCCTCAGTGGTTTGGGGGAGGTCTCGGGCCGGGTTTTTACCGAGCACCTGCTCGAAAACATCTTCCAGCGCTTTTGCGTGGGAAAGTAGTCCATGAAGCGTTTTGATTATGATGTCGCCGTTGTTGGGGGCGGGCACGCCGGAATCGAGGCGGCCCTGGCGGTCGCGCGCCTGGGGGCCAAGTGCGCCCTGATCACTCATAGTGCGATAGAAATAGGCCGGATGCCCTGCAACCCCGCGATTGGTGGGCTGGGGAAAGGCCACTTGGTGCGTGAAATTGATGTTTTGGGTGGCGAAATGGGTCTCGCGATAGACCAATCTGGCATTCAGTTCCGGCTTTTGAACACCAGAAAGGGGCCTGCAGTGCAGTCCCCCCGAGCCCAGGCGGACAAGCACGCGTACGAAAGACTGATGACCGGGGTTTGCCACAGCCAACCAGGGTTGACGGTCATCGCTGGAGATGTGGCCGGTTTGATGGTTGAGGGCGAGGATCCGGACCGCAGGATCGTGGGGGTAACCCTGGGATCCGGGGAATCGGTGACGGCGCCGCGGGTGGTCTTGTGCACGGGGACCTTCATGAAGGGCCTGATGCATGTGGGTGACCGGAAGACCGATGGTGGCCGGGAGGGCGGCTCGCGCAGCGACGGGTTGAGCGGCACTTTGGCTGATTATGGTTTCGAGTTGCGCCGCCTGAAAACAGGAACGCCGCCGCGGCTGTTGTCGCAAAGCATTGATTATGCAGTACTTAAGGAACAAGCCGGCGACGAGAGCCCGGCTCCTTTTTCGTTCCGCACCAAGGCGTTCGCGCCGGTTCAGGTGCCCTGCCATATGGCCTATACCCACGCCGGCACCCACGAAATTATTGCCAATAATCTGGGCCGGTCGCCCCTGTTTGGCGGTGCGATAGAAGGGCTGGGCCCGCGCTATTGCCCGTCTATCGAAGACAAGGTGGTGCGGTTTGCCGATAAGGACCGGCACTTGCTATTTCTGGAGCCCGAAGGCCTGAATACTGATGAAGTGTATGTGAATGGGTTGTCCACCAGTTTGCCCGGCGATGTGCAGGAAATGGTGGTTCGGTCGATAGCCGGCCTGGAGAAGGCGGAGTTGCTGCGGTACGGCTACGCGGTGGAATATGACAGCGTACCGTCGTGGCAGATTCACCGGCATCTGGAAACCAAGCTGTTGTCGGGGTTGTATTTAGCCGGTCAGATTTTGGGGACTTCGGGATATGAAGAGGCGGCGGCTCAGGGGTTGTTTGCTGGCATCAACGCAGTGCGCAGTCTCGGTGGAGCGGCGCCTTTGGAGCTCGGGCGGGATGAGGCCTATCTCGGTGTTTTGGTGGATGACCTGGTGACCAAAGAAATCAACGAGCCCTATCGAATGTTCACCTCGCGGGCCGAGCATCGGCTGCATTTGCGGTGTGACAACACTGAGCACCGACTTTTGCGGGCCGCGCGCGAAGTGGGGTTGCTGGGTGCTGTCGATTTGGAGGCTCTGGAAGCAAGGGCCCGGTTTGTGGCCGATTTGACCCAGCTGCTCAGCCGCACAAGTGTCTTTGTGACGGACCGCGCCTCGCGCCTGATGGCCGTGGATTATTTGCGGTTTCCGGGGGTGGGCTTGGCCAACCTTCGTGAGCGGGTCGAGGCACCGGAAGATTTTTGGGCGCAGTTTGACGCCCTGCCTGCGCAGTTGCGAAACTCGACAGGCAACAAACACTTGGTTGAAGCGGCTGTTTTTCAGGTTGAAAACGACATCAAGTACGATGGGTATATTGCCAAGCACAACCGCCTGTTGCGCAACCGCGAGCATTTGGACAACCTGGAAATGCCGGCTGAGCTTGACTATAAGTCGTTGACCGCGTTGAGCTTTGAGTCGCGTGAGAAGCTGGATCGTATTCGGCCGGCGACCTTGGGTCAGGCTGGGCGCATCGACGGGGTCCGGGCTGGCGACCTGGCGGTATTGACGGTTTTCCTAAAAAAATGGAAGGCCCAGCAGGAGGAGGGTCTGGGTGAGTAGGCAGGGCATGGTCTTCAATGCTGCCATGGGGCAGTTCCAGCAGGAGGTGGTTCGGTGGAACCGCCAGATCAACCTGGTCAGCCGCAAGGGCACTTTGGCCCGGGTGGCCGATCTCATTGGCCAGTGCCGAGATGCCTGGATGGAGTTGAACTCTGCGGAGTTCGCCAGCTGGGACGCTGCTGATTCGGTTTGGTATTTTGACCTGGGTTCGGGGGGTGGTTTGCCGGGGTATGTGTGGCACCAGCTGCTGTCGGCCCGGTTTGACAACCTGAAGACCTGGTTGGTGGAGCCCCGTGAAAAGCGCGCCTGGTTTCTCGAACGCCTGAATAAAATCACGCCGGAGCGGCCTTTGCAGGTTTGGAACGCCCGGTGGTGCGAAACACCGGCGGTCGGCGACCTTGGCCAATCGGACATGGCCCCGGCGAAGGTTTTGATTTCCATGAAGGCGCTGAAGTTGTCGGATCCGGTTGTCTTGGCCGGGTTGGAAGCGGCGCTGGGAGAGGCGACCCTGCCGGCGGGTGGAGTGGTGGCCATTGCCCGTTTTTATCCGCCCGATCAGAAGTGGACCTCGGGCTTGGCGGAGGAGCTGGAAATCGCCACGGGGGCCTTGGTAGTTGGCGGCGTTACTTACCAGCCCGTGAGGCAAGAAGTCGTACCGCCCAAATCCAAGCGCCCTATGGCCGCTTCGTTGGTGCTCAGCACTTATGAGGTATCCGTCTGAGATTGTGAGGCGATTGTTCCACGTGGAACATTGACCTACCCGAGCCCCAGTGTTCCACGTGGAACATTCGATTCCCTCCCGCGAAACCTTGACGATGCAACCCCCGCCCGTGTATTTTGTCCTCCTGCAGCATTACTACTTCTTAAGGAAAGGCGGGCTCCCGCCATGGGTAAAATCATCGCTATCTCCAACCAAAAAGGTGGAGTCGGCAAGACCACAACAGCTGTGAATTTGTGCGCCAGCTTGGCCGTGGCCGAAAAACGGACTCTTTTGATTGATCTGGATCCTCAAGGAAACGCCTCCAGTGGTTTGGGTGTAACCCCTAACGGTGGTGCTAGTTACGAGTTTATGTTGGGGTCCCGTTCTCTCGGCGAATGCGTCCAGAATACCAAGATCTCCTATTTGGATGTGATTCCTACCGACCGCCGCTTGGCAGGTTCCGAGGTGGAGTTGGTGACCCAGGATGAGCGTGAGCATTTCCTGAAAAAGGCTGTCCGCTCCCTGCGTGACCGCTACGAATATGTGATCATCGACACTCCGCCCAGTTTGGGCATGCTGACCCTCAATGCTTTGACCGCAGCGGATTCGGTCCTCATTCCAATCCAGTGCGAATACTACGCACTTGAAGGCCTGAGTCAGTTGTTGAGTACGGTGCAGTTGGTCCAGCGCGGGCTGAACCCAGAACTGCGGCTGGAAGGGGTGTTGCTCACGATGTGGGACGGCCGGCTGAAGCTGTCCAACCAGGTTGCCGAAGAAGCGATCGATTTCTTCGGAGATACGGTCTATCAGACCAAGATTCCGCGCAATGTGCGCCTGAGTGAGGCCCCGTCGTTTGGCAAGCCGATCCTGCTGTACGATGTGGACTGTGTCGGTGCGCGCAGTTATCTGGACTTGGCCAAAGAAGTGATCGCCAAAAACAGCTAGGCCTATCTCTCAAGTAACTCGGCGCTCCAACAGCGCGGGAAAGGTGACAACATGAGCAAGAACCGGGTCCTTGGCAAAGGCTTGTCGGCCCTCCTGAATGGGTCGGATTTCAGAGGCACGCCGACGCCAATCGCCGCCCAGAGCGAGCATGTGGGGACCAGTTCGGTCCCGCTGGAGTCTGTCGGGTTTAACGCCGGGCAGCCGCGTAAGTTGTTTGATGCAAAGAAGTTGGAGGAGCTTTCCAGCAGTATTAAACAGGTTGGAATTCTGCAACCGGTGCTGGTGCGCAAATTGAATCCGGGTGAGACGGCCCAGCAGCACCCCGATAGCAATGCGCCGGCCGCCGAGGTGCAGTACAGCGTGGTCGCGGGTGAGCGTCAGGTCCGCGCCAGCCGCCTGGCCGGCCTTGCTGAGATCCCGGTGTTGGTGTGCACCTATGAAGAGACAGAGGCCTTGAAGATCGCGCTGCTGGAAAATATCCAGCGCGAAGATCTGGGTCCGGTGGAAGAGGGCGAGGCCTACCGCAACCTGATGGATGCCTATGGGGCGACCCAGGAAGAATTGGCCGAGATGTTGGGCAAGAGCCGCAGCGGCGTGGCCAACATGGTGCGCATTTTAACCCTGGAAAAGGAAATCCTGGCCCTGCTCCAGGATGGAAAAATTTCGAAGGGCCACGCGAAAGCCCTGTTGGGAATGCCGGCCGGACCGGCGCGCGCACAGCTCGCTAAGTTGTGTTACAGCAGAGACTTATCGGTTCGCGAGTGCGAAAAAAGAGTCAAGATTGGTGGCGCCAAACCCACCAGGAAGTCGCGCAAGGCGCGGGTGGTTGCCGTCGATCCCACGATACGCGCCCTGATAGAGCGTTCAGAACAGGTCTATGGTTCGCCGGTGGCCATTGATCGCGATTCAAAAAGCGGCAAGGGGTCCATCCAGTTGCGTTTCTACTCTGATGATGACCTGATCCGCCTGTTGAAGATCATGGGCGTGGACACGGAACTGTAGTGGGCTGTTCATGAAGACACTGAAGTCAACGAGCGTTTACAAGCGGGTTCTGCGCCGATTTTCAGTCGGGCGCATTCTCAAATTGCGCCTGATTCTTGGCGCCCTTGTTGGTGGCTCCGTTCTCTATCTGGGTTACAACATCTACAGCCTGAGTCTCGCCTTCCAGCAGACCGGATCGTTGCCTGCCTTGTGGCACTACGAGTGGGAGTCGGGCGCGATCATCACCGCGATGTTGAAGGAAGGTACGTTCCAGTTTTTTGTTCTGGTGTTGGGCTGGAGCATGTTCTTCCGGCTGCGCATCGGCGAGCTGGGACACCTGCGTTTGCGCCGCAGCGAAAACAAATATCGCAGCATCATCAACCACGCCGGCGAAGCGATTTTTCTGCTCGACGACAAGGGGCGCGTGCAGGAATGGAACAAGAAAGCCGAGAAACTTTTTGGTGTGTATCGGCGGCACGCCCTGGGTGTGGATGTCTGCCAGCTGGAGACGGGACTGGACGTGCCGGTGCTCGAAATTTTTGCGGACGTCGAGCGGGTGGGGCGCAGTCTCACCTATGAAGTGCAGATCAAGAAAAAACGCAGCGAAAGCCCGACCCAAATCAGTCTCACCTTTTCGTATATCGATCCGGGCCGCGGCCCCATGTCCGAAAAGAACAAGAGCTTTGCGGTCATCGCGCGTGACGTCACCAGTGAAAAACAACTCGAAAGCCGCATGAGTGAAACCGAAAAACTGGCGGGCATTGGACAGCTGGCCGCGGGCATCGCCCACCAGTTGAACACACCACTGGGTGCGATCCTCTTGTCAGCCCAGATGCTCGAAGAAACCATCGAAGATGAAGATGACAGCGAAGACATCCATCGCATCATTCGGCAGACCGAACAGTGCCGCGGCATCATCAAGGGTCTGTTGAATTTTGCGCGGCCAACGGGAACTGAGCGCGGGCGGGTCGACTTGGCCGAGACCATTGGTGACACACTTTACCTGATGGAAAAAAAGCTGAAGGTCGCTTCGGTGGAGCTGAAGATCACCACCGAAACCGAGCCCTGGGTTTACGGAAACCGCAACGAACTGGGTCAGGTTTTCTTCAACCTGTTGGCCAATGCCCTGGACGCCATGACCGGCGCTGGCGCCGTGAGCATCGTGTTGGATGACGGCGGGGCGGGCGAATTGCGGGTCCGGTTCACCGACACCGGCGAAGGCATTGCGGCCGAGGCAAAAGACCGCATTTTCCTGCCTTTTTTCACGACCAAGGATTATGGCAAAGGAACCGGCTTGGGGCTGTCGATTGTGGCCCGCATCGTGCATGAGCACGGGGGGCGCATTGAACTGGACAGTGAGCCTGGCCGCGGGACAACCTTCACGTTGTGGTTTCCGCGGGCCCGAGAGGGCCAGGAGAGCGGAAAACGCCGTTTGGCCCTGATTGATGACGAATCCGAAACTGACGGAACTGCTGGCACCAGTGACCAGCCTCTGGACGCCTGAACCCGGCCCAGAAAAGACCAGACCAGGAGAACCCGTGGGGATCCCAGCCTATACGCGAATCATTGTCATGTCGTCCGACGAACGCACTTCGCGGGAGTATGGCATCAGCCGCCCGGTGGTATTGATGCTGCTGCTGTTGGCGGCGGTGTTCATCGGCTTTTTGGCCCTGTTGATGCACAGCTTTGCCACGAAACATGATGAACGCCAAGCTATTACGGAGCTGGAAGCCCAACTGACCAAGGCCCGGTCCGAGGTTCAGGTGGCCCACCAGTTGGCCGTTCACCTCGAAGACATGCGCCAGGCCCAGGAGCAGCTGTTGATGATGCTCGGTGTCGAAGGCCTCGGTCCTGCCGAAGGTGATACCCTGCTGTCCTATTGGGCTGACCAAAGGCCGGGCTCTTCGGCCGAAGGCATGCGCAGGGCCGCCGCGGTGGTGCAAACGCCCAAACCGGATCGATGGCCCGCCAAGGGGTTTGTCACCCAGGAATTCATCGCCGGTAGCGTCGCGCGGGGCATCAAACCTCATTTGGGGATCGACATTGCCGGCCCCGCCGACGGACCCATTGTGGCGGCCGCCGGTGGCACGGTCGCCCGTACGGGATTTGACGAGTTCCTGGGAAACTTTGTTGAAATCCAACATGGGATGGGTTACATAACCGTATACGGCCATTGCAGCCGGATCGCCGCCAATCAGGGTGATCAGGTAGCGGCCGGACAAGTGGTGGCCTACGTCGGCAATACCGGCCAGACGACGGCAACCCACCTGCATTTCGAGATTTGGGAGCAGGGCGAGGCGATTGATCCACGCCAAATCGTGGCGGGAGAACCCGAACAGAAATAGGCTGTACGAACCAGTCATTGGTGCTAGATTAATCCTTTGGCTTCGCATTTTGAACACCCGGCGCCCCAGTCGCCCGGGTCAAGGAGGAAGACGATGTTCAACAAAGAACCCGAGAATCAGTCCATGGCTTCTGGCCAGACGTCCATCATTGCGCAGGGATGCAAGTTTGATGGCAAGGTCGTTGTCAATGGCACGTTGAGAATTGAAGGCGAATTCAAGGGCGACATCGGTACGCCCGAAAGCCTGGTCATCGGCAAGACCGGCGTCGTGCACGCCAACTGCAATGTGAAAAACGCCATCATCGGCGGCCAGCTCTTCGGCAACATTGTGGCCGAAAACAAGATCGAATTGCAGAGTGGATCCCACGTCGAAGGCGACATCAAGACCAAGCGTCTGGTGATCGACGAAGGCGTGTTCTTCGAAGGCAATTGCTCGATGGGTTCGGGCACGCGCAAGACGCCTGTCCCGGCCACGGCGCCTGGCCAGAGCAGCCATGGCGCCAAGCAGCCGGAGACGCTGAAGAAGTAGTTTCCGTCTCACGCATAAAAACACCCCGGCAATCTGCCGGGGTGTTTTTTTATCAGCCCACATGATGTGATCAGGTTGTCGCGTCCTCCATGATCGCATCAATCTCCCGTGACGTTTCTTCAATCAACTCATCGGCCGTGGGGTTGCCATCGTCCGGTTCCAGGCCAACCATCAGGAAGTCGGCCACTTCGAGGTCTTCCTCGAGGTGCAACTGTTTGATGATCTGGTCTTCCTTGTCCAGCTTCGTGCCGTTCTTCAACTGGGTCAGGCGCACTTCGGGTTGCTCCCAATCCGGGCCTTTGCGCATCACGTAGCCGCGTGTGCCGTCACTCAAAACCACCTCACTGCCAGGCGGGTACAAACCGATCGAACGGATCAAGGCGGCCAGTGCCAGCGGGCAGAAGGCGGCCCGGTCCTTGAGGATGATTTCGAAGGCGCGCCGTGGCGGCATGGGCAACTTGTAGGGCCTGGCTGCGGTCAGGGCCTCAAAAACGTCACAGACCTGGATCAACCCGGCAATGGGGCTGAGAATGGCCCAGTCGGGCAAGGGCGGGTAGCCGCCACCATCGTGCCGAATATGGTGGCCCCAGGCCCCGGCGATCACCAACGGGCTGGCCTCGCCACGCGAAAGCAGAATGTTGGCGCCGATGGCGGCGTGGCTTTCGGCGATCGTGCGCTCGGCGGCATCGAGGCGGCCGGGTTTGTAGAGAATTTCTTCAGGTACTTTTGCTTTGCCGATGTCGTGCAGCAGGCCGGCGGTGGCCAACTCGGCCAAGCCTTCTTCGGGCCAACCCATTTCCCGGCCCACGGTCAGCGCCAGGGTCGAAACCCGCACCGAGTGACCGATGGTGTAGCTGTCGTAATCCGGGTACCGCATCAGGTTCATGATGTCCATGGTTTCCCGGTCCGAAACGTCGTGCAGGTCTTCGCCCACCGAGAAGGTCTGGGCCATATCCAGGTCCTTGTCGCGGGAGATCTTGAGATTGTTGTCGGTCACCGCTTCGTACATGGACTGGAAGATCGGCAACAGTGGCGCGAGTTCGTCGGATATGGTTTTGCCCATGCCGCCATCGGCGTCGTCGTGTTCGCTGAAGTCGAACTGGATCAGGCCAGGGTCGATCATGGAGATGTCCTGGTTCTGCGGCTCCTGTCCCGACTGGGCTTCGCGGTAAAATGAAGACAGGTCGATATTCCGGATGCCCTCGGAGGCAAACAGGGCCTGGGCTTCTTCGATGTTCTCGACGGGATCGCGCAACTCGGCGGCCACGCGGAAGAAGGCGGCCACTTCTTCGGCTTCGATATTCTTGCGGAAGAGGAAACCGCCGCAGTTCATTTTTTCGGCGAATTCGATCAGGTTCTTGCCCGCGATCGAAGGCCCGATGAGGTACTTGCCATCGCGGATGAACTTGCCGTTGAGGATGCCAAAGAAAAAGGCGGTTTCGCCCGAGTTGTTCAGACGTTCGCGCAACTGGCTGGCGAAGCTGGCGCCTTGCTTCTTGATCTTCGGGTGCGAATCAAAGTACAGCTTACGCTGGTTGATCCCTCCCGAAAGCAGAATGATCAGGTCACTGAACCGACCCGGATCGCTATTTGTGGAAATCATTGCGAGACCTCTCATCATCGGTGTTCACGCCGGCGAGGGCGTCGCGGGCGGCGTCCCGGCAGGCGGCGGGCCAGGCGGGAATTACGAGGAGTTTTTTCTCGTTCAGGATCTTTTTCAGCACCGTGCGGGTCTTGCTGGTGCCCAGCTTACCCAGCCATTGGATGGCCTCGGTGACCCAGGGCTCGCCGCGTCGTTCGGCGGGCAAGCGGTTCAGTGTGCCTTTCAAATGCCGGATGGCGGTTTCCCGCATTTCGGGCACGATCTTTTCGGCCACGCCCTGTTTCAGGATGGCCTGATAGGCTTGCCGGTGGGCGTGGTTGTAGTCGACAAAGCCGTCCATGAGGATGGCCGTCAGCGGGTGGGCCTTTTGATGGACCAGGCGCTGGTGCATCAACGGTCCATGGATCTCGGTCAGGGACGACGCCATCAGCAACTGGTGCACGCCATAGAGCAGCGGCGCCGGCACGTGGAATAATTCTTTGGCCAGGATCTTCTCCTGCAGGGCGGGCAGGCTTTCGAGCCTCATCAGCAGATCGGTGCGTTCGGCGACCTTGATGGTGCTGAGCGCACTGTACAGTGCCAGTTTCTGACGGGGGTCTTGCCACCACATTCCCATCAGCAGTTCGTTGACCACGAAGGGCCAGGCGCGCTCTTTCTCCTGACGGGATTTCAGGCCGTTCCACACATCCAGCCACAACGGGCCCAGCTTTTCGCGATGGGCGTGGCGCAGGGGCGAGCAGACCATCGAGGCGATCAGCTCGGCGGCCTCGGGTTTGTCAAACTTGAAGACATCGATCAGGGCGTCGGTAGCCACCTGCATATCCAGTTCGTTCAACTCGGCCGAGGACATGATCAGGTCCAGGGACGTGGCGATGCCACCGGCCAACTCGTCGGTTGGTGCTGCGTGCAATATCTGCAGACAGATGCCAATGGCGTCGGCGCGGGCGGGCGCCACGATGCCGTTCTGGGTTTCCAGCTTTTCCGCTTCGTCGTAGACCTCAGCGATGAGAGTGCGCAACTCGGCCCGCGAGAGGGTGAACTTGGTGGCCTTGCGCGCCGGCTTGGGCCGTTTTTCCAACAGTGGTTGCGACTTTTTCTTGGTCTTGGCCTCCTTGCGCAGTTTTTCAAAAACCAACTCGACCAGCAGGGGATCACCCGTCAGTTGCAGCGCCGTCTGGGCGTGACTGACGATGTGGTGCAGCGTCGAAGCATCCGAATTGGTGGCCTCAAGAGCCGTGAGCATATCCTTGATGGACTTGATGGCGTGATCCGGCACCCAGGTGCCGAGAATTTCGACCGCCGGTGTGTCGCCCGATTCGCGCAGCTCCTGGATGTGGGCGGCGTTGCCGCCCTTCATCAGCCCCTGGATCACGGCCAGGAACTCGCGCTCCATGATCTGGCCTTCCGGGGTCGGCACCAGGGCCGCGTCCGGGATCGTATTGGGGTCGAAATATTCGTTGATGGGGCTCGAGGTGACTTCCGGACCGTTGCCGGTCTTGGTGCGCACGTAGAGACTGCGGCCGGTGACGGCCACGGTCTCGGGCATGTCCTCGATTTCGATTTCCTGATAGTCGCGGGTGCCGGCCAATTGCTTGTGATTCTTTTTGAGAACCGACAGGGCTTCGTGCAGGTCTTCGGTGGTCACCCCGGCGTGGATCTCGAGCAGGGCCTGATTCAACGGCTCGAGCAAATCGTACAAGCGCTGGGCGCAGCGGTTGTCCTTGCTGGCGACACCTTCGCCGATGGACAGGCCTTCGGATGTGACTTCGATCTTGACGCTCTGGCTGCTCTGCAGGCAAGCGGCCACAGCATTGGCACACTGGTCGGCGACGGCCGTGTACTGGGCGTGCCCGGGCGGATAATAGGTGCCGGTGGTGAGCATGCGGTCCAAGGCGACGAGCAGTTCTTCGTCGACCTGGCCCAGTGGCGGCGACGGAGCCTGATCGACAACAGACTGCTCATTGTGGGCGAGAGCTGAGTCGAGCGACGCAGGGTCGACATTTTGTGTCTTGGACAAACGGAACCTCCTTCCCCCGATTGATATACTGGATATATTTTCGACAGATTCGGGAGCCTTTTGAGCTATTTATTAGGTTGTGCCTCTGAAATTGTGTTTGGAGTTGAAGTTGCAATTGGCCAGTAGGGTGCGCGTTAGCAGGCGGGCCGGCGACGGCAGGTTTGTGTGTTTCCTACCTGTTGTCTTTAAATGGTTTAGCTCATCAATAGCGTATACCAAACCTCGACCTAGGTGCGGAGGGCGTATGATCTCCTGTTGTCGAGGTGTATCGGCCACTTTCCCTCGGAGGCACAGGTGTCTCCGGGGCATGCCGTACCTGGTGGCCCCGGCAGGTACCCTCTTTTCCCGGTCGGTCGAAAATCCGGTCCTTCAATCAGAACCAAATGTTGGGTTCACCCCGTAAGTATCTACGCTCAAGCTAGTTACAAGGCTGCACAAAAAACACAATTTCAGAGGCACAACCTATTTATTAAGCTTGGGGCCTGTTTTTCTGGAGTTTTGAGTTTTGGACATCAGATTTGTGGCGACGCCGGTGGTCTGGGGAAAATTCCCCAATGAGCCCTGGGCGGGCCTCTTTTTGATTCCTGTATACTGTATATTCTGCCTGTATACTGTGTTCAGTTTAGCTAAGTGTTTATGCAGATCCCGTTAAGCAGTCTGTACAACATCAAGCGCATCCAAGCCCTCTTCCTGCTCCAAGCCCACCTTCACGAAGTCCGATATCTCCAATTCCGTCTCCAGGGACAAATTGACAGCCGGTTGGCTGGTCCGTGAGAGCGGCGTGCCCTCGGCGTCATGGGTCACGCGAACCAGAGGGCGTTCGGGCAGAGACCCCTTGGCCACCACCACAGCCCGGCGCTGGTCCGAAAGCACCACTTCACTGCCGGGCGGGTACAGGCCGAGGGCCCGGATCAACGCCGCAAGCATGTGGGGGTGGAAAGCTCCCTCATCGGCAACCATGATTTCGTAGGCCCGCCGCGGGGTCATGGGCTTCTTGTAGGGGCGGGCTGCGGTCAGGGCTTCAAATACGTCACAGACATGAATGAGCGCGGCGGCCGAGCTGCGGGTGAACCATTCGGGCATGGCGGGGTAGCCGCGGCGATCTTCGCGCAGGTGCGCGGTGATACCATCGGCACCAGCCTCTTGGGCGATGCGCGCCTTGGGATCGACGTCACCGAAGATAGTCGGTCCG
>RCNC010001840.1_pt1 | contig 14286 bp, 13 predicted proteins | sample 2041301 | NCBI WGS metagenome assembly RCNC01 (sample SAMN09708231, study PRJNA481090) | Marine sediment metagenome, whole genome shotgun sequencing project. | biome: marine sediment; feature: ocean; material: sediment; isolation source: Sewage treatment plant 13A marine sediment (STP13A) ... | reverse complement strand
TTGTGAAGACAAAGTAGGTGAAGTTAGTGGCCATGTACGCTGGGGTGTCCATCTGTATTCAGAAAATGGGGTGACCGATTGGAAAAAATATGATCCCGTTGTGGTATATGATCATGATATCAATTATGAGAATGGCCAGACATTACATTGCACCAGGAGGGAAAGGCCGCAACTGCTGATTGAAAACGGGGAGATCACACACCTGGTAACCGGAGTTTATGACGGGAAAAACTCATGGTGTCAGCCTGTGAAACTGAAACGGCCGGTAGCGGTTGATTAAGATGCCATTACTAAGTTTATAGTCATGAAAATCATCGACATTTCACCGGAACATGAAAACACCTACTTCTGCTGCCTGGAAGACTGGTCCGACGAAATGAAGGAGGCAGGAGACAATAAGAAGAAATGGTATGAGAGGATGAAAGACAAAGGAGAGATAAGAGGTATGATTCAGTATATGCCGATAGAACCACCTCCATCTTACGACAAGATCAGGAAGAAGATTGCAAAAAAAACAGGACGAAAAATTCTAACCAATTAACTCAATAAACGAATGAAAATCAAGAATTTAGCTTTAACAGCATTATGTGGACTATTAATTATTATGGCAGGCCATACGCAAGCCTTAGCGCAATCTGCCGATGCATTCCTTGGGGTATGGGCCCTGGACCTGGATTATGAAAACAGTAACGCGGGATGGATGGAAATTACCCAGGAAGATGGCTACCTCGATGCCAGTGTGCTCTGGCAAGGGGGAAGTGTTACTCCTGTTGATTTTGTATTTGTTAAGGGCAAAGACATGATCCTCACACGCAGCAATAGGATAGTCAGGGCAAAAGATGAATCGGGCAATGCAGTCAGGGAACATTCCGTGATTTTCTGGTATAAGCTGAAAAAGGAGGGTGAAGATAAGATCACCGGGACCGGGTTCTTTCCGGATAGTAATGGAGTTGGACTGGAAACCGTTTCCTTTACCGGTAAAAGGATACCACCGGTTCCCCCCACACCCAACCTGGGCGATCTTAAATTTGGCAAAAAGGTCAAGTTATTAAATGGCAAGGATCTTTCGGGATGGGAATTACTTGAGCCAAAATCAATAAGTGGATGGAAGGTAATTGATGGTGTACTGGTAAATGACCCGGCACAAAAGGAAGGTGAAGAGCATATTCATTATGGTAATCTGCGTACCGTCGAAACCTTTGAAGATTTTAATCTTAAACTGGAAGTCAATGTTCCAAAAGGCAGCAATTCGGGTGTTTACCTGAGAGGCATATATGAGGTGCAGGTTATGGATAGCTATGGGAGCCCATTGGACTCACATAACATGGGTGCCCTGTACAGCAGGATTGTACCTTTAGTAGCCGCTGAAAAACCAGCCGGGGAATGGCAGAAAATGGATATCACTCTGTACAAAAGGCATTTAACCGTCCTATTGAACGGCAAGATGATCATAAACAATCAACCCGTAAAAGGGGTTACCGGGGGAGCTATGACAGCCGATGAATTCATCCCCGGTCCCATTTACCTACAGGGAGATCACGGAAAGGTAAGTTACAGGAATATTGAGCTGATACCCATCAACGATTAAAGCATAGCTTCCATTACAAGCTTGTAAAGTGCCTGGACCTTTTTCCTGGGATCTCCATCTCCAAGGGTTTCCAGTGGGAAGAATCCATGGTAATTGTTTTCATTAACAATTTTCATGAGCCTTGGAAAATCGGTCGGAACGCTGCCCTCATCCGTCTTGACATTTTCCTTAACCTGCCATGTAACAGCATAGCGGATTAGCTTTTCAATGTCCTTATATGGATCGGGGACAGGCAAACTGCCTATGTCAAGCATGAACCCGAACCAATCTGAATTAACGTTTTCCATGATATCAATAATGTCTTCAGCGGCAACGATAAAATCATTATGATTCTGAAAGGTGACCATCACTCCGTAGGAAGAGGCAAAATCAGCACATTCCTGAAAGGCGGTAATCACCCACGATTTGATCTCATCACGTGTATGGCCTTCTGGTGATTCCTTCCCCGCAAATACCCTGACATATGGGGCCCCCATTTTGGCGGCAGCTACGATCCAGTTTTTCACCAGGTCTATTTCTTTGGCACGTACTTCAGGATCAGCGTGGGTGAAATCATTCCTTACCCCTGTACCGGTAATAGCAAGTCCTTTCAGGAGGGCCATCCTTTTAATATCGAAGAGTATTTTATCTTCGGGGATTTCTGGGTAGGCAGGAATATAATAGGCAGTAAGATCCACTCCCATAAATCCGGTCTCTGCAGCAAACTGGAAAAGTTCTTCAAGGCTCATCTCATGAGCCAGTAACGGTCTGGTGAAGGAATAAGCATTCAGGCTTATGGCGGGCCTGATTTTTCCATCTTTTCCCAGTCCGGGTTTAGCAGCCATCGCTGGCTTGGCAATACCTGCCATACAAGCCAGGGATGAAGTTTTCAGAAAAGTACGTCTATACATGTTTTTTATTTTAGTATAAGTATTCCATTAAATATACCGATAACCTGAGAATTACTAAATTTATAAAGATTTGCATAAATACTAATCACTAAACCTGGATCAATATGAAAAAATCAATTTTTCTGTTTTCTGTTATAGGATTTCTGACCATGATTTCATGTCAGCAGGATGGGGGATGGGTTGACCTTTTTAATGGAACCGACCTGGAAGGTTGGGAAGTAAAAGGAGCTCCTGAAAGCAACTTCTTTGTGGAGGATGGAATACTTGTGGCTGAAACTAAAATGGGGATGCCCAATACCTTCCTGGCAACTACCAATAGCTATGCAAACTTTGAATTGGAAGTTGATTTCAAGGTCAACAAAGGCATGAATACTGGTGTACAAATCCGTAGCGGGGTTTATGAAGTACCCACATCAACTCCTTACCTGAATGGGAGCCTTGAAGAAAGCTCCCGGGATTGGAAAGCTGGAACGGTGAATGGTTACCAGATAGAGATAGATCCTTCCGACAGGGCCTGGAGCGGAGGCTTTTATGAAGAAGGTGGCAGGGGCTGGCTGGTGCCACTCAATGAAAATGAAGAAGCACGCAAAGCTTTCAAGCAGGAAGATTGGAATCATTTCAGGATCATTGCCGATGGGAACCGTTTCCAGATCTGGATAAACGGGGTCAAGGCTGTAGAAACCACAGATGAAAAAGCCAGCTCTGGCTTCATCGCACTCCAGCTACATAGCATAAATAATGAAGACCAGTTGGGATTGAGAGTCCTCTGGAAAAACATCAGGATCCGTGAACTGTAATAAGTCTATAAGGACAGGGATGAGGTTGCTGGGGCTATGTAGCTCAGTAGTATTAATCGTGCTGTTATTACACTCCTGCAATCAGGAGAAACCATCCCCAAATCAATTTGACACGTACACTGAAGCGGAGGATCCCAGTCCGGATGCAAGTGCTGACTGGGAAGCAGTTGAATCTGGATTACATGCCACTGTGGGTTCTATTGATGTGCGTTATCTGAAAAGCTCCGTACCTGGACATCCACAAACTATTGAATGGAAGGGCACAGCGTGGAAGGGGGAGAAGGTATCCGCCCAGTTAGTGCTATGGTCAAAAGATCCTGTCGCAAAGGTCGGATGCAACTTTTCGGACTTTGTATCGGAGCAGGGGCAGAAACTATCCTCAGAAATTGCCAGGGCCAGGTTTGTCAGGTATGTGCTTACCGATGAATTTGCCGAAGGTTGCAGCAAGCGGAATCCCGAAGATTACGCTGTTTCTCTTTCGCCTGATGCCCTGGATAATGTGCCCTATTATGATATGGAAAGGAGAAGTGCACGCCCTATCTGGATCACCATAGATGTTCCCGCTGATGCTGAACCAGGGATCTATTCTTCTACCATGCAGCTGAGTGCCCGGGGTGAGGATACCCGGGAGTTTTCTTTCCGGCTTGAGGTATTGCCACATTTGTTGCCAGCATCCTCTGAATGGAAGTTTCACCTCGACCTCTGGCAACATCCATTGGCGATAGCCAAGATATACCAGCTGGAACCCTGGTCCCCTGAGCACTGGGAAATATTGAGGCCATATTCAAAAATGCTGGCTGATGCCGGACAGAAAGTGATTACCACATCTATCATCGAAAAGCCTTGGGGGACACAGACGGAGTGGGGATTCGAATCGATGGTTCAATGGACAAAAAAAGCAGATGGGAACTGGGCATTTGATTATACCCTTTTTGACCGCTATGTACAGTTTATGATGGAAATGGGAGTCGACAGGCAGATCAATTGCTATTCGTTGATTCCCTGGACAAATAAACTGGTGTATTATAATGAATCGGCTGCCCAAAATGATACGGTGGAAATCGAAGCAGGATCTCCGGCTTTCATTGAAATGTGGACACCTTTCCTGAAAGATTTTTGGATCCACCTACAAGAGAAGGGATGGCATAAGATCACCAATTTTGCCATGGATGAACGAGATGGGGAATCGATGCAGAAAATGCTTGAGATGATGGACGAGCTAGCACCGGATATTGGCATTTCCCTGGCAGATAGCCATAAAGCCTATAAGCGGTTCCCCGACAAGATCAAGGACCTGAGTATCTCTTATACACATGTTGTGATTGATAAGGAGGACATTGATTACCGGCAATCAAAGGGATACCCAACTACCTATTATGTCTGCTGCGTGGATGAATTTCCCAATACCTTTACCTTTTCTCCCCCGGTAGATGCGGTTTATATGGGCTGGTATGCCACGGCTGCCGGTTATGATGGGCTTTTACGGTGGTCATTTACCAGCTGGGTAAAGGATCCCCTGCATGATTCCCGCTTCAGGGCCTGGCCCGCAGGGGATACTTACATGGTCTATCCCGGAGCCCGAAGCTCCATCCGCTATGAACGTATGGTGGAAGGCATACAGGATTTTGAGAAAATAAGGATCCTCAGGGAACAGTTCAAAAATGATGACGCAGATGTGGCCAAACTGAAACTGTTGTTGCTTGATGAAACAGTGGCCAGGTTCAACAGCATAGGACGGCCTGAAAATGCTGAGGATTTGATGCGGCAGGGGAAGAAAGTCCTGGAAGAGCTTTCCAGGTAAACGTATACAGATCACGTGATGTCACTAAAGATACTTAGCTGTAAGGTCATCATTCCATTGTTATTATTGACATTTGTGGGATTCTCCTGTGAAAAGGATCAACCTGCCCCCAACATTATCCTTATTCTCTCTGATGATATGGGCTTTTCCGACCCCGGCTGTTATGGAGGTGAGATACAGACCCCTAACCTGGACCTGCTTGCTGAGAATGGTATACGGTTCACACAAATGTATAATTGTGCGCGTTGCTGTCCTACAAGGGCCTCCCTGATGACAGGTAAATACCAACACCGGGTAGGAATGGCAAACAATGGCAGGAACCTTGACCTATATACACCCACCATTGCGGAGATTCTGGCTAAGAACGGGTATCACACCGGTATGGCAGGGAAATGGCATCTTTCATTAACCCAGGCGGTGGAACCCAAGGAAGAACAGTTAAAATGGATGGCGCACCAGGCTGATTACGGAAAATTTGCCCCCCTTGAGACATATCCTTGCAACCGGGGATTTGATGAGCACTGGGGTGTGATCTGGGGAGTCGTGAATTACTTTGATCCATTCAGCCTGGTCCACAATGAAGATCCCATCGGGGAAAACCCGGATGATTTTTATATGACGGATTTCATTACGGATAAATCACTTGAGATGATCGAACAATTCACGGAAGATGAAGATCCATTTTTCCTTTATGTGGCCCATACGGCTCCGCATTGGCCGCTGCATGCACTTCCAGAGGATATTGACAAATACAAGGATACTTACACAGGTGGCTGGGAGAAGCTGAGCAAGGAACGGTATAATAGGCTTATTGACATGGGACTGATTGATGCAGAGCGGTATACTCTTCCCGAAAATACATCCGGAAAATCATGGGAGGAATGTACCCAGAAAGAGAAGGAAGCGAACCATATGGCCACCCACGCCGCCATGGTAGACAGGATAGACCAGGGCATTGGAAAGATCATTCGGAAACTGAAGGAAAAGGGTGAATTTGATAATACGGTTATCTTCTTTCTTGCTGATAACGGTGCCTCCTATGAACGGGGCTATCCTCCTGGGTTTGACCGCCCCGGGTATACCCGTAACGGTACGGAGATCGATTATAATCCTTTCCAGCCTGGCAGTGAACTTACATGGGGATATTTGGGTAATGCCTGGGCCAGCGCATCGAATTCACCATGGCGGTACTGGAAAAAGGAATCCTTCGAAGGGGGTATCCATACTCCATTTATTGCCCACTGGCCAGATGGATTCAAAGGGAAAGAGAATACCTTGAATGATGGAGTGGGGCATGTGATGGACCTTCTACCGACCTGTCTGGAACTGGCTGGTGCAGAATACCCTGATTTTTTCAAAGGCAAAGAACTCGGTCCAATGGACGGAACAAGCCTGATTCCTCTTATTAACGAGGGTATATCCGCCACTCACGACACCATTTTCTGGGAGCATTCAGGTGGAAGAGCGGTGCGGATCGGTGACTGGAAAATGGCGGCTCTTAATCGGGGGGAATGGGAATTATTTGATCTCTCTATTGACCGAACTGAAGTGAATGATCTGGCAACCAGGTTTCCTGAGAAGGTCGAAGCAATGAATGCCCTTTGGGAAGAATGGGCGATTGATATGAAATTATTAGACTGAGATCAACCTTTGTGGTATTGCAAACACATTGTAATCATGAGGGGGTACAGAAGCATGATTCCTTTCGAAGTGGATCAGCGTATTATTTTTGGTAAAGGAGATAATGTTGCAATTGCTTGGGTAGGCTACCCGGAATGAATTATCCGGCCATATGCCATCGTCATTCAAGTTTTCATAATAGCCTGTACACTCAATCAAACCAGAGGGAGAATAACGGGTGACCTTTAACCTTGAATTTTGTGATTCGAAATCAAACCAGGAACCAGCCCCTTCTCCGCCAAGCCATTGGGCTTGCTCAGGGATTTTACTATCCTTTCTGGGTGCGTGGAGGGTGGATCTCAATGATATATGGTCTAATTTTTTAATTGGATAAAAAGGAATGTGTCCCGACCGGTCCGGCATCTCCAATTTATTTTCGAGTGAATTCACATTGTTCATCGGCGTAGGAGTCAGAGGGATTAAATATTTGAGGCGGAACCTGAATTTCCATGCCGGCTTTCCTGACAGGATAACTGTATTGACAAAGCGGGAACAATTACTAGCCCTGGTACGAAATGGACCATATGGAATGGGACTTTCCTGTTGCATCTTGCTTGCCTTATTGTAGGCAGCCTGGAAATTGACCGGACAGTAGGAAGCATGTAAATTTCCTTCTCCATGACAGGCTTTATTATTTTGCAGTTCAGAAAGGATTTCCTGGTAGTTCAATATGGCCCTATTGTCTGGGAAAAAAACCGGGATGGTTTTCATGGACAGTTCATGGTCCGTTTTCACACTGCGTACCCGGCCATGCTTGAAGGGAGCATGGTACCTGCCGAAATCAAAATAATGGCATGCTTTGGTTTTTGGATCGATCAGGACCACTGCGGCATGTCCCACCCTGTAATAATGATTATTGTTCATACCCAGCCTGAGTGTCACTGGGTCATACCAGGATCCGGGCTGCTTACAGAAAGTTTGAGGCCAGGCCAGTGCAATGGCAAATCCAGTATATTTTTCGGTCTTACTCATGCGATTATTGTTCCCGGTAGCGGATGGTAGAATAAGCCACTCCGAAGTTATTATCGATCACATGTGACGATCCCGTTACAATTAACCCTGCTTTTATCAAAGCCTGGTGATGGATGCTGTGCTCAATGCAGTACGCAAGTTCCCTCCCTACAGAACTTATTACGGTATTACCCGAACTCCCGTCGGTAGTGTAATCTGCTTCCATTCCCACAGGATCATTTTCCTTTAAAAGACCCATAGCCGGTATTAATAGATTTATAGTATCTATGGCAAAGGACAGGCTGATTTCAATTTTTGGATTCCGCTCCCGTCTATCATAACTTATGGTACCTGTAAATGAGCCGGCAACAAGCAGGAGGTAAAACTCCAGGATATGCCTCATATGCTGGCCAATGGTACCGCCGGACAGGATCTCATGCTGCCTGGTATATTCGGATTCATCAAGGGAATTCAACAAACTCCTTAATTGTAATAAATTATCTTTTGCTGTTTCTTTCATACATCATTAAATCTTACGATTATACTGAATAGTCGTAAGGAGGAATGAAACCTGACAGAAGAGAAGATGTTTTTTTGAAAGGAATCAGATGAGGCTTACATCGGTCATAATTTCCAGTAAAGCAGTTCCTTTATGACCCAGTATTTTTTTCATTGCTTCGGCTACCTCATTTAATTCAGTTACCCTTATTCCAAGGGCCCCACATCCATTAGCATACGACGCAAAATCAGGGTTATGCAGATCAGTCGCAAATACATCCAGTCCACCGGAACGCTGCTCCTTTGAGATCTTTCCCAATTCAGCGTTATTAAGCAGTATCAGTTTGATATCCATTTCATATTTTACGGAGGTTGTCAATTCTGCCATATACTGCGCAAATCCACCGTCACCGGCAACCGCGATCACAGGGCGCTGGCCTCTTGTGGCTGACCATGCACCCAGAGCAGCCGGAAAGGCGAATCCTATGGAACCAAGGTAGCCTGACATCAGGAAGCTTTGTTTCTTGCTTTCAAAATAACGTCCGAGGGAATATGCATTGTTTCCTACATCCACGCAGATTATTGCATTCTCAGGAACCAACCGGGAAAGGTTTTCAAATACAACACTGGAAGGGATGCCCATTCCCCGGTCCTCAGAGAGTCTCTTTTTCTTTTCTTCGCGCCAGATTTTCCAGCGACCGGCCAGTTCAGGACGCTGATCGGCAGTATTGGTTTTATCTTTCAGAGCCTCATGCATCGCGGATAAAGTAATGGAGATCTCTCCCCAAACTGCTGCGTCAATTTTGTGAAACTTAGCCAGTGCCAGTGGATCAAAATCCACCTGGATGGTAGGCTTTTTGTTGGTGATCCCGGTATGGTTACTGAAGGAAGCACCCAATACAATGAGCAAATCAGATTCATTCATGAACCAGGATGCCACAGGTGTGCCGCTTCGTCCCAATACCCCGGCTGCAAGAGGATGATTATCTGAAATCAGCCCTTTCCCTTTAAAAGTGGTAAGTACAGGTGCATTGAGCATTTCGGCAAAGCGCCCAATGGCCTCCATATGGAAACGGGCTCCATGACCAACGATGATCACAGGGCGTCTGGATTTTCTGATCAATTCAAGGGCATTCTCAAGGCTTTCCGGTGACGGTGCAATGAGAGGTGGAGTCATCCTTCCTTCCGGGGTCTGTGCTGCAGCTTTTCCAGCAGGTAATTCCTGGATCTCATCCGGGAAGGTAAGATGCGAGACATCTCTATTTATTATGGCATGTTTTATGGCCAGTGTCATTAATTCAGCGTGCTGGCTATCCTGCTGGACCCTGTGGTTAAATTCCGCTACGGTTTGAAAAGCACGCACCAGGTCAACTTCCTGGAAATTACCGGTACCCACGACCTGGGTAGCTACCTGTCCGGTCAGGGCCAGCAGGGGTGCCCTGTCTACTTTGGCATCCCAAAGCCCGGTATACATGTTGGTGGCTCCCGGTCCCGCAATAGAAAAACAGGCCGCTGGTTTTCCAGTTAATTTCCCGTAGGCAGATGCAGCAAATGCAGCGGCTCCTTCATGCCTGATGGCAATAAATTTCAATTTTCCTCTTTCATCAAGCCTTCTCAGGGCGTCTGCAAAGCCCAGGTTGGAATGTCCCACCATGCCGAAGACAGTGTCTACCCCCCAGTTCACCATGGTTTCTGCCATGATGTCCGAGAGCGTGATTTCATGCGGTTTTTCTTCTGGAACACCCACATAGATCCCGTCCTCTCTCTCTTCCACCTGGAAGGATTTCACGTAGTCTTCAAAGCCCGGCACTTTGCCCGTGCAGGGATGATAATCCCAACCATGCCAGGGGCATCGCAATATCCCGTTCTCAATACTTCCTTCTCCCAGTGGTCCTCCTTGGTGCGGGCAATGATTATCCAGGGCACAGACCTTGCCTTCAAATTTTGACAGGCAGATTTCAGTATGCCCTGCCAGTACTGTCATGACCCTGTTATCCTGGATTGCCTCACTGCTCTCAAGGACTTTGTGCCAGTTATATTGTATGTTTTGCGTCATAATTTAAGGTGTCTTTCTCTGATATAGATAGATTTAAATCCGTAAATAATCAGTAAGAATATGGCAAGTATTATTATACCTACACCGGCGATCATGCTTGAGAGAGTATAGATGTTTTCAGGTTGGATAATGGCTCCCAGGACACCTGAGGATAGGAAAAGCAGGATCCCGATGTACATAAGGACGAGGGACCAGTTCAGCCTTCTAAGTTGCATTAATTTCAAGCTGATAATTTCACCGTATTTCTCCCTTTCCTTATTCAACCCGGCAATCTCTTTGTTGAGGCTTACGACAAGGTTGGAGGTTGAAAGGACAATCAGGGCGATGCCTGGCAGGACGGATATAGGTATGATCCACTGCATGGGTTCCATGTTTAATATATTTTTCAGGTGTTTATGCGTTCAATCCGGCAAAATTGATCCCGGTAAGCCGGTGCATGTCATGACTGGCTGTGACCAGGTCGTCCTTGTTAAATTTACCAAAATCATCATACCCGCATGCCCGGGCCACTACCTTCATTAAGGCTGTGGATGCATCCAGAAAATTGTGCAATTGCCGCGCTGAACTATCGATGATTATCCGCTTGCGAAGATTTTCCTTCTGTGTGGCTACACCCACCGGGCAATTGTTGGTATTGCAAGCCCGCATTCCAAGGCAACCAATTGCCTGCAGGGCGGAATTAGATATAGCTATGGCATCAGCTCCCAGCATGAGTGCCTTAGCAAAATCATCGGCGATACGCAGTCCACCAGTAATGACCAGAGACACTCCACTGGCCCCTGACCTGTTAAGATGCTCCCTGGCCCTTGCCAATGCAGGAATGGTAGAGACATTGATATTGTTTCTCAGGATGGTCGGTGCTGCACCGGTCCCTCCACCCCGTCCATCGAGAATGATGTAGTCAGCCCCTGCTAGAAGGGCGAAATCAATGTCTTTCTCAATATGACTGGCTGCAATTTTAAATCCAATGGGAATTCCTCCGGTTTGTTTGCGGATCTCCCTAGCTAAGGATTCAAAATCCTTTGCAGAGACCAGGTCGGGGAATGCCGGGGGACTAATGGCTGCTTCTCCAATCTTGAGTCCCCTTACCTTTGCTATTTCTTCTGTAACCTTGGTGCCTGGCAGATGACCTCCGGTACCTGTTTTTGCTCCCTGTCCCCCTTTAAAATGAAAAGCCTGAGCAAGCTTTACATTTTCCATGCTGAACCCGAATTTGGCAGAAGCTAACTCGTAGAAATACTTTGAATTGGCAGCCTGTTCTTCCGGCAGCATACCTCCTTCACCACTCGCTATACCCGTTCCTGCCAGTTCTGCACCTTTGGCAAGTGCAATTTTCGCTTCCCTGGACAACGCCCCAAAACTCATATCGGAAACAAAAAGGGGAATGGCAAGTTTTAGGGGTTTCCCGGCCCGGGGACCAATAATGGTTTCAGTGTTAACAGCTGCATCATCCATTAAGGGTCGTTTCCAGAGCTGGGCCGGTAAAAATTGTATATCATGCCATTTTGGAAGTGTGTCTCGTTCAACTCCCATTGCTTCGGTAAAACCGTGATGGCCAATATTTGCTAAGCCGTTCTGAGACAGCTCCTTAATATAGCCAGTATAGGGTTCGGTATTCTCCGGGTGGGTATCCTCGTATTTTCCGAGATATTGTTCACGATGAAACGGCTGTGGATGATCTTTCAGGTACTGCTTAACTTCAGATTTATCAATCCACACGGCATCCTCTTTAATCTCGGAGGAGAATTTGTGCAGTACCTCTTCATTATTGTATTCTGAGACACCTGTGTCGTATCGATAATCCCAGCCATGAACCCCGCAAATCAGGTTTTCACCTTCGATATGGCCGTCAGCCATCAGGGCACCCCTGTGCAAACATCGTCCGTAGAGCACGGATACTTTATCATCGTAACGAACCACTACAAGATCAAGGCCTTTTATCTCCGCATGTGCGGGAATCCGGTCTTTCAGTTGCGATAAGGCAATCAGCTTAATTGGTTTGTGCATAATAATTGCTTAAAGGTTATAGTGGTCCGTAAGTATGTTTATTCCTGATTCAAAGAACAATTTCATATAGGCCAGTTGCCCTTCGGCTGAAGGGATGTTTACAATATCATTATTTTTCACAACCCCGCCAATCCATCCCGATCTGATCCATTTTCCCGCTCCAGGATCCGGCAAATCATTGAAATCTTCAACGGGGGTTTCCGACCAGTAACTCAGGTAATAGTAGGGTTCATTTTCCATGCTGTCGGGAATTGCCCAACCCAGGCCAATGGATTTTGAAATCCCGCCATCTGCATTATATGCAAGAGGAACGAATGATCCTGTATCGAAATGATGAGGCCAGATCCTCACCGGTTCTGCTTTTTTATATTTTGCAGCAATCTCTACTAATACAATCTCTGCATTGTGCCGGTATAGAATGTTTTCCTGAATATACTTCTGATCAGCTGTTGAAAAGGCTGCATTCTTATCCAGTTCATGATCGGGCAGTGTATAATGTAATTCATTTGTGAATTTTGATACATCCAGGTCCAGATCAGACAGATTTTGTTTCAGTTGATCAAAAACCTGTTTTTTGGATTTGCCTGCAAGGGATAATTCACTCCTGCGATGATTCAGTTTATCGATAATAATTAGCTTCAGGTCCGGCAAGCTCAATGCAATGCGCATGCCGCCTGGAAGTTCATTTCCAATCAACAATTCCTTGTCAGGCAAATATTGCATATTCGTGTTGCTGTCATCGGGCTCCTTTGGTATCAAATGCCGACCCACCAGGGCAATGAATTGTGCTGCATGATGCTGTTGAAGGAGGACAATGTGCAAGTCCCTGTTGAAGGCCAGAGTTAATTGGCTCCAAATATTTTTTGCGTTTGTTATCATTTTCCTTTGAATATTATTAACTGATTACTTCAACTCCATGCCAAAATGCAATATGCCCAATGATGCTTTTAGCCAGAACAGAAGGTTCCGGATAATAAAAGGCTGCATCTTTATTGGTTTTTCCATCTACCACAATATCATAATATGAGGCTGTGCCTTTCCAATGACAGACAGTATGTGATTCGCTGCCGGTTAAAAACTCTTTTTGCACTGATTCCTCTGGGAAATATTGGTTCCCCTCTACATTAATAGTTTCATTGCTTTCTGCAATAACCTTTCCATTCCAGATTGCTTTCATATTCTTTGTTTTTCGATGATTGTTTTTTCGATGGGCACATCTGTTTCAAAGGGATTTTCAGGATCGTTGCTCCATTCAAACCATCCGCCATCAAAGACAGATACCCTTGGCCAACCCATTAACCAGGCATTATAAAAAGCTTCACTTCCACGCCAGCCTGTACCACAATAAAATGCCAGGTGTTTGTCCGGTGTAATACCTGCATCCCTCCAAATTGCCACTACCTCGTGGTATTCCCGGATGGTATGGTCCAGGTTACGGTAATTCTCCATATGGTAGGCATCTGTCCCGCAATTTCCAAATATAGCTCCAGGAATACGCCCTTTCTTTTCTATGTAATTATAGCCGCTGACCTCACCAATGTATTCCGGCAAACTTCTGACGCAAACCAATTCACCAGTACCAGATGCCAGGATTTCCTTCGCTTCTGGGAGATCGACAGCAAGTTCCGGTTTTGCCGGAATTGCCGCTCCGAAATCTGCGGCAGGATTTTGTGAGACATCTTCAGTACTTATCTCATATACAGCATCTTTCCAAGATTGAAACCCCCCGTTTAACACCCTGACATCTTTGACACCTGCATACATCATAATAAAGGCACACCGGATGGCCCCGATATGCCCGGCGGCACTTCCGGGGAATGAATCATCATTGTCAGGATCCATATATTTCCCATATAAAACGACAGTAGTATCTGAGGTTATCCCATGCTGCAATAATGCCTGCTTTAACTCTTCTGGAGACCGCCTGTTCCATGTATCCGGCGATTCCAGTGCAAGGGTATCAATATCAATGGCGCCGGGAATGTGGCCATTCAGGTAAGCATTGCGATTACGGTAAT
>RCNC010006169.1_pt1 | contig 14294 bp, 10 predicted proteins | sample 2041301 | NCBI WGS metagenome assembly RCNC01 (sample SAMN09708231, study PRJNA481090) | Marine sediment metagenome, whole genome shotgun sequencing project. | biome: marine sediment; feature: ocean; material: sediment; isolation source: Sewage treatment plant 13A marine sediment (STP13A) ... | reverse complement strand
GCCTCCACCTTGGCGCTGGTGACGATGCGGACCTCCCGCTCTCGCAGGTCGTGCAGCCAGACCCAGCGCGAAGATTTCCCCACATCCTGTCCTGCCTTGGGAAGCATCTCGAAGATCGTGACCTCTTTCGTGCCCTTGCGCACGAGGTCGTGTAGCCGTTCGTCGGATTCCGCCTTGTGGAACATCAGGAACTCCAGGACGTTCGGGTGGATCGTCCCGATCCTGGCCACCTGCATCGCCACCTCCATGCCGACCGCTCCCCCGCCGATGACGGCCACCTTCTTGCCGACGGCCGTTCTGTTCTTCAGAAACTGCCAGGAACTGATCACGAACGGCTGGTCCGCCCCCGGGATGTTCGGCATAATCGGTTCCGCCCCCTCTGCCACGATCAGGGCTTCCGGGCTCTTCTTCTTGATCCCCTCCACATCCAGTTCAACGCCGGTGTGTATCTTAACGCCGAGCCCGGGCAGGAGCGCCTCATAGTAGTCCACCAGCCCGAGGAACTCGCCCCGGCCCGGGGGAGCCCCCGCAACCGAGAGCTGGCCTCCGATTCTGGGCGCCTTCTCGAACAACTCGACATCGTGACCCGCTATGGCCGCCACCCGTGCCGCCTCCAGCCCGCCGGGGCCGGAGCCGACCACCATGACCTTCTTGGGTTGCTCGGCCGGCTTGATCTCTCGCTCTCCCTCCAGTCCCGCCTCTGCGTTCACGAGGCAACAGAGGGGCTGACCCGTGAAGATTTTATCCATACAGCCTTGCATGCAACCGACGCATGGGCGGATCTCTTGGGGCCTCCCCTCCTTCGCCTTGAGGGGCCAGTCCGGATCGGCGATCAGTACGCGGCCCAGGGCGACCATGTCGGCCATTCCCTCCGCCAGGATCCTTTCCGCGGTTCCCGGATCCGTGATTCGGTTGGAAGCGATGACAGGTACGTTCACGGCATTGCGGATGCCCCCCGCCAGGTAGGCATACCCTCCCCGGGGCACCTCCATGGTGAGCTGGGAGACAAAGGCCTCGTGCCAGCCTCCGGTCACGTTGATTCCATCTACGCCCGCCTCTTCGAAGATCTGGCAGTAGCGTGCCGACTCCTCGTTCGTGTTGCCCCCGCGAACGAAGTCGTTTCCGGCCACCCGGATCGTCACGGTGTAGTCGTCTCCCACCGCGGCCCGGACTCTCTTGATCGTCTCCACCCCGAAGCGAGCCCGGTTCTCGAAGGAGCCCCCGTACGCATCGGTTCGCTGGTTGGTGACCGGGGAGAGAAACTGGCTGATCAGGTACCCTGCCGAACCGATGATCTCCACGCCATCGATTCCGGCTTCCCTGGCCCGGCGCGCCGCCTGTGCGAAGGCTTCCTTCACCTTCTCGATGTCCTCGAGGGTCATCTCTCTCGGCTCTTCTCCAGTGTAGCGAGACCGGACAGCAGAGGGTGCGATGGCCTGCTGCCCCTCGACCATGAAGGAAAAGGTGTACCGGCCCCCATGGAAGAGCTGCAGCATGATCTTGGATCCGGCTGCGTGCACCCGGTCGGCGAGCTCTTTGAAGGAGGGAATGTAGTCGTCGTCCATGAGGGACAGGGTGATGGCTCCGGACCCGATGAAGTCCACGCCTACCGGGCCGGCAACGATGATGCCTGCGCCCCCCTCTGCCCGCCGCTCGTAGAACCGAACGTGTCGTTCATTGAGCTTCTGGTCCATGGAGAACAGGGTTCCCATGGAAGGCATGAGGATGCGGTTCTTTGACTCGATCTTGCCAAGTCGAATCGGTTCAAAAAGCAGGGGAAACATGAGAGACCCTCCTTGTGTCTGCTCCTGGTTGTCGGTTTCCGGTGGGGTGATGCGTGCACACTGAGGGCGGCTCAGGAGGCCGGCTCGCTTCGCGGGCTTCTCCTTCTCGTGGGCTTCTTTTCCTTCTTCATACCGAAGCCGGAGATCACGTAGGTCCCGCTGCGGGAATCCACGTTGATCTCGATCAGCTCATGGGTCTGCGCATCTTCCAGAAGCTCGCTGAAGGTCCGGTACCCGTGATACCCCTCGTTGAAGGAGGGCTTCTTCCGCTTCATCGTGTCCTTGACCATCGAGGAATAGAGAATCGGCTTGTTCTCTCTCAGCAGGGCCTCCACCGAATCGAGCAGCAGCTTGAAGGCCTCCTGCTTCTTCTCAGGCACGTCGGACCGGACGGAAGGCGGATGGAGGGTGGGACGCGCCAGGTCGTCATAGTAGATGAATTCGTCGCAGCTGGTGATCAGCAGATCGGAGGAGGATTCCTTGATGGCCAGCCCGATCACGTGCTTCCCGTTTTCCTTCAGCTTGGCCACCAGGGGGGAGAAGTCGCTGTCTCCGGAGACGATCACGAAGGAGTCGATGTGCTCCTTCGTGAAGGAGAGCTCCAGGGCATCGACAACGAGCCGAATGTCGGCGGAGTTCTTGCCCGTCATCCCCCGCTTGGGGATTTCGATCAGCTCCACACCGGCTGCATGGAAGGCCTGTTTGTACGCCGAATACCGGCTCCAGTCGGAGTAGGCCTTCTTGACGACGATCTTGCCCTTCTCGACGAGCCTTTCCAGGACCTTCTGGATGTCGAAGTGTCCCTCTTTCTTGTCCTTGAGCCCGAGGGCCAGGTTCTCGAAATCGAAGAAAACGGCAAGTGTACGTTCTGATCTTTCTGTGTCAGCCATAAAGTTATTCCATCTCCAATCAGTGGTTCATGTACCCACCCGGACCACCCGGGCAAGGATTGACGGCATCATAACGCCGAGGGGTGACATGCGTCAACAAAATCCGGCGCTGGCCCCCCAAGAATCGGCCATTTGTGCCTCCAGGGGATTGTTTGTTAAGACTAGGATGTGATGAGTCTCTTCTCCTTCGTTTTCGTACAGCACTTTGGCCTCGCATGTGAGGCGGCCCTGCTGTTCCTGGTCGGGGTTCTGCTCGCCTTCCCCGTGGTCAAGAACGGTTCGACCCGCTTGACGTGGCTGCCCTTGATCCTGTTCCGCATGGTGCGCCGAATGCTCGGCACACGCCCCGGCATGACCCGTCTTTGGTCCCTCATATTCGGGTTCAACGGAACCGTCATGCTCCTGTACATGGCGTCGGGCGTGCATCCAGGCATCCCGGCAGCCATCTCCATCTTGACGGGCTACAACATCGCCGTGATTCTCCTGGTTGCAGCAAAAGCGGAGGATCTGGATGGCCTGGCAGTCTCCCCTGTTTCCGGGTGGAAACCCGGCAAATGGGTTGCCGGCATCTGCGGTCTGGCGGTGCTCCTTCTCGAGTTGCCCTGTTTCTGGTATTCCATCGCCATGGGGATCCGTCTCGGGCAGGCGATCGTGGCCGGCCAGACAAGCTATGTGGAAGGAATCACTGTCCGGCTTCATGCCTACGTGCTCCTCATCCTCCCCACACTCCTCGTCAGCGCCGTCTGCGAGGCGATCGCCATCCGAGGAATGAGCGGGGGCCCCGCCGAAGACCGGACTCCAGGCGTCTGACTCCTTTCGCCTTTGCCCTTTCGCCTCTTCAGCCATCTGCGTGATGGTCCCGGTAATTCTCGTACAGTCGGCGTATATGTAGCTTCGGATCGCTGTCGTATTCCTCCTGCGAGATGTCGATCCACGAAGGCGGCTCCTTGGGGAAGGGGCGGCGTTCGAGGGATCCGTGCTCCCTGAGGATGGGTTCGAAATCCTTCGGGCTTCTGTCGCGGCGGTAGATGCCCAGGTGGCGGCCCGGAAGGTCTTCATCCAGGGGGGGCATGTCCCACAGCCCCGGGTCAAAATCGGAGAAGAACGAGATCACGGCCCCCATCACGCCCGCCTGCCGCAGGCGTTCCAGGACAGACGAAAAGAAGCGCGCGGCCGCCTCCTCGGAGACCAGAAGCTCTGCCCCCGGCTTCTTGTGCACCCGTTCCTGCCTCGGAACCGGTTCCGTGGGGATGCCAAGACCCAGACACATGACATCCTTCCCGCCGAGCCACTGGGTGAGGATGGCGAGGAAGGGCGGCAAAAGAGCATCCATCGGGCCCGAGGAAAGCTCGGAGGAAAAAGGCGTGGCCTGCATGGAGAGAAAATCCAGGTGTTCCGCCACATCCTGAGGCCGCAGGATGCCGTCTCCCGCTAGGTTCCCCTCGTCCATGCCGAGTGTAATCGGGATGGTCTCGTCCCTGCTCCTGAGTTCCTCGGTCATGACCCGCAGCCACAGGGAGCCTTTCTGATTGTCGGGTGGGGTGACCACCGAGGAGGGGCTGTTTCCCAGGTCCCAGGCCCATACCGCGGGATGTCCCTGCAAGGCGCCTGCAACTTCGCGAACGAGGAGCACCTGGGCCTCGAGGATCTCCTGATCCTCGTAGAAGTTCCGTGGCAGGTTGGAGCGAACCCTTCTCTGCGAAAAGACGGGGATGGGGAGCTCCCGTTCCCTGGCCCACAAGACCCAGGGCGGAAGCCAGTTCAGCCCGCACATATGGCCGGTGAAGAAGGTCGGCAGGACGCAAAGGCCCCTTTGGGCCGCCTTTTCCGCCACGTCCACCAGGCGATCCAGGCAAGGGGTGGAAACTCTCCTGGCCCTTGGTTGAAAGTCCTCCCAGAGCAGGAAGACCCGAACGATCTTAAGCCCTGTCTGCTGGATCCGTTCGAAATCGTCCGCCAGAGAGGACTTGTCGAAATGCTGCCACCAGTACATGCCCGATCGGGCAGGCCAGTAGTTGACCCCCAGCCAAAACGGGGAAGAGGGTGGAGTGTCCAAAGGGCCTCCAAAAAAAAGGTCCTTCCGGATGGGTAATGCGCCCGGAAGGACCATTGTGTTCACTCGAGCAAATCTTCGCTCTAATACATGCCACCCATACCGCCCATACCACCCATACCACCCATACCACCCATACCACCGCCCGGAGGCATTCCCGGCATGCTACTCTTTTCTTCCGGCAGTTCGGCAACCAGGGCCTCGGTGGTCAGCAGCAGCGAACCGACGCTGGCCGCATTCTGCAGGGCACAGCGAACCACCTTGGTCGGGTCGATGATGCCTGCCTTCACCAAGTCGGTGAACGTCTCGGTCGCTGCATCAAACCCGTTGGCTCCTTTGGAGGTCTTCACCTTCTCGACCACGATCGAGCCTTCCCAGCCCGCGTTTCCGGCAATCTGGCGCAGCGGCTCTTCCAGGGCACGCTTGACGATGTTGACGCCCACTTTCTGATCTGCCTCTACGTCCAGGCCGTCCAGCTTTTCGATCATCCGGATGAGCGGAACACCGCCGCCAGGCACAACGCCTTCCTCAACGGCAGCCTTGGTGGCGTTCAAGGCATCTTCCACGCGAGCCTTCTTTTCCTTCATCTCGGTCTCTGTGGCCGCCCCGACGCGCAACACGGCCACACCACCGGCCAGCTTTGCCAGGCGCTCCTGGAGCTTTTCCCGGTCGTAGTCGGATGTGGTCTCATCGATCTGAGCCCGGATCTGCTTGATCCGCCCCTCGATGGCCTCGGTGGAGCCGGCGCCCTCGATGATCGTGGTGTTTTCCTTGTCGATTCGAATCTTCTTGCAGGTCCCCAGATCATCCAGCGAAACGCCTTCCAGCTTGATTCCGAGTTCCTCGGCCACCACCTGGCCACCCGTCAGGGTCGCCATATCATCCAGCATGGCCTTGCGTCGATCGCCAAAGCCGGGAGCCTTCACGGCGGCACACTTCAGGGTGCCCCGAAGCTTGTTGACCACCAGCGTGGCCAGGGCCTCTCCTTCGATGTCCTCGGCAACGATCAGGATCGGCTTTCCGGACTGGGCCACCTTCTCGAGCAGCGGGATCATGTCCTTCATGTTGCTGATCTTCTTCTCGTTATAGAGAAGGTAGGGCTCTTCCAGGACCACTTCCATCTTCTCCGCGTCCGTCACGAAGTAGGGAGACAGGTAGCCTCTGTCGAACTGCATGCCTTCCACCACGTCAAGGGTGGTCTCCATGGACTTGGCCTCTTCCACGGTGATCACGCCTTCCTTGCCGACCTTGTCCATCGCTTCTGCGATGAGGTTGCCGATTTCGGCATCCCCATTGGCCGAAACCGTGCCTACCTGGGCGATTTCGCTGCGATCCTGGGTAGGCTTCGTCATCTTCTTGAGCTCGTCCACGCACATCACAACGGCCTTGTCGATGCCTCGTTTGACATCCATCGGGTTGGCGCCGGATGCGACCACCTTGCAGCCCTCCCGGTAGATCGCCTGTGCCAGCACCGTTGCCGTGGTCGTGCCGTCACCGGCCACATCGCTGGTCTTGCTGGCCACCTCTTTGACCATCTGGGCGCCCATGTTCTCGAACTTGTCCCTCAGCTCGATTTCCTTTGCCACGGTCACACCGTCTTTCGTGACCAGCGGTGATCCGAAGCTTCTCTCCAGGATAACGTTCCTACCCTTGGGGCCAAGTGTTATCCGGACCGCGTTGGCCAGGGTGTTGACCCCCTTCAGGGTACTTGCCCTTGCTTCTTCTGCAAATTTGATTGCCTTTCCTGCCATTTTTACTTACACCTCCGTTTCCTTTTTCTTTAGGCTAAGCCTATCATTTCCCAGGTCAGCTTGTTGTCCGTGCGCCGGCGCTCGTTTCCTTATTCCATGATGCCCAGCACGTCGTCTTCCCTCATGATGAGGTGTTCCTCACCCTCGATCTTCACGTCGGTTCCCGAATACTTGCCGAACAGGATCCGGTCTCCAGCCTTGACCTCGAGAGCAACCATCTTCCCGTCGTCCAGCATCTTCCCTTTCCCAACGGCCACCACCTTACCCTCTTGTGGCTTTTCCTTGGCCGAGTCCCCTTTGACTTGTCCTCTTCTTCGATCCTCTTTACCAAGAGTCTGTCCCCTAGCGGTCTGATCTTCATCTGTCGAGCCTCCTCTTCTTAGTGTTGCCAGGTTAAGGTGTTAACGAAAATCTTCTCGGTCCGAAAACCCTTTCGAACCGGTTACGCTTCTATCCGCCGAGTCCGTGGGCGCTCGCCGCGCTGGGCCCCGATGGGTCTTCATTCCATGTTCTGAAAATTTGGCTGAGGAAGGATCTACCCTTATCGTACAAAGCCGAGGTGCCGTGAATTCCATCCGGGAGGTCCATATTGTCTGCCAAGGATAAACGTAAGTCAAGTCAGTGAGTTAGGGTTGTTTTTTAGCAGCCGAAGCCCGCGACTGCTAACAGTAGACTAAGGTAATCACTACGGAAGGCTTGTCAAGGGTTGCTCGAAGATTTTTTGGATTTCTTGTGAACGGCCCGGCCCTCACGGGCAAGATTTCGCGGGTTGTCTCTTCTCGAATAGGAAGATCCGGAGAACCAGCAGGGTGACGCCGACCGTAATCGCGATGTCCGCCACGTTGAAGGCGGGCCATTGGAAAGCCTTGTAGTGGAACAATATGAAATCGATGACTTCTCCCAGCCGAATCCGGTCTATCAGGTTCCCGATGGCCCCCCCGAGGACCAGGGAAAGGGCCAGGGGCATCATGACCTCCGATTCTTCGAGTTTGTAGAAAAGGAAGAGGATGATGCCGATTGCAACGGACGAGACAAGGATGAAGAAAGGAATTCGGAAGTCCGCGTGGCTTCCGCTCAGGAACCCGAAGGCGGCTCCTGTGTTCCGGAGGTAGTGGAGATCCAGTAGGCCGGGCACGATCGGCGTGCTTTCGTAGAGCCGCATCGCCTTGTCGACCCAGATCTTCGTCGCCTGGTCGATCAACACGACAAGGCTTCCCACCACCAGGAGCACGTTGTATCGGCGCGGCCACTTCACCTCGGACCCCCTTCGTCCCATCAGGAAATCTGTTTCAGCTCTTCTATGCAACGGTCGCAGACGGACGGGTGCTCGGAATGTGAGCCCACGGAAGGGCAGTAGACCCAGCACCGGTTGCACTTGTCTCCACGGGCCTTGCCCACCTGGATGGCGAGCCCCGGCACCTCCTGGCTCTGGAAGACGTTCTCCCCCTCCAGCCCTTTTTCGACCGTGACTTCCGATACGATACAGAGCTGGCGCAACGAGAAAGGGAAGGTTTCCAGGAACTCGCCCCACCCGTCAGGGGGGGTCACCCGCACCCAGGCATCCAGGGCGTGCCCGATCTTCTTCTGCGTCCGGGCGATCTCCAGGGCCTTGGACACCTCTTGCCGGAACTGGAAGACCTTTCCCCAACGCCCCTCCAGGTCGGTATCCTCCCAGTCCGGGTTTACATCCGGCAGGGAGCAGAGGTGGACGCTTTCCGGTTTGCCCTCGTGGTCCGGGATCCGGTGCCAGATATCCTCGGTAGTGAACGAGAGGATCGGTGCGAGGAGGCGTGTAAGGGCGTGCAGGATCTCGTACAGGGTCGTCTGGGCGGACCGCCTGGCTGGGGCATCCGGTGCGGATACGTACAGGATCTCTTTCAGTACATCCAGGTACACAGAGCTCATGTCCACCACACAGAACTCCAGGGCGCGGTGGTACACGACGTGAAACTCGTACCGATCGTAGGCCTGCCGCAGCCTCTCGATCAGGCGGGCCAGCCGGAACATGGCCCAGCGATCCAACTCGGATCGCTCGCGGACCGGGACCGCGTGGCGCCCGGGCTCGAAATCGAAAAGATTCCCCAGCATGAACCGTGCCGTGTTCCGTATCTTCCGGTACGATTCGGAAAGCCGGGTGAGGATCTCTTCCGAAATCCGGATGTCGTCCCGATAATCCTCTGCAGAGACCCACATCCGGATGATTTCCGCCCCGTAACGAGAGGTCAGCTCCATGGGGTCGATGATGTTTCCCACGGACTTGGACATCTTTCTGCCCGTGCCGTCGACCACGAAGCCGTGGGTCAGGACACTTCGGTAGGGTGCGGTCTCGCGCGTGCCGACCGAGGCGAGCAGGGAAGAATGGAACCAGCCCCTGTGCTGGTCGCTTCCCTCCAGGTACATGTCTGCCGGGTATTTGAGATTCGTGCGCTTCAGCAGGACGGAGGCGAAGCTCACCCCGGAGTCGAACCAGACATCCAGGATGTTGTTGTCCTTGACGAAGGTCGACCCCTCGCATTTCGCACAGGTCGTGCCTGGTGGAAGAAACTTCTCGGCCGGGTCGGAGAACCAGCAGTCTGATCCGTTCTGTTCGAACTGATCCGCCACGCCCCGGATCACCGATCCGTCAAGCAGGATCTCGTTGCAGGAGGCGCAGTGGAAGGCGATGATGGGCACGCCCCACGACCTCTGCCGGGAGATACACCAGTCCGGCCGATTCTCGACCATCGAATAGATACGCTCCCGGCCCCAAGGGGGGATCCAGGTCACTTTCATTATGTTTTCCAGGGCCTTCCGGCGCAGTCCGTTCGCCTCCATTGAGATGAACCACTGCTCCGTCGCCCGGTAGATGATCGGCTCTTTGCACCGCCAGCAGTGCGGGTACGAATGAGCAAGGCGGTCTTCCTTGAGCAGCGCACCCTTGTCTCTAAGCAGGGCCGTCACGTTCGGGTCTGCTTTGAAGACGAACTGGCCCTGGAACGGGGGGGCCTCTTCCGTGAACTTCCCCGCGTCGTCCACGGGCGCCAGGACGTCCAGCCCGTAACGCAGACCGACCTCGAAGTCCTCCTGGCCGTGGCCGGGTGCGGTATGAACGCAGCCTGTTCCCTGCTCCAGGGTGACGTGGTCCCCCAGAACGATGACGGAATCGCGCTCGTAGAGGGGATGACGGCAGCGAAGGCCTTCCCACTGGCTGCCCGGCAGGCTCCCCACCTTCTCGTACGATGCGAACCCGAGTTCTTGCATGACCGCCTCGACAAGGTCCTCGGCCATCACGAAACACCGGCCGTCCGGTACCCTTACCGCTGCGTACGAATAGGCCGGATGGAAGGCCACGGCGAGGTTCGCCGGGATGGTCCACGGGGTTGTGGTCCAGATCAGGACCGAAGTCTTCTCTCTCGGGAGATCTCCTATCGAGGCAGGCGCATCCGACACGAGAGGGAACTGGACGTAGATCGACGGGGATGTGTGGTCATGGTATTCCACCTCGGCCTCTGCCAGTGCGGTCCGGCACCGGGCGCACCAGTAGATCGGCTTTCTGCCTCGGTAGACGCTGCCCTTGTCCACCAGGGTGGCGAACTCCCTGACAATCTGGGCCACGTAGCCGAGATTCATCGTGAGATAGGGCTCCTCCCAGATGCCGAGAACGCCCAGCCTCTTGAATTCCTCCTTCTGAAGCTCGATGAACTTCGTGGCGTAGGCCCTGCACTCCTGCCGTATGGAGGCTGTGGGGAGATCCTTCTTCCGAGCTCCGAGCATCTTATCGACCTGATGTTCGATAGGCAGCCCGTGACAGTCCCATCCCGGGACGTAGGTGCTGTCCCAGCCCTCCATGAACCTGTGTTTGACGATGATGTCTTTGAGGATCTTGTTCAGGGCGGTCCCGAGATGGATGTTGCCGTTGGCATAGGGCGGGCCGTCGTGGAGGATGAACTTGTCCCTTCCCTCGGCCGTCTCCCGTATGCGATCGTAGAGGCGCGTCGTTTCCCACCTTTCCAGGAGTTCCGGTTCCCTCTGGCTGAGACGGGCCTTCATGGGGAACTCCGTCTTCGGGAGATTCAGCGTGGATTTGTAGCCTTTTGAACCATCTTCTTTTTTTGACAATCCCATGTCCCTGTCTCTCAAGCTTCCGAAGAACCTTCATGGTGGCGCTTGTTGGGGTGGAGCGGAACAGTCTCCCGGCGTCGGAGAAAGAACGAAAGATCATAACATCACGAAGAACAAAAGAAAAGAAGGCCCGGTCGCTTTGTCTTTCGGCCCCGTCGCGGTCGTTGATTTATCGGCCCGCCTACGTTATACAGCCGAATTATAGGTTTGCTCGATCGAATCGAAACAAGGCCCCAAAGGATGATGGGAGTGATCATGCGCATCGTGCGATTTCTGGCGAACGACGAGGCCCGGTACGGCGTCCTGGATGCTAAAGACGAGATTCAACCCCTGAAAGCCCCCCCCTTCGAGGGGGTGGAACATGACGAGGGGCGCTTCCTCCTTTCCGAGGTGGAGTTGCTTGCCCCGTGTGAGCCGTCGAAGATCGTGGGAATAGGCCTCAACTACCGGGATCACGCCAAGGAAGTCGGGCTGGAGTTGCCGAAGGAGCCCATGTTGTTCCTGATGCCGGACACAGCGGTCATCGGCCCGGGCCGGACGATCCGCTTCCCGGAGATGAGCGAGCGGGTGGACTATGAGGGGGAACTGGGGGTCGTGATCGGCCGGCCCGCCTTCCGGATCAAGAAAGAGGAGGCGGCGGACTACATATTGGGGTACACCTGCTTCAACGACGTGACGGCCAGGGACCTCCAGATGTTGGATACGCAATTCACTCGCTCGAAGGGCTTCGACACCTTTGCCCCGATCGGTCCCTGGATCGTGACCGATATCGATCCGGGCTCTCTGGACATCGAGACCTACCTGAACGGGACCCGCAAGCAGAGTTCCAACACCCGCCAGCTCTTGTTCGACCCTCTTCATCTCGTACACTTTGTCTCCTGGGTCATGACCCTGAATCCTGGAGATGTGATTGCCTCGGGGACGCCCGCAGGCATCGGGCCGATGGAGCCTGGAGACCGGGTGGAGATCCGAATTCAGGGCATAGGGAGCCTGGTCAACGAAGTGGCGTCCTGGGAGTAGGGCCCGTTGTGGGTGTAGGGCCCGTTGTGGGAGTAGGGCCCGTTGTGGGAGTAGGGCCCGACCGGCCCCTGAACAAGAGCAACACAGAGGAGATGATATGAGCAAGAGCAGACTAGCGAAACGAATCCTTGATCTGCCGCCCTACCTGTTTGCAGAGCTGGATCGCGCAAAGGCCGAGTTGCAGGCCCAAGGGAAGGATGTGATCAGCCTGGGGATCGGCGATCCGGACATGCCCACCCCGGAACCGATCATCGAGGCCCTGAAGCGGGAAGCCGCTGAGCCGGCAAACCACAAGTACCCGAGCTACGAGGGGCTCCTCAAGTTTCGGGAGGCAGTGGCGGAATGGTACGACGGTCGCTTTGGGGTCGCCCTGGATCCGGTCACGGAGGTGGTCAGCCTGATAGGCTCCAAGGAGGGGATTGCTCACCTGCCCCTCGCCTTCGTGGATCCCGGGGATGTGGGCCTGTACACGGATCCGGGCTACCCGGTTTACCCTGTGGCCATCGCCTTCGCAGGGGGCACGGCCGTCAGCGTACCGCTGAAAGAAGAGAACGGGTTCCTGCCGGACCTGGAGGCGATTCCGGTAGAGACGGCCCAAAAGGCCAAGATTCTCTACATCAATTACCCGAACAACCCAACCGCGGCCACTGCGGACGAGGCGTTCTTCGAGAAGGTGGTCGCCTTTGCCCGTCGTCACGAGATTCTCGTATGCCACGACGCCGCCTACACGGAAATTTCCTTCGACGGGTACAAGGCCCCCAGCTTTCTCCAGGCGAAAGGGGCCAAGGATGTGGGGATCGAATTCCACTCGCTGTCGAAGACGTACAACATGACCGGATGGCGAATCGGGTTCTGCGTGGGCAATGAGGATGCTGTGGCCGGGCTGGGAAAGGTCAAGACCAACATCGACTCCGGCGTATTTCAGGCCATCCAGTACGCCGGTGTAGAGGCTCTCCTGCGCAACGGCAAGATCCCTGAGCATCTGAGCAATATCTACCAGAAGCGGCGAGACCAGGTGATAGAAGGCCTGCGATCCTGCGGGTTGAACCCGTTCGTTCCCCGGGCCGCCTTCTATGTCTGGTGTCCTGTGCCCGAAGGAATGGATTCGAAGGCGTTTGCAGGGAGGCTCCTGGCCGAGGCCGGAGTGGTCGTCACGCCGGGTGTGGGCTTTGGCGAGCACGGGGAAGGGTATTTCCGGATCACCCTTACCCAGAGCGAGGAGAAGCTCGAGGAGGCGTTGGTGAGGATTCAAGGCGTAGCGAAGGAACTGTGGTAGGCTGGTTGCGAGGAGAGAAGCACTGGCAGTTAGCTATTAGCTGTTAGCCCACCCCCCTCCCTTTCGACGCGCATCCAGACGGGGGGTCGCGGATGGGAGCTAAAAGCTAATGGCTAATAGCCTATTGCCTCATCAACAGGATGCCATTTTGAACTCTGCGGACGATCAGCGCACAATGCACTTAGCCACTGTAGGCATGGGCTCCAACCTTGGGGATCGTGAAACCATCCTTCGGGAGGCGATCCTGTGGCTAGGGGCACAGAGCGGAAATCGGCTGCGGTCCTGCTCGTCCCTGTATGAGACCGAGCCTTTTGGCAAAACGGATCAAGGGTGGTTCCTGAATTGCGTGATCCGGATCGAGACGTCCCGGGACCTGCAAGGCTTCTTCCACGGTCTCCAGGAGGGGGAAGACCGGTTTGGCAGGGTTCGACGAGAGCGATGGGGCCCCAGGACCCTAGATCTCGATCTTCTCTTCTTTGATGACGCGGTCTATTCCGACGCTGAGCTGACGGTCCCCCACCCGGGGGTTGCGGTTCGGCGTTTTGTTTTGGAGCCTTTGTGCGAGGTTGCACCTGACCTCGTGCACCCTTCTCTCGGGGAAAGGGCGAGCTCACTTCTCGGAAAGCTAACGGAATCATCCCGCGTGGTCTGCCTCGGAAGGCCCCCGGTCCGGGAGCCCTATTGACGAGAGTCTGCGGCGTGCGGCCCGGGGTCCACCCGCCCGTTGTGTTGAAGAGGGCCGTTATAATTTACCAATTCAATTACGAAAATTCAGAATCAAAATATTTTCTAAATTACCTATTGACAATCGGACAGTTTTCTATAAATATATAACGTTGTTAATGATTTCTAGAAAACAAGCTGGCGCAAATACCCTTGCTGAACAGGTAGGTCACAAACGAAAAGAACTTTCGGAAGAAGAAGATAGTTTTATCTGATTTTGTACCCCGTCTCGAGAATCAAGGTCCCAAAGAAATGAGGACATAGGAAAGGGGGATATCGGTCATGGTCAAGAGAGACAAATCAAACTACATCATCCAGTCAGTTGCCCACGCGTTGGACGTCCTTGAAGAGTTCAAAGGGGATGCGGTCGAGCTGGGCGTCACCGAGCTCAGCAAGAAGCTGAAGCTTCACAAGAACAACATCTTCCGCCTCCTGGCCACGTTGGAGGCACGCGGATATATCGAGCAGAACAAATCGACGGAGAACTACCGGCTGGGCTTGAAGAGCCTCGAGCTCGGCCAGACCTTCATCCGTCAGATGGGCTTACTCCGGCAGGCAAGACAAACCCTGGAACACCTCGCGGAGAAGGCGAACGAAACAACCTACCTGGCGATCATACGAAACCACGATGTGATCTACCTGGACGTGGTGGAGGCCAACCAGACCGTAAGGGTTGCCTCACGCGTAGGGTTGAGG
>RCNC010001835.1_pt1 | contig 14308 bp, 12 predicted proteins | sample 2041301 | NCBI WGS metagenome assembly RCNC01 (sample SAMN09708231, study PRJNA481090) | Marine sediment metagenome, whole genome shotgun sequencing project. | biome: marine sediment; feature: ocean; material: sediment; isolation source: Sewage treatment plant 13A marine sediment (STP13A) ... | reverse complement strand
GCTGCCCTGGCGGCATGGGTTCTCTTTTTTCCTTTTCGAAAGATATATATAGAGCCACAGGCATTTGGAGCGGATGTCCCCATCACCTTTGGCCCCAGGTTCTGGGCCGGGGTTATCGGGCTACCTGTTGCCTGGATCTTGCTCTATTATTTAACCGGCTTTTACAAGGATATGTTTCGCCGTTCACGGCTCGAGGATTTCATCCAAACAATGCTTAGTTCCTTGCTGGGAGTGGTGATTATTTTCTTTCTCCTTATCCTGGATGATATCGTTCTGAACTACACCAACTATTATACCCTGGCTATCACACTCTTTCTGCTGCATTTTACTATTACATTGTTACCAAGGATGATTCTTACCAGCAAAATGGTAACAAAAGTTCACAGAAGGGAAATTGGTTTTAAAACCGTTATGATCGGAAGCAATGAGAATGCGGTGGATGTGTATCTGGATATTATGAATCAGCAGCGGTCCAACGGTTATGAAATTCTGGGTTTCATTAATGTGCAATTGAAGGAGCATTACCAGTTACAGGACCATTTGATCCACCTGGGCGGGCATGAAAATATGGAGACCATATTAATGGAGCAGCAAGTGGAAGAGGTCATTATTGCCCTGGATCCGAAGGAACATGGAAAAATTGGGAATATTGTAAACAGACTCTCCATGCTTGATATTAAGATCAGCGCCATCCCAAGTATCACTGACATACTTACAGGGAAGGTAAAAAGCACAACCATATTTGGAACTCCTTTGCTTGAGGTAAATCAGGATGTAATGCCAACATGGCAACAAAATGTGAAACAGATCATGGACATTGTGATCTCCATACTGGCACTAATCCTTTTAATGCCATTGAACCTTGCACTGATCATTGGAGTGAAGCTCTCTTCTTCCGGGCCCATATTGTATAAGCAGGACAGGATAGGCAGGTATGGCCGGGAATTCCAAATCTTCAAGTTCCGCTCCATGTATCATAACGCTGAAGAGAATGGTCCTGAACTTTCATCAAAACATGATCCGAGGGTGACTCGTTTCGGACAACTGATGCGGAAACACAGGCTCGATGAGATTCCAAATTTTATCAATGTTCTAAGCGGTGATATGGCATTGGTGGGCCCGCGGCCCGAAAGAGAATACTTTATCGATAAGATTATTAAAACTGCACCTCACTATACCCACCTTCAAAAAGTAAAACCCGGAATAACCTCCTGGGGTCAGGTCAAATATGGTTATGCTGAGAATGTGGAGGAGATGATTAAACGGCTCAGGTTCGATATTCTCTATATTGAAAACATGTCCCTTTTTGTGGATGTAAAGATACTCTTCTACACAGTGATTACCATTCTAAAAGGGAAGGGAGTATAGGTTTTAACCCACACTCCCCTTTAGATACTAATTGAGGCCCCTGCCTTTTAGCAGTGGTTCAATGGTGGGCTCAGCTCCCCGGAAATTAACATACATTTCCATCTCCTCCACGGAACCTCCCTTTTCAAGAATGTTTTCCCGGAATGAAGTGGCGGTAGTCTGATCGAACAGACTGGTCTCCACGAAAGCATTAAATGCGTCCTTGTCCAACACTTCAGACCACATGTAGCTATAATAGCCGGCAGAATATCCTCCTGCAAAGATGTGTTGGAAATAATTGGATTTGTAACGTGGAATTATCTCGTCAATCAGTCCGATCCTGTTCATGGAGGCCTCCTCAAATGCATTGGCATTCAATCCCGCAGCCTCTTTCAGGGTATGGAAGTCCATATCTAGTATGGATGCAGCAGTATATTCAACGGTAACAAATCCCTGGTTAAACTTACTGGCTGCTTCCAATTTTGCGATTAGCTCATCGGGAATCACCTCTCCAGTCTCATAGTGTTTTGCATAGGTCTTTAACACATCGGGGTGGGCCCCCCAATTCTCCATGATCTGGGAGCCAAGCTCTACAAAATCTGTGGCTACAGCAGTGCCGGAGACGGTCAGATATTCACATTTGGTAAGCATGGAGTGGAGTGCATGTCCGAATTCATGAAAGAAGGTAAGCGTTTCATCAAAGCTGATTAGGGCTGGTCTGTCGCCTGTCGGCCTGGTAAAGTTCATAACAATCAGATGTACAGGTGTTACCTTTTCACCGTCTTTGACATGGGCTCTCCGAATGCTGGTACTCCAGGCACCGCCTCTTTTCCCTGGTCTTGGGTGGAAGTCCATATAGAGGATTCCAAGATGGGATCCATCGGCTTCTTTGACTTCGTAGGGCATCACCTCTTCGTGATATGCAGGGAGATCATTTCGTGGTTCAAAGGTAAGTCCGTAGAGCTTATTGACCACATCAAATACTCCATCTTTCACATCTTCCAGGCTGAAGTAGGTTCGAACCTCCTCTTCATCCAGGGCGTACTTCTCCTTACGAATCTTTTCAGCATAGTACCACCAGTCCCAGGAAGCCAACTGGAAATCCCCCCCGTCCCGGTCGATCATATTTTGCATCATGCCGGCCTCTACTCTGGCTTTATCCAGTGCGGGTTCCCAGACTTGCATCAGCAAGTTGTAAACGTTCTCTGCTTTTTTAGCCATTCGTTCTTCAAGGACAAAAGCAGCATGGGTATCATAACCCAAGAGATTGGCGCGCTCAATGCGGAGTTCCAGAATTTCTGTAATCAGCTCATTGTTGTCATATTCATTACCATTATTGCTACGCTTAAACATAGCTGTATAGATCTCTTCTCTCAAGTCTCTGTTTTCAGCATACTGGAGGAAGGGAATCCAGCTTGGCTTATGGAGGGTAAACACCCACTTGCCATCCAGACTGGCTGCTCTGGCAGCATCAGAAGCTGCAGAACGAACAGATTCGGGTAATCCAGCCAGATCTTCTTCGTTTTCGATAACTAGCTGGTATGAGTTGGTTTCCTTCAGCAGATTGTCACCGAACTGCATGGTGAGCATGGAGAGCTTCTTATCGATCTCTTTAATCCTCTCTTTAGCCTCTCCTTCCAGGTTGGCGCCTCCTCTAACAAAGCGGCGGTGAGTTTTTTCCAGGACCATAGCCTGCTCGACAGAGAGAGCCAGAGCTTCCTTCTCTGCAAAGAGTACCTTGACCCGTTCAAACAGCCCCGGATTCAGACTGATGCTGCTACCATGGGCGGTCAGCTTCGGCTGGATCACTTTGGCGATGGAGTCCAGCTCATCATTGGTTTCGGCATTGCGAAGCTTGAAAAATACGCCGTTTACCTTGCTCAGCAACTCTCCGCTCTTGTCCAGTGCTTCAATGGTATTCTCGAATGTAGCTGCATTGCTGTTGTTTACAATGGCATCTATTTCCGCCTGCTGCAACTTCATCCCCTCCTCAAAGGCAGGAATAAAGTGCTCATTTTCAATAAGATCAAATGGTGGCACCCCGAATGGAGTCGTATATTCTGTCAGGAATGGATTCATGGTTTCTGTTTTTTCTGTGTTGCACCCGGACAGGATGACTGTTCCAAGCAGCAAAGCTACAATCAGTTTTTTCACAATGTCAGTTTTAAGGATGAGTAAATGAAGGGTGCAAGATAAAACTAAAGTGGGGTATAAAAAAGAAGGGCTGCTATGTCGAGTAGCAGCCCTTCAGGTATGATATGAGGATATCAGCACAAGGGGGAGTAATCGATCCGCCCGCGGGAGAGGCTTATAAGCCCTTTCTGCTCCATCTGTTTTAAGAGCCTGGAGATGACTTCTCTTGAGCTGTTCATGGCCAGGGCCACATCCTGGTGCGATCCTTCGAAAATCTTGGAGCCGGAAGAGCGGTAGCGGTCTATAAAGAACTTTTCCAGCCGTTCGTCCAATTTTAAAAAAGCAATGCTATCCAGAGCATTAAGTAACTCATCAAATCGCATCTGCATGGAGCGCATTACGTATTCTTTCCAGGTCTGGTACATGGTCATCCAGCTATCGAGTAACTCTACCGGTATAACTATGGCTGTGGTAAGCTCTTCGGTAATAGCTTTTACCCGGCTACGGGTTCTGTCCATACAGCAGATCAGGGATACCGTGCAGACTTCACCGGGCCTCAGGTAATAGAGCAGCAGCTCATTGCCTTCGTCATCGGTCCTGCACACCCTGATCAGTCCAGAGAGTACAATGGGAAAGGATCTGATAAACTGATCCTCGCGAATCAGCTCCTCATGGGCTTCAAATTCCTTGAATGTGCCTGCTTCACTGATGGCCGACCTGAGTCCCGATTCAAAGAATGGAAAGCGTTTCTTTACAATTTCCTCTACCATTTTTTAAAATTATTTATAAGGTCTTCTGCTTCTGATGGCACCCGTCCCGCTATCAGGTGGAGCTGATTGTTTTTTCTGTTGATACCTTCCATATGCCATCACCAGGATTCCGGCAAAAAAAGGAGAATAGATCACCATAGCTGGAAGGTTCTTCAGAATAATCCCTGCATTATAGGCGATGGAGAGGATCAAACCTATGACAGCGAGGACTAGCCCGGACCGGTACCATTGTTGTGCCCTGTCCGGGGATGCCTGCTTTACGGTTTGACTGAGTACCCGCTCATCAACCTGTCTGATAAGACTGGTAATCTCGCTGTCGGCCATTCCGGATTCTGATAATTCTTCACGAATCGTAGAATAGCTTTTTCCCTCCATTTTTTCAAGGGCCAGCCCCTCAATTTTGCTTTCAGTTACATTACTCATATTGCCTTGCTGCTTTACTACTCCTTTCAGATGTTTATCCAGGAACTCAAGAATTTCCCCATGTCCTTCATCGTCAAAAATAACATATTCCACTGGAACTCCATTCTCTTTAACAGCGGCTACAATCCCAATTTATTTGCCTTGATGAAGATTTCAGATGATCGCCTTCATTAAGGCAATCGTCATTGCAAGCCTGAATCTATGCAATGAATATGAGGCTCCAGATACGGCATCAACTTCCATCATATTCTGAGTAGTTAGAAGCATCTCCTCCATATATGGGTAAGCGATGGCAGGAGTCGTTCCCGTCACACTCATCTCCGCGCAATATTCCTCGTCCTCCTGTTTGCCCTTGCCATCCTTTTTTACCTCATTGTAGTCCACCTCCACAATTTTCCCGTTCAGAATTTTAATTTTCACCTCATGCCTGTAATCAAAAGCATCATAAGGGGTTGATCCAATATAGCTTCCGTCTTTTGCGCCTTCTGCTTTTACAGGTAGTTCATACAACTGGATGAGTTGCTGAAAAAGGGTATCCACTTCTGCTACAGGTGATGTTTCCATCATAAAATGCAAGGCAACCAGGCTTGATTTAAAGTACTTATCATCGGGCTTGAAGGCTTTGATCTCATCAAGACTATCCTCCGTGCAGTTGCAAGAGTCGCATGATGAAAGAGCCATAATGGGGATAATCAAAAGGAGAACAAGAATTTTAGACTGCTTACATTGAATACAGGAATTTTTCATTGGAGTATAAGTTGGCATGTATGAAAAGATTTTTACTCAAATATCTCCTGACTGCTATGCTCCAGTTTCATGATCGACTCCTGAAGTGAAGCTTCCGGCTCTATGGTATTGTGAATCCCCCAGAACTCCGGGTCAAATTGGAAAGGTTCGTCAGCAAGGACAATATTACGGCTCACCCGATCGGCAGAGTTGATGCGTAAACGCTGTCCTGGAATTAGGTCTGTAATGGCCATTTCAATGGAGATTTTATATCTGGAACTGATCCATTTTTTTCTTTTCCTGACCTTCATTTCCACTTCGCCACGTACATGGCTCATGTAATACTTGTCATGGACCGCCCTGTAATCCACATGGTATCTGGCAGCCACAGGTCGAATGCGAATTTTTGGTGAGTGACTTACCAGAAAGAGCTCAGGCTCTTTGTGGAGCAGGTCCGGATTAAACTCAAAATCGGCAGCAAGCACTGCCAGTGTCTCCTGATCGAGGTATATCTGCCCAAGGAACAAGAGGTCGTTTATCTCCTTTTTTTGCTGAAAACTGATGACATAGACCAATCGATCACCATAAGTCATCATATCACTGAATTCCAGGTTATACCTGCTTTGAAAATCATCTTTAAGAAAATCAGGGCGATTCTTGATCACATCAAGACTGAGGGCGGTTGAGATTCCGGAGCGCAGCTTGATCAGAACCGTGTCTTTGGTGCTGACATCGGAGACCTTTCTTCTCTTGGCGATGCTGATATTATCTCTGGTAGTTAAGGAGGCATAGGGTCCTTTTGCCACGTCCAGTACTGCCTCAGAGTAAACCATACAGTGCTCATTTCGTTTTACCGACTCTCGGTAAAAAGCAGTCATAGTGGAATGCTCATCCAGATAATTCTCAGGAATCCTTCGTATGGCCTCATGAAGCAGCTTAACCGGATCAACGTATCTGATAATTACTTCCTGAAGAGGAACAAGCTCTTTCTCCAGAAGAATTTCAAGCTCTTTCTCTACAGGATATGTCACTGGAAGTACCAGGCTCCTGTATCCCATATAGGATATAACCATCATGGGATCGGGCAAGTCAAGGGGGATTTTGAAGGAGAAATCTCCTTCCTGATTGGTGATGGATCCCAGTCTGGTTTCTAAAAGGGCAATAGTTGCAAAGGGTAAAGGTTTTCCCGAACGTTTGTCTACCACTCTGCCCTTGAGAAGGGTCCTTTCGATGCTACTATTGATGGGAGTGGGAGAAATTTTGTTCTTTCGGTAAATAACGATGTTCTTTTCGATGGACCTGTAATCCAGGTTGGGATCCCTGAGCAGGGAGTCCAGGGCATCCTTCAGGAGCAGGTCGGTGACCCTGAATTGCACCTTTTGTTTTCCATTTACAATATCTGAATCGTAGGTAAAGTGGAAGCCTGTTTGAAGTGTAATCTCATCAAGAACCTGGTTGATGGTCTGGTCTTTGGATGAAATTGTGAGTAGAACAGGAGGAAGAGATTCCTGTGCATGGACCGGGAAAGAGCTAAGAAGGGAAATGATCGAAAGGAGCAGTGTCGGCCAAAGATGTCCGGACAGATATCCTCCTGATCTATTTCCCATGTGCGTATTCTATTTGGTCAAATAATAGTTATTCTCTTTGTGGCTGACACTCATTTCAAAAGCTGTACCTATGGTCTCCAGGATGGCATCGATGGATTGGCCACTATAGGAGGTAGTAATCCTCATCTCCGACAGGTCAATATCTTCTGTTCGAATGTCCACATGATAGGATTCTTCCAGTTCCTGAAGAACCTCAATCAGCGCTGAATTTACAAATTTAAAATCTTTTGTTTTCCAGCTTATATAATTTGGATCTTTCTGTGTTGTGCTGGCGAGCTTCCCGCTTTCAACAAGGCCGAAATCTTCAGGCTCCAGCTGAATATACTGGTCCGATTTTTCCAGGGCTACCCTGACCTTCCCGGTTTTTACATAAACCTCAAGATCAGCGGGATTATCAAGTTGCTTCACATTAAAGGAGGTTCCCAGTACTGTAACTACCATCTCTCCTGTAGAAACTGTAAAGGGGTTTTGGGGATCTGACATAACCTCGAAGAAGGCTTCTCCATTGAGCTCAACGGCTCTTTGATTCTTAAAAGCTTCGGAATAGGAGATCTCTGATCCTTTGTTGAGATAGACGCGACTGCCATCAGGCAGATCCACAGTGGCCACACCTTCTTCAGCCAGGTGATGTCTGGTAATAAGTTCCGTGTTATCACGGATCACTCCAAAATAGAGTGCTGGTATCCCAATGGCCAGAACCAGTGCAATGGATGCAGCTATCCTCAGCAGGGGAGTAAATATGCCCCGTTCCCGCCTGACTGCCTGATCGTCCAGGAGGCCTTCCGATTCCAGCTTTTGATTAAGCTGGTTCCATGCCTTTCCGGAATCCCAGTCCTTCGGCGAAGGATTTTGGTCAAAATATTTCCAGTTTTTTTCCATGTTTCTCAATTCTGCTAATTGCTCCTGGCTATGTTCAAATTCACCTAGAAAGGCGATCTCCTCTTTCATTGTCATTTCCCCGGCCAGGTAACGGGCCATCTGTATATTCTTACTCCTGCTCATATCTTTCCATACTATTTCTTAAAGCTTTTAATGCTTTCCCCATATTAGCTTCCACTGTTTTTTCTGAAATGGATAGCTTCTGGGCAATCTCCCTGTATTTCAATCCCTCCTGGCGGTTCATTCTAAAGATTTCCCTGCATCTTTCCGGAAGACTTTCAAGGGTTTGAGAGATCAGATTTGATACCTCGTCCAGTTGAATGAGCTGGGAAGGATCCGGAGCATCCACACTGGGTTCCGGCCGGGAGAGATCCTCCATGAAGTGTTCTCTTCTCATTTTTCTCAGGTACATCATGGAGTTGTTATAAGCCGCGCGATAGAGGTAGCCTTGAAGGCTTTGCCTGATTCGCAGCGTTTCCCTGTTTTTCCAAATATTAAAGAACACATCCTGAACAACTTCTTCTGCCACTTCCTTCATGCCCACAAGGCTTGCTGAATATCCACACAACCCGCTGTAATAGTGATGAAAAAGAGCCTCAAAGGATGCTATATCTCCTTTTTGGATTTTTCTGAGTTGCTGTTGTTCTTTCAGGATCATTTTTTAGTGTAAAAAGCACTGTCTGTTTTGTGGCTTGTACAGGGATGGTAAAGTTACACAATTCCAACAGACAGTGCTTTGAGCTATATAGATAGATGCTTGTTAAACGTCGGCTGTTCGCTTCAGGTATTTTTTGTTCAGCTTGCGGATGGCACTCTCGATGGACTGATCGGGTTCAATCACATTATAACCTTCCCAGAATCCCTGGTCAAAGAATATATATACCTTCTCATTCAGTATATCATTGCTCTTAAAACGTTCCTTGCCGGCAAACTTCTCAATGCCCTCGTAGGTACGATCCGTAATGGCCAGTTCAGACATGGTTGAATAAGTGGTGCTGAAGAGTTTCTTTTTCCAGTTCACTTTGAATTTCACCTCTGCACGGGCATAGCTGAAATACCACCTGTCCTCTTCAATGGTATACTTGGCACGGTAGACAGCTCTTTCAGGTAGAATACTCATACCCATGGGCTTGCGTTGGATAAAGAGCCTGGCTGCTTGATCCTGGTTCTCCACATTGAGTTCAAACTCAGCTTCCGAAATAGCCAGCCTATCCATCTCAATATATAGACGGCCCTTGTAATAGGGATCATTCACGTACTCTTTCTGATTGAAGGAGATCACGTAATGGAGCCTGTCGTCAATGGTGATCACATCCGTAAGGTGAAAATCATAAATATTCAGGTACTCTTCGGAGAGCAGGATATATGGGTTTTTCACCACATCCATTAGAATGGTAGTGTTGGGACCGCCCTGAACCTTGAACAGAACCGTATCCATCCTCTCCACATCTGCACTCTTTCGACCTTTAAATAATTTCACCTGATCCACCTGATATTCGTTGGCATAGCTGCCCTTAAAAACATCAATAATGGCTTCAGAAATGGAGACATAATTACGTCCCCTCTGGATGGTTTCCCGGTAAAAACCACGCATCATCATCGGATCTTCGCTGTAGTTGTCTCTGATATTGGCCAGTACATCGGCAATGAGCTCCATGGCGTCCTGGGGGCGAATGGTTACCTGTTTCAACTGAATGGTACTCTGTGCCAGCTCCACTGTATAGGATTGCTTGTCTGAAAAGTTATCCAGTTCCAGGATCTTGTTCTGATATCCGATATAGGCGATTTTCAATTGGGATACTGACGTTTTTCTTTCAATTTTAATGATGAAATCACCATCAATATTGGTAACGGTTGCAGTATTGCTTCCCAGTGCCTCGACAGTTGCAAAAGGAAGACCTTTGCTTGTATTGGCATCAACCACCCTGCCATAGTAGGACTTGAAATTGATCGTGTCTGAAAGCTCCTCATCATGCCCTGGAATGGCGTATAGCGTGGCGCCAAGGAATAACATTGCAGCCATCATCCAAATGCTCCTGTATCTCTTTTTAGTTTTCATTTTTATTTGATTTTAGTGTTATATTCGTGCCGCTTTAAGAATAAGATGCAGAGGGAGCAGTTTACCCTATCAGAAAATTGGAAATTTATGAGGAAGAAAGAATGGACCATGGATCATATTCCGCCACAGGAGGGAAGAATTGTCGTGGTTACGGGAGCCAATAGCGGATTGGGATTCAGTACCACAAGGGCTCTTGCTTTAAAAGGTGCAAAGGTGATCATGGCCTGCAGGAACCTGGAGAAAGGGGAAAAGGCAAGGCAAGAAATTATGCAGAAAGGCGTGGCAGAGGAACCTGAGCTATGGTTTCTTGATCTGGCCAGCCTGGAATCGGTGAAACACTTTGCATTGAAGTTTATCGCAGCACACCACAGACTGGATCTGCTGATAAATAATGCAGGATTAATGGCTATCCCTTACTACAAAACTGAGGATGGTTTTGAGATGCAGTTTGGTGTGAACCACCTTGGGCATTTTGCGCTAACGGCCAGGCTCTGGCCTGTGCTAAGCAATACTATTGGATCAAGAGTGATCCAGGTGAGCAGTTTGGCTCACTACATGGGGAAAATCCGTTTCGAAGATATTCATTGGGAGAAGGGCTACAGTAAATGGAGTGCTTATGGAATGAGCAAACTGGCGAACCTGTTGTTTGTTCGTGAATTAGCCAACAGGCTGACGGAGAACGGAGATGGGGTGATAGTAGCCGCAGCTCATCCGGGTTATGCAGATACTGAGCTTCAGGCCAAACCATCAAAGATGAAAGGAAACCAATTTGGAGTCAGATCAATGAACCTGATCAACAAACTGGTGGCGCAGTCGGGAGAGAAGGGTGCACTTCCTTCACTTTATGCTGCTACCGCAGAGGGAGTAGAGCAAGGCGCTTATTATGGTCCGGGTGGCTTAATGAAAATGCATGGATGGCCGGCACCGGATACACCAAGCAAAAAACGTGTGAACAATGAGGTGGCTGGCAGACTATGGGATGTTTCGGAGGCATTGACCAGCCTGGAATTCAAGGTCCGTTAGCAGATTCCTTCTGTGGCATAGTATTTGTTATTTTATTGGCTTAACTAAAAGGAACAGTTATGGCGCGTCAGCTTATCCCGATTTTCATTTTTTTTCTTATGCTTTCTGCGTGCGGGCCTTCCATCAGCTTATATTCAGATCTTGATGAATCAGCACCCTTCGATCAGTATACTACCTATAGTTTTGTGGATTTTAGTGAAGGCAATAAGAAGACCATCACAGGTATGGAACTAGAGCGTATCAGGGTGGCGTTTGCAAAGGAGGTTGAAAGCAGGGGATTGCACTTTGCTGAGAAGGATGGTGATGTCTCAATAAAGATCACCGTTTACCACCGACAGGCGGCCAGTAGATCCGGGTATTATGGTGTGTATAATTATATGGAGCGTGCCATTTCCGTGGATATGTATGATAACCTGAGCAGGATGCATGTCTGGCATTGTGCAGCTGTTGGTGAACTTGAAAACGATCCGCAACTGCGTGCTGCCGGATTGCAAGACCTGGCGGCTAAAATTTTTGGTCGCTATCCCATTCAGTCTACTGAGGCGATCTAAACGGCCCCCAGTATGGGGATACCTATATGTAGGTATTCTAGTCTAAATAGGCATTCTAAGATGCCCGGTAAATGTCAGGTTATCAACGGATCCCCACATTTTTTTATTTAGAATCATTCTACCCCATTAATGTAATGCGCATTCCCTCAGTGATTTTGCTTTAGATTTACATTCTCACAACTTAAAAGAAATCGGGGATGATGAAGATGATAAGAAGGATGGCGCTTGGAGTGATCGGAGCGATGATACTACCATTTTGGATCCAGGCTCAGGAGTTGACCAATACAGCAGGAAGAATGATGGAAGATGAGAAAAAACTAACCGTTGGAGGCTATGGGCAAATTGACTATAACCAATTGTTGGACAATGGCACATACAATAATGGTGTCCTTGATGTGCACAGGCTTGTCCTGATGTTTGGATATAAGTTCAATGCAAAAACTCAGTTTATTACGGAGATAGAAGTTGAACATGTGAAAGAGGTTTTTGTAGAACAGGCCTTTCTTCAATATGAAATACTCCCCTGGTTGAAACTCCGGGGTGGCTTAATGCTGATTCCCATGGGGATTATCAACGAGTATCATGAGCCATCCACATTTAACGGAGTCGAACGGCCCAACCTGGATAAATATATAGTACCAACAACATGGCGTGAAATTGGTGCTGGTTTTACCGGCACCTTTCCATCTGCTGCTCTTTCATACCAACTGTATCTGGTAAATGGCTTCAATGGTTACAATGAGGCACCCACCCTGAGCGGATCCAATGGCTTTAGAAAAGGTCGTCAGAAAGGGGCTGAATCCATTATTAACTCACCAAACCTGACTTTTAAAGTTAATTACTTCGGTATATCGGGTTTGCAACTTGGTCTTTCGGGATACACCGGCAAAACTCAGTCGACCCTTTTTGGAGCCCTTGATAAATCGGACAGCCATTTGGTGGCCACAGCCGATTCTTCAGTGGTGGGATTATCGATGTTGGGATTGGATGCCAGATATCAGCTGGGTGGTTTGCAGCTCAGGGGGCAGGCCAATCTGGGCATGGTTTCGAACTCGGGCATATATAATGAATTCACCGGGAGCGATCTGGGGAGTTCTATTGGGGGTTGGTATCTTGAATTGTCCTATGACCTGCTTCACCGGGTAGAAAGTGTTGAATCGGGGCTTATTCCCTTTATCAGGTATGAACAGTATAGTACCCATGTTTCCACCGAGGACCCAATTACTCAGAATCCCGAATTTGAACGGAGTGATCTGACCCTTGGATTGGGCTGGAGACTGACTACTGGAGCCATGTTCAAAGCAGATTTCCAACGATTTAGTAATCAGGGAACGGGCGATTCAAAAAATCAATTCAATGCTGGGGTAGCTGTCTGGTTCTAAGCTCTTTAAAATATGTTCATGAGATATGTAAGCTTTATTTTCTGTCTGCTCAGTTTTTCATGGGCCTTCTCTCAGGAGCATGGAGACTTAACAAAGAAGGAGCAAAAGTTTGTGAAGGGTATTTTTCAGGAGGGTTTGACCTCGGAAGCTATTGAACTATCTGATCAGGGCATTGCCCTTGCCGGATCTCTCAGGGATGGTGATCGGGTCTATCTGTTAAAGCAGCAAGATGAAGTTCTTGGATACCTGTTGGCGACCCGGGCCAAGGGGAGGTTTGACTACTTTGATTATTTGCTCGCCTATTCTCCTGATCTTTCAGTACGGGGCCTTACCATTACGGTATATCGCTCTTCACATGGAGCTGCTATTTGTCAGAAAAAATGGCTGAGTCAGTTTGAAGCATATGCAGGTGAGGAGCTCACATTGGGAAAAGAGATAGATGCAGTAGCAGGAGCCACTATTTCTGCAACATCACTTGTGAAGGACATGAAACGGTGTTCCCAGCTTATGATTGATTTGAAAGAGGGCGGGATAATTCAATAGTAATGCCCCGCTTATTCTGCTTTTTTTCTTCCTATCCTGAGATCCTTTTTGACGAATTGGATGAAATCACTATTGAGCCTTTTGCTATCCTCTTTGGGCATTTGAATGAAACGTTTTAAGAGGCGATTATCCAGTAACTCTGTGACCAGAAAGAGTTCGCACAGGGTTATATAGAGATCTTTCAGATCGAAGGTGTAGAAGGGTTTAATGGTGATGTAGTCAAGGGAGCCTCCCCAGAATCCATTGTCAATCAGATTGGCCAGAAGGCCAGCAAGGAAGAGGTGAATAAAACCATTAATCCAGAAGCTGTTCCTTTTTCTTTGTACATAGAACCTCCATACTTCAATGAAGACAAAACCCACCAGGCTGAAGAGAATCATATTGAGCAGATGGGATCCCTGTTTTAGTTTCAGCAGAACCCACAGATAGGAGCCAAGCGTGTTCTGTGTGGGTTCTATATAAAAGACCGGTTCGATCAGAGGAATGGAGATGAATTCCCATTCCAGGGAAAACAGATAGGCTTTGATGCCCTGGTCCACCCCTACGGCTACCAACAGAAAGATCCAGTTGATCCCCTTCTTTACTTTGAAGTTTTTTCCAAGGAAGGTGGCCAGTGCTGCCAGGAATCCCAAAAACAGAGCAGGAAGTAAAAAGAATTTCCAGAGATAGTCCAGGTCGGTGACCCTGCTGCTGACAGCATATATGACCATAACAATCAGCCAGATGGACATGAATAGAGCGATATTTCTGAGATAGATCCTGGCCATGGTCGATAGTTTATGCGTGGCGAAAATAGTCAAATTTGGATTAATAGAAATCTTTCCCTTAATTTGACATTCAGAATTGAACAACATGACAATGACAA
>RCNC010001834.1_pt1 | contig 14310 bp, 14 predicted proteins | sample 2041301 | NCBI WGS metagenome assembly RCNC01 (sample SAMN09708231, study PRJNA481090) | Marine sediment metagenome, whole genome shotgun sequencing project. | biome: marine sediment; feature: ocean; material: sediment; isolation source: Sewage treatment plant 13A marine sediment (STP13A) ... | reverse complement strand
CCGGCAGGAATTAATTCCTGCCGGGCTATTTGTTGAAAATCGGTTATCTGTATTTGCGCCTGGAAGCGGCTATTCTTTGGCGTCGCAGCGCTTCACGCTGTTTGCGGCGTCTGTACTCGCTGGGTTTCTCATAGCTTTTTTTAAGCTTCAACCTTTTGAACAGCCCGTCATTCTGAATCTTTTTCTTCAGAATGCGCATGGCTTTTTCAAGGTCATTGTCGTAAACTTTTACCTCAATTGCCTTCAAACTTCATCGCCCCCTTTGGTCCCACCGGTGTAACCTCGGCCGGTGGTTATTTGATCAAAAAAATATATATAACCACAATAATTCGGAATTGCAATCAAAAAAATCGACCGATTCACGAAAGAACCGGTCGATTTTGGTTGTCGAGTGTGTAAATTTTATAGTTTTGAAAGCAGCTCGGCGGTAACATCTTTCACGCTGGGCTCGCCATTGAGAGTGAGGTATTTCATGCTGTCGTCAGTTTCGGCCTTATCTCTGAAGTAATAGGCCGCTGCCAACGTACCTGTATCGTCGTCATAGTAGATGTTGTGGCGTTTGTTGATGGCCCCTTCATCCTGGTCGTCCGAACGGGTATTCAGTTCGCCGCCGCAGACGCGACATTTGTCGCCGTCCGGCTTGATCACATCGATGTAGATATTGTTGGGATGGTTGTTGTCGTTCACGCACAGCCTGCGTCCTATGATTCTGTTTTTGGCGATTTCACGGTCCAGCAGAATTTCAACCACGATATCAAGGGCCATGCCGGCTGCCTTAAGGGCTTCGTCAAGTTTGATGGCCTGGTTCTTGTTGCGCGGAAATCCGTCCAGGAGCCAGCCATTCTTGCAGTCATCTCTTTGCAGGCGATCGAGGATCATGGGAATGGTAATTTCATCCGGCACCAAATCACCCTTGTTGATGAATTCCTTGGCTTTGGCTCCCAGTTCCGTCCCGTTCGAGATGTTTTCACGAAAAATGGCGCCTGACTCAATGTGCGGCGTCGTGTATTTGTCCTTCAGAATTGATCCCTGGGTTCCCTTGCCGCTGCCATTCGGCCCGAAAAACAAAATGTTCATGCTGTTCTCCTTTCCCTTGCATTAGAAATGGATAAAGGCGTCGGCCTTATTTATCAATACCGGTCGGTCTGATTTGTCAACCTGAAAACGTGCCTGTAATTATTTCTAATGCCTATTAATTTACTAATTATAAAATATGCTGCTGCCTCACTATAGTAATTGTTTGGTTTTTCAGCCGGTATCCACCCGGTTCCGGCATTACTATACAAACCAGGGAGGGTTGTCAAGCATCAACCCCCCAAGGCTATCCCAACAGCCTACCACACCAAAGGACCCACCCCGGCTTTTCTCGATTGGTTATTTGTTCTTTGTAAGTATGCGACCGGCAAGCTCTATGGCCTGGTCTCTGCTGTGGATTTCCCCGGCTATGCGGGCTTCCTCCACCTGTTTGAGGACAGATGCAAACACAGGCGAAGGCGACAGCCCGAATACAAGGATTAAATCGTGGCCGTTGATCAGTTGGGGGGCGTCTTTTTTCACTCGGAACCCGGTAAAATAGTCATGCAGCAGGCTGTCGGCAAAGCGCATAAAATTTAGGTGGCGCTGGTCGGGTTCAGCAGTTTTCCCGCGACTGTCGGCTACGGCATGCAGGACAATGTCGGGAACAAGGGGGCCGCAGGTCAGAAAAAAGCGTACCCGGGCTTTGCTGCGCACTGATTTTCCACCAGCCTGGTTGAACAGGAACAACGGCCGCAGGTGATGACGCACGATGAACACGATGGATTCCCTTTCATGGTTGGAAAAGCGAAACCGTTGGCTAATGTTATCCGCCATGTGCGCACCGGTTTTCTCGTGGCCATAATAGTGGCGGCGCCCCTGGTCATCCGTGGAGGCTGTAGCAGGTTTTCCAATGTCGTGGAGCAGGGCCGCACACTTCAGGATGATGTTGCGTTTATGGTTCAATATTTGGTTCAATTTCTCCGCGCTTTGGGGAAAGGAGTCATCGAGACAATCGAGCTGGGCTTCCAGGTGGTCAACCGTTTTGAGGGTGTGCGTGAAGGCATCAAACGCATGATGCTGGTTCTGCTTTAATTCTGCCAGGCCCTCCATTTCCGGAAACAAGGCCACCAAGAGCCCTGCACCGGCCATATCTTCAAGGCAGGCTGCTGTGGACGGTTGTTTCAGAATACCAAACAACTCGTCCCGGATACGTTCGCCTGCTGCAAGCCTGATCAGGTGCTTTTTTTCCTGGATCATGTCCCTGGTTGGTTTTTCGATGTCAAACCCGAGCACCGCGGCCATTCGAAAGGATCGCATCAACCGTATGGGATCCTGATCGAAAATTGATGGGGAGACCATGCGAATTTGTCTGCGGGCCAGATCTCTGCGACCATTGGTTACATCGATGATGTCTTCCGAAAAGGGGTCATAGGCCAATGCGTTGACGGTGAAATCCCGCTGTGCCAGGTCCTCTTTGATGGAAGCACCTTTAATCCGCGATATGTCGTACACAATACCTTTGACGATAACACGAAAAATACGTTTCCCGGTTTTGCCCAGTTCTATAACACGCGAATGATGGATGGCTGCGAGTTTTCTGGCATAGCTTTCCGGGTTTTCAGGCACGACAAAATCATAATCCACGGGCGAGCGTTCCATGAGCATGTCCCGGATTGATCCACCGACCAGAAAGGCACGCTCTCGGGCGTCGGGTAATTTATGTGGAATGATTAGCATGATGACCTACAATGCAACCTACTTTATGCAATAAAAACAATAATAAACCGTGCATATAAACACTAAGCAAATGCACTCGTCTTAGTAAACCCTGCGGGAAAGCCGGAGAACTTTAGATTCTGTGTTGCTGAGGGTTTGAAGTAAAAAACTACGACTTCACCCTCAGGCGCCTTGACTCTGAAGCCCTCCAACTTTTGCAACATTGGGGTAAATATCTAACTTCTAACAGCTGCTGCAAAACAAAAGCGATCTTTTTTTATAAATTTTCATGAATTCGCGTAAAATGAACGTACGGAATATGTGGTGATAATAGATGTTCCATGCTTGGTTTTGCGCGTCAGGGCATGAAAATTTATGGCAATCGTCAAGAAGGGTGCAGCCTGAACAAGACCTTGCCGGGGTCGTGTCATCCAAAAGGGCTTGACATCACGCAGATGATGAATTACTTATATGCTTCAATTAAGGCAGGAACCCGCCTTTGGAAAGAAATCTAAAAATTCTGCAAAATCAAAAGGTCAAAAAGACACTCATATAATCCTCAAGAAGCCAGCAGGTCATAAAACGCCAGTATTTCAGGATTTTACTTCAATATTACCTATGCTCTGCAAACAACAGGTCACGCTTCGGATCCTTTGATGTGAATCAGACAGAATTGTTTTTAAAGATGAATTTCGCTGCTTATGGTGCGGCGATATAATGCGGGCGGATATTCCCAGCATCTCAAAAAGGGGCAGATGACAAATGAACATTGTCGAACTTAAAGAACAGAAAATCAGTGCGTTAACTAAAATGGCCAAGGAGCTGAGTATCGACGGTGCCGCCGGTATGCGCAAGCAGGAGCTTATTTTTGCGCTGCTGCAGGCGCAGATAGAAAAAGACGGCATGATATTCGGCGAGGGTACTTTGGAAATCCTGCCGGACGGCTTCGGCTTCCTGCGGGCACCCAACTACAACTATCTTCCGGGGCCGGATGACATTTATGTGTCTCCCTCCCAGATCCGCAGGTTCAATCTGAGGACCGGGGATACGGTTTCCGGCCAGATCCGACAGCCCAAGGAATCCGAACGCTATTTTGCCCTGCTGAAAGTGGAGGCGGTCAACTACGAAGACCCCGAAGTAGCCAGGGATAAAATCCTTTTTGACAACCTGACGCCGTTGTATCCGGAACAGAAAATCAACCTGGAAAAGGATCCGGAGAACTATTCTACCCGGGTTATGGATTTGATGACCCCCATCGGTTTCGGCCAGAGAGGATTGATCGTTTCCCCGCCACGAACCGGTAAGACCATGTTGCTGCAGTTTATTGCCAACAGCATTGTCGCCAATCACAAGGATATCGAGCTATTCGTCCTTTTGATCGACGAGCGGCCGGAAGAGGTAACGGACATGGAACGCTCGGTCAAAGGAGAGGTTATCAGTTCGACTTTTGACGAACCTGCTGAACGGCATGTGCAGGTGGCGGAGATGGTCATTGAAAAAGCCAAGCGCCTGGTGGAACACAAGAAAAACGTTGTCATCCTGTTGGACAGCATCACCCGTCTTGCCCGGGCCTACAACTCGGTGATGCCTCCCAGCGGCAAGATCCTTTCCGGCGGTGTGGATTCAAACGCACTGCAGCGCCCCAAAAGGTTTTTCGGCGCGGCGCGGAACATTGAGGACGGCGGCAGCCTTACCATCATCGCCACAGCCCTGGTGGATACCGGGAGTCGTATGGACGAGGTGATCTTTGAGGAATTCAAGGGAACCGGTAACATGGAAATACAGCTGGATCGACGGCTTGCCGATAAGCGCCTCTTCCCGGCCATCGACATCAATAAATCCGGTACACGCAAGGAAGAGCTGCTCCTCGACGAAGCAACGCTGAACCGTGTCTGGATTCTGAGAAAATTGCTGTCGTCGTTAAATCCCATTGACAGTCTGGAATTTTTGCTTGATAAAATGACCAGAACCAAGGATAATAAAAAATTTCTTGATTCTATGAATACCTAATGTAGGGGAATTTAAATAATAAGTGAACTGATATTGTAGGGGGTTATAGAAAAAAATGAAACCAGCTATTCATCCGGAGTATGCCGAGACCACCATTAAATGCGCTTGTGGAAATGCCGTGGAAGTCGGTTCTACCAAAAAAGACATCAGTGTTGAAATTTGCTCCAAGTGCCATCCTTTTTTTACAGGAAAGCAAAAATTAGTGGATACGGCTGGCCGTATTGAAAGATTCCGCAGAAAATACGCGAAATTTCAGACTAAGTCATAAGTTGTTGGCATTGCCTATCAGCCGCGAACATACCCCGCAGGGCTCTGCGGGGTGTTCTTGTTACGACGGAGGCCAATACCGCCATTCAATAAGAGCCTGATGCTCAATTGCCTTTGAACCTGGTTTGGTAAGGCTACAAAGCACGAAATCGTTATTTCGTGTTTTTGTCTTTTGGAGCGCGCTTTCATGTTTAATAAACTGCTTGGTGTTGAAAATCGTTTTCTGGAGGTCGAGAAGCATCTGAGTGATCCCAAAGTGGTTCAGGATCTGGAGGTATACCAGAAGTACGTCCGCGAGCACTCCGAGCTTGGGAAAATCGTCGCTGTCTTCAGAGAGTACAAGAGAGTGGGCACGGAAATAGATGACAGCCTCGACCTTTTGAAGGATGACGATCCCGAAATGGGTGCCATGGCCAAAGATGAGCTCGAGCGGTTGACCGGCGAGAAAGAGACTCTGGAAAAGGAGTTGAAAAAGCTGCTGGTTCCCAAGGACCCTTTGGATGAAAAGAATGTCATCATAGAGATTCGAGCGGGTACGGGCGGCGAAGAGGCCGGCCTTTTTGCCAACGATCTTTTCAAGATGTACAGCCGGTTTGCAGAGAGCAAGGGCTGGAAAGTCGAGATCATGAGCCACAACCCCACCGGGGTCGGTGGGTTTAAAGAGGTCATCGCCATGGTCAAAGGCAAGAGAGCCTATAGCCGGTTGAAGTATGAAAGCGGAACCCACCGGGTGCAGCGGGTTCCGGCTACGGAAGCCCAGGGGCGTGTCCACACCTCGGCAGTGACCGTGGCCGTGTTGCCCGAAGCGGAAGATGTGGAAGTCAAGATCGATCCCGGTGACATCAAGGTGGATGTTTACCGTTCCCAGGGACCGGGGGGGCAGTCTGTAAACACAACGGATTCCGCCGTACGCATTACCCACTTGCCCACCGGTGTCGTGGTTACCTGTCAAGATGAAAAATCACAGCACAAAAACAAGGCCAAAGCCCTGAAAGTGCTGCGTTCCAGACTTTTCGACACCATGGTCCGGGAGCAGAACGAGCAGCGGTCTGAACAGCGAAAAAACCAGGTCGGGTCCGGAGATAGAAGCGAAAGAATCAGGACGTACAATTATCAGCAGGGGCGCGTGAGCGACCACAGGATCGGGCTTACGCTTTACAAGCTGGAAAGTATCCTGCAGGGCGACATCAACGAAATTATCGATGAGTTGACAACCTTTCACCAGGCGCAGGCATTGAAGCATGACAACGCCATCGACGACCAGTGAAGTCCCCTGGACCATCCTAAATCTGCTCAAGTGGACAACCTCATATTTTTCATCCCATTCCATCGACAACCCGCGGTCGACTGCCGAAGTGCTGCTGGCCCATGCACTCAAACTTAAGCGAATCGATCTTTATCTGCAGTATGATCGTCCCATGCATGCCGACGAGTTGAAAGGCTACAAGGTTTTGATCAAGCGGCGGGTTGCCAGGGAGCCGGTGGCTTACATAACCGGTACCAAGGAGTTCTGGTCCCTTGATTTTCAGGTGACCCGTGATGTGTTGATCCCCAGGCCGGAAACCGAGTGCCTGGTGGAAGCCTCCCTGGAGATCATGAGCAAAAGAGGGGACAATAGACCTCTCAACATCCTGGAACTCGGAACGGGTTCGGGTGCCGTGGCGATTGTCCTGGCCAGCCAGGAGCCCGGCCATTGTTATTTTGCATCGGATATTTCGATCAAAGCGCTGGCGGTGGCCAGGGGGAACAGCGCTGACCAAGGGCAGAACAAGATCAATTTTTTTGCCGGGGACTGGCTGGCGCCTGTTCAGTGTACCAAAGTCGGTTTCGACCTTATTGTGTCGAATCCGCCGTATATTCCCAAGGGTGACATCAGAGGCCTGCAGCCCGAGATTCATCGATACGAACCAATCCGGGCACTGGATGGAGAGAACGACGGGCTCGGATGTTTACGGCGCATCATTGATGAAGCGCCGGACTGCCTGGTTTCCGGGGGGGGGCTACTCCTTGAAATCGGATACGGTCAGAAGGAGGGGGTCGAGGCCATCGCGCGGCACAACGGTTGTTACGATGAGGTGTCGTTTGACAAGGATTACAGCGGTATCCACCGTGTTGCCCGGTTGAGAAAGGCAGCAGCCGATTAACCACCTTCGGCTGTAATGACAATGAAGCATAGCTATGATCTAACAGCTATGACCATCCCTTGAATCCTGGTTTTCTCCGGCTTTTTTGGAGAATAGCCCTAAAAAATAACTTGCGCGGCAGAAACTTTTCTGTTACGTATTATCGTTTTAATCACACCCGCTCTTGGACCCGGGTGCCGGTGCTTTTCAATATGTTGAAAACAATTGAAAAGTCGCAAACGGGGTAGATGAGAGCGCAGGAAAAACCAAAGCAAAGGAGAATGAAATGGCGTACGTTACAATGAAAGAACTTTTGGAAGCCGGTGTTCATTTCGGTCATCAAACCAAACGGTGGAACCCGAAGATGAAACCCTATATTTTTGGAGCCAGAAACGGCATCTACATCATCGATCTTCAGAAAACCGTCCGGATGTTCAAATCCGTCTACGATTTCATCACCAATACGGTTGCCAATGGTGACTCCGTCCTGTTCGTAGGGACCAAGAAACAGGCCCGGGAATCCATATATGAAGAGGCCAACCGCTGCGAGATGTACTATGTGCATAACCGGTGGTTGGGCGGCATGCTGACCAATTTCCAGACAATCAAGCAGAGTATCGACCGTCTCAATCACCTGAACACCATCGAGAATGACGGGTCCATCGAAATGTTTCCGAAAAAGGAACGGCTTAAACTTGGAAAGGCACGGGTTAAACTGGACAGCACCCTTGGCGGAATCCGGGAAATGACCAAACTTCCGGGAGCCATTTTCATAGTCGACCCCAAAAATGAAGCCATTGCCGTGCGGGAGGGAAAGCGTTTGAACATACCCATCGTCGCTATCGTGGACACCAATTGCGATCCTGACGATATTGACTACCTCATTCCCGGGAACGATGATGCCATCCGAGCCATCCGGCTGATCACTTCCAGAGTTGCCGAAGCTTGCATCGAGGGACGGGAACTTTATAAAGAAAAGCAGCAGGCCAAGGCGGACAAGGACGTCGAAGGTGAGACCGAAATCGAAGCTGCTTCGGCAGATATGAAACCCGGTGAAAGAAAAATCATTTCCGACGGTTCAGACGGGCCTGTGGTTGAGATCATCCGTAAGGGAGCAAAACCGGAAACTGAAATCGAAAGTAAAGCAGCGGTGGATGCAGAACCGGAAACCCCGCCTGCCGAGGATACAGGAGAGTAGAAAAATGACAACAATCAGTGCAGGAATGGTTAAGCAGCTTCGGGAAAAGTCCGGAGCGGGCATAATGGATTGCAAACAAGCACTTTCGGAATGCGAGGGCGATATTGAAAAGGCGGTGGACTTTTTAAGAAAAAAAGGCCTGGCCACCGCAAAAAAACGGGCCGGCAGAGCCACTATGGAAGGTGCGGTTCAGTCCTATATTCACATGGGCGGAAAAATCGGGGTTCTCGTGGAAGTAAACTGTGAAACCGACTTTGTCGCCAAAACAGACGATTTTCTGGCTTTTGTCAAGAATATCGCCATGCACGTGGCTGCTACCAACCCTGTGGGGATTGTCGAGGAAGACGTGCCCCAGGACGTCATCGATCGCGAAAAAGAGATCTACCGGGCCCAGGCCCTCGAGATGGGTAAACCCGAAAAAATGGTCGATAAAATTGCCGATGGTAAACTCAACAAATTCTTTAAAGAGAGTTGTTTGATGAATCAGGCCTACGTCAAAGACCCTAACATGACCATCACTGACTACCTCAATGACGTGATTGCCAAAACAGGTGAAAAAATAACCATTAAACGATTTGCACGGTTTCAAGTAGGAGAATAAGAAAAGGTGACCACCCCCCGCTATAAGAGAGTTCTGCTGAAACTGAGCGGAGAGGCCCTGATGGGCGACCAGAACTTCGGTATCAGTCCGGATATGCTGGATTATGTTGCCATGGAGGTCCGTTCCATCTACGACCTGGGCGTTGAAATCGCCATTGTCGTTGGTGGGGGAAACATTTTTCGCGGGGTAGCGGCAAGCTCTTTAGGGATGGAAAGAACTTCGGCGGACCACATGGGAATGCTGGCCACCATCATGAACAGCCTGGCGTTGCAGGATGCCCTTGAGAAAAAGGACATACAGACCAGGGTCCAGACCGCCATATCCATGCATGAAGTGGCCGAGCCCTATATCCGCCGCCGGGCCGACCGGCATCTGGAGCGGGGGCGGGTCGTCATCTTTGCCGCGGGAACCGGCAACCCCTATTTCACCACCGATACAGCGGCTGTGCTGAGGGCCCAGGAAATTCATGCCGAGGTCCTTTTCAAGGCAACCAAGGTAGACGGCCTGTACGATGCCGACCCGGAAAAAGACCCATCAGCCAAAGCCTACGACAGTATCAGCTACATGGAGGTCTTGGAGAAACAGTTGCGGGTGATGGATATGACGGCTATATCCCTGGCCATGGATAACCAGCTTCCGCTGGTGGTTTTCAGCCTGAAGGAAAAGGACAACATCAGACGGGTGTGCTGCGGCGAAGAGATCGGGACACGAATTCACAACTGAACCAGAGGGTAAATCATCATGATTGCAGACATTCACGAAGATACCACAGATCGCATGGGTAAAACCATTACCGCCCTGGAAAATGAACTGAAACGCATCAGGACCGGACGAGCCTCCTTGTCCCTTTTGGACGCCATCCGTGTGGATTACTACGGGACCGTGACCCCCCTGGATCAAATGGCCACGCTTGCCGTCCCGGAAAGTCGCCTCATCACCATCCAGCCCTGGGACGCTTCCGTGCTCAAAGACATCGAAAAGGCGATATTGAAGTCTGACCTCGGGCTGACACCTTCCAATGACGGGAAGATAATCCGGTTGGCAATCCCACCCCTCACTGAGGAGCGCCGCAAAGAGCTGGTCAAAGTAGTTCACAAAATGTGCGAAGAACACAAAGTGGCGGCCCGCAACATCCGGCGGGATTCCAACGATCTTCTGAAGAGCTTGAAAAAGGACGGTGATATTTCCGAGGACGACGCTTTCAAAGCTCAGGATGAGACGCAAAAAATAACCGATCAGTTCATCAACAAGATCGACGAGGTCTACAAGGAAAAAGAGAAAGAGATCCTTGAATTCTAGCGACGCTCTTGCCGTTGAGGCAGGACTCGACCCCGCCAGACTCCCGGCTCATGTTGCCATCATCATGGACGGCAACGGACGCTGGGCAAAGAAACGGATGTTCAATCGCGTAAAAGGCCATGAGCAAGGTGCGGACACCGTACGCATGGCCGTTCGTGTCAGTCGCGAATTGGGCATTGACGTGTTGACCCTCTATGCATTCTCCACTGAAAACTGGCAACGTCCCGAAACCGAAGTCAGTGCCCTGATGTCCCTCCTGAAGCGTTTCCTGAAATCTGAAAAAAAGGATATGCTCAAGCACAATATTCGCCTGAACACCATCGGGGAGGTTGAAAGGCTGCCCAATTCCGTCAACGCAATGCTTAAGGAAACCATGCAGGCCACGGAAAACAACACGGGCATGGTGCTGAATCTTGCCCTGAGCTATGGTGCCAGATCGGAAATAGTCCGCATGGTGCAGCAGTTGTCTGAAACGGTTGCCGAGGGAAAACTCAGGTCTGAGGCCATAGATGAAGAGATGGTGTCAGCCCATCTCTACACCCGGAATATTCCCGACCCGGATCTGCTTATCCGTACCAGCGGGGAAATGCGGATAAGTAATTTTTTGCTCTGGCAGATCGCTTATGCGGAAATATACATCACCGATACCCTGTGGCCGGATTTCACCAAGGTTGAATACCTGCAGATACTCAAAGATTATCAGGGGCGTGACCGCCGGTTCGGCAAGGTCAACGGATAACACCATGCATTTGAAACGATGGATCACAGGTCTGTGCGCGCTGCCCTTTTTAATTTACGTTATTATCAGGGGCGGATGGGTTTTCACTCTGTTTATCGGGCTGGTGGCCCTGATAGGGTTGTGGGAGTATTTCCGTGTCACCTTGAACCGTGACGACAGCCCGTCGGCGCTGACCATGAAAATCCTGGCATACCTGTATGCTGTCCTGATCATGTGGTCGGCGCATCACCTGTCAACAGCCTTTATATTGAACAGTGTCGTGTTCTGCTTCTGGCTGACCGGTATTGCTTCGATTCTGCTGTTCAGACGGGACGAGCAGATTTTCGAGATCGCAAAAAAACAACTTTTTGGCATCTTGTACGTACCGTTGCTATTATCCTACCTAATCCTTATTCGGAACGGTACGGATTCCTCCGGGGCCGTGTGGATCCTATTTGTCCTTGTTGTGGTATTTTTTGGTGATATCGGCGCTCTGTATACGGGCACATTTTTCGGAAAACATAAACTCTATCCCGCCTTGAGTCCCAAGAAAACCGTCGAGGGGTCGTTGGGCGGATTGAGTGCTAATATCATCTGCGGGGGGCTATACAAGTTTATTTTTCTGCCGGAGCTCTCCTGGGGCATCAGCCTGCTTTTCTTTGTCACCCTGGGGGCTTCTGGCCAGGTAGGCGATCTTTTTGAATCCGGACTTAAACGAGTGGCCAACATAAAAGATTCCGGAGGCATTCTTCCGGGACACGGTGGTATTCTGGACAGAGCGGATGCTGCCATGTATGCAGCACCTATAGCCTACTTTTTTAAAGCGTACCTCTTTTAATCTCATGAAAAATCTTACCATATTGGGCTCCACGGGTTCCATCGGAACCAATGCACTGGCGGTGGTGGCCAGGTTCCCGGATCGTTTCCGGGTGCGGGCCCTGACGGCAAAATCGAACATTGCCCTGCTTGCCGATCAGGTTTGTAAATTTTTACCGGACATGGCTGTGGTTTATGATGAAAAAGGGGCGGAAGACCTGCGGGAGATACTGCCCAAGGACATGGATGTCAGTATTTGTTTTGGAGAAGAAGGGTATGTTGCCGCCGCCACGCTGAATTCATCTGACCTGGTCGTGGCCGCCATGGTCGGTGCTGCTGGGCTGATCCCCACGGTAGCCGCCATTCGATCGGGCAAAACCATTGCGCTGGCCAACAAGGAAACCCTGGTAATGGCCGGGGAACTGGTGATGCAACTGGCAGCAGACCACCAGGTGAGTATTCTGCCCATAGACAGCGAGCACAGCGCCATTTTCCAGTGCCTGGAAGGGAATCGGAGAGAGGATCTGCAACGCGTTCTGATAACAGCTTCCGGCGGACCATTTTTCCAGAGGGATGCCGATACCTTCAAGGCCATTCGGCCGTCTGATGCGTTAAAGCACCCCAACTGGCAGATGGGCCGCAAGATTACCATTGACTCGGCAACCCTCATGAACAAAGGCCTGGAGGTGATCGAGGCCAAACACTTGTTTGGTCTGGACCTTTCCATGATCCAAGTGGTGGTCCACCCCCAGAGCATCATCCATTCCATGGTGGCTTACAGGGATGGTTCGATTATGGCCCAACTGGGTGTGCCGGATATGAAAACCGCCATTGCCCTGGCCCTGTCCTATCCCGAGCGGCTGCCCTTGCAGCAACCCCTGCCTGATTTCAGTGCGCTGGGACAATTCACATTTGCCGAACCGGATCTTAAGAAGTTCCCTTGTCTGGCATTAGCCATGGAGGCCTGCAAATCGGGCGGCACATTTCCGGCGGTGATGAATGCCGCCAATGAAATTGCAGTGGCGGCCTTTCTTGAAGACAGGTTGTTTTTTGACAAGATACCCGTCGTGATCCAAAGGACGCTCGAAGACACGGGCAAAACCGGGGAACCCTCCCTGGCGGATATCCTGGAAGCGGATAAAATGGCACGTCTGCATGCCGTTGAAATAATCGGCGCCATATATAGATGAACGTCCAACATCGAACATCCAACGCTGAACATCGAAAAAGGAATTCTGTCTGTTTTTTGACACGGATTACACGGATTGCATTGATTCATACCTGCGGTAATGTGTTGCTATCTTTTGGTCCGCCCACAACTGATTGTACACCAAAATAAAAAAAGCATTAAATGTTTAGAATCAATTTTCGTGTTTTCATTCTTTCGTGCTTTCGTGATGAATAGTTTTCCATGTTCAATATTCATATTTTTACAGTGCCATCCGTGTAATCCGTGTCAGACAGGTCTTGGTCGATGTTGGATGTAGAACGTTCAATGTTCGATGTTCACGTTTTTTCTGTAACGTATGGTTTTAAATCCAGGTTCTTCGCCAATATCTCCCACGAATTTCGAACACCATTAACGCTGATCCTTGGTCCGCTGCAAAATTTACTTTCCAGACATTCCGATGATAAATCAAAACAGGATTTGAACATGATGCAACGGAATGCCCTTCGGTTGCAAAACCTGATCAATCAGCTATTGAACCTTTCTAAACTGGAGTCAGGTAAAATGAAATTGCAGACCAGGGAGGAAAATATTGTTGCCTTGGTAAATGGCTATGTGCAGTCTTTTGAATCGCTTGCCAGGCAAAAGAACATTGATCTTAATTTTAATTCAACAGAAGAAAACATACCACTATATGTTGATAGAGATAAAATTGAGAAAATCCTTTTTAACCTTTTGTCCAATGCGTTTAAGTTTACTGGGGAAGGGGGGAGCATTGAAGTAATCATCACCCCTACTAACGTAAACTGTCATTTCGAACCGTCATCTAACGGTGAGAAATCCCTCGGCAGCTTACCACTACAATTGGCAGATTCCTCTCCTGCCAAGGCAGGATTCGGAATGACAGGGAAAAAGGAAGGGAAGGAAAGTCAAGGGGGGGTGAACATTTCCATCTCCGACACCGGTCGCGGCATCCCAGCCGAAAAACTTGACCACATCTTTGACCGATTTTACCAGGCAGACGATTCATACTCTAAAGACCAGGAAGGTACAGGAATTGGACTTGCACTGACTAAAGAGTTGGTTGAAATACACCATGGAAAAATTTCAGTTAAAAGTGAAATAGATAAAGGTTCATGGTTTACAATATTTCTACCCATCGGTTCAGAGCATCTTAAATCAGACGAAATTTCCAATGTAGAGATCAAACAATCTGAATCACAACAATTAGAAGACTATCAAGCAATACCTCAGTTACCAGACCAAAGTACTATCACAGATAACAAACACCTACAAACTGATATCGAAGGAAAAGAAGATAAACCATATCTACTTATTGTTGATGATAACACAGATCTTCGGACCTATATCAGAGGT
>RCNC010001833.1_pt1 | contig 14310 bp, 6 predicted proteins | sample 2041301 | NCBI WGS metagenome assembly RCNC01 (sample SAMN09708231, study PRJNA481090) | Marine sediment metagenome, whole genome shotgun sequencing project. | biome: marine sediment; feature: ocean; material: sediment; isolation source: Sewage treatment plant 13A marine sediment (STP13A) ... | reverse complement strand
TGAGCGATGATCATGCTGAACAGGCAATCAGTGCTTATGGAAGTAAATTAATTCAAACACCCAACATTGATCGGATAGCCAATGAGGGGATTCTTTTTAAGAATAGTTTTGTTACCAATTCAATTTGTGCTCCAAGCAGGGCAGTACTTCTCACCGGAAAATATAGCAATTTAAATGGATTGCGTGACAATAGGGATGAATTTGACGGTAGCCAGGTCACTTTCCCCAAAATCTTACAAACAGCAGGATATCAGACTTATATGATGGGGAAATGGCATCTAAAAACTGACCCAACTGGCTTTGATGACTGGAAAATACTAATTGGGCAGGGACAATATTACAATCCAACCTTCAAAGAAAATGGTGAACAGACCAGATATATTGGCTATACAACTGATCTGATTACTGATATGGCTATTGAAACCCTGGATAAGCGAAACAAAGATAAACCATTCTGTATGCTGGTGCATCATAAGGCCCCTCATAGAAATTGGATGCCCCACAAAAAGTACTTTAATGTTTATAAGGATGAAGATTTGCCTTTGCCGGAATCCCTTTTTGATAATTACGAAGGAAGAACCGCGGCTGAGGAAGCCGATATGAGAATAAGTGATATGTACCTGTCTTTGGACATGAAACTTTTACCTGGATATTATGATGAAGAAACAGGAACTGGAGGAAGTGCAAACGCAGCCCAAAATATCGAGAAGAGTTGGGAAAATAGCTACAACAACCTTACAGAAGATCAAAAAGCTGCCTGGGATGAGCATTACATTCCAATTAATGAAGAGTTTAAGAATGCAAATCTATCCGGGAAAGAACTATTGATATGGAAATATCAACGATATGTAAAAGACTATCTCCGGTGCATTCTTTCAGTAGATGAAAGTGTTGGAAGAATCCTCGACTACCTCGATAAGGAAGGTCTTGCTGAAAATACTATAATTGTCTATACTTCAGACCAGGGATTCTACCTTGGTGAGCATGGCTGGTACGATAAGAGGTTTATGTATGAAGAATCCCTTGGAATGCCACTGGTAATTCGATATCCCGGTGAGATAGAAGCAGGTCGAAATTCTGAGGAAATTGTTTTAAACCTTGACTTCGCTCCCACCTTTCTTGATTATGCTAAAGCCAATGTCCCGGAAGAAATGCAAGGAAAATCTTTACGCAAATTATTAGGAGGGAAGGATAATTCAGAATGGCGCAATTCAATGTATTATCATTATTATGAATACCCACATGGTTGGCATGAAGTAAAACGTCATTATGGAATTCGAACCAATCGTTATAAATTGATTCATTTCTATAATGATATTGATATATGGGAATTGTATGATCTAGAGAATGACCCAAATGAGATGAACAACATATATAATCTCCCAGAAAATAAAGAATTGATTGAATCCCTAAAAAAGGAACTGGAAGAATTACAAATACAATATAAAGACACAGGGGACTTCAATTAATTCAAAAATTTATTTCATATCCCAATAATATTAAGATGAAGCAAATTAAAGTTTCTCTCAATTTCCTGCTGCCACTGTTTTTGCTTATTTTCTTATTTTCATCCTGTACTCATAAGAAATCCAACAAGCCTAATATTATCTTGTTTTTTGTAGATGACATGGGCTGGCAGGATACATCTGTCCCCTTTTATAAAGATAAAACGACCTTAAATAGACTTTATAAAACGCCTTCTATGGAAAAGTTGGCAGCAGAAGGAATGAAGTTTACCCAGGCCTACTCATCTTCAGTTTGTTCTCCAACAAGAATAAGCCTGATGACTGGAATGAATGCTGCGCGACACAGGGTTACAAATTGGACACTTCATGAAAATAAAAGTTCGGATCAGGCCAGTGATACCCTTATTCTACCTGATTGGAATGTAAATGGTATGAGCTCCATCCCAGACGTAGAGAAAACCGTTTATGCTACTCCGCTGGCTCAAATTCTTCATGATAATGGATATTTTACTATCCACTGTGGAAAAGCTCATCTTGGTGCTATCAATACTCCTGGTGCAGATCCATTGAACCTGGGCTTTAATATTAATATTGCCGGCCATGCTGCTGGTGCCCCTGGCAGCTATTATGGGGAAAAATATTTCGGGAATAAAGAGAATGAGTACAATCAACCCTGGGGTGTACCCGGACTTGAAGAATATTATGGGAAAGACATCTATTTGAGTGAGGCACTTACACTGGAAGCAATAAAAGCACTGGATAGCTCTATTGTATTGAACAAACCATTCTTTCTGTATATGGCTCATTATGCAGTACATACACCCATCCAGGAAGATCCCCGATTTTTCAGCAACTATCTTTCAGATTCATTGCCTGTTATTGAGGCAAAATACGCCTCCATGGTCGAGTCAATGGATAAAAGCCTGGGTGACCTGATGAATTATTTAGATGAAAAAGGCATTGTGGACAACACAATAATTTTATTTATGTCTGATAACGGAGGCCTCAGTGCGGTTGCCAGAGGGGGCCAACCCCATACTCACAATCTACCCTTATCGAGTGGCAAAGGCTCGGCGCATGAAGGAGGTATTCGCGAACCAATGATTGTGAAATGGCCAAATATTGTAAAGGAAGGTTCCGTTTGTAACGAATATCTTATTATTGAGGATTTTTTTCCAACGATCCTGGAACTTGCAGAAATTTCAGATTTAAAAAGTGTTCAACACATTGATGGAATTAGTTTTGTTCCTTTCCTGAAGGAAACGAGTTTCTCATCTAAAAACAGACCATTATTCTGGCATTTCCCAAATAACTGGGGGCCTACCGGACCAGGCATTGGTGCTTCAAGCACCATCAGGAAGGGAGACTGGAAGCTTATATATTACCATTCAAATCAGAGTTTTGAGTTATTCAATGTAGAATCTGATATTAGTGAATCAATAAACCTGCAATTTCAGGAGCCAGATAAGTTAATTGTAATGGCAAAGGAATTATCTGATTATCTTCGAGATGTTGATGCACAAATGCCTGTAATGAAAATATCAGGGTCTCAGGTACCTTATCCAGACGAAATTCTCATCTTGAAATAGTAATGTTAAATTTTATTTCTAATGCTCCAATCAAGAAACCTATTTATATGTCTATTATTTATCTTTTTAGTAGGATGCAACAAAAAATATCAAAGTAAAATTATTTCCCTTTCTGGATCCTGGGAATTTCAACTGGATTCACTGGATAAGGGGATCATAAATAAATGGTATAATACCATGCTACCCGACAGCATTCTATTACCCGGTAGTACCGATGAGGCAAAAAAGGGCTTTAGGACTCAAGGCTCTGACTATGGTAACCTTACACGCGAATTTTCCTATATTGGACCCGCGTGGTATAGAAAAAAAATTATTATACCTAAAAACTGGAAAGGGAAAGAAATTCAACTTTCTCTGGAAAGGGTTCTCTGGGAATCACGTATATTTCTCAATGGCAAGTCTATGGGAATAATTGATGCTATGGGTACTCCGCATATTCATCAGCTTGGCAAACTAGAACCTGGAGAACATCAGCTTACAATCAGGGTTAATAATGATATGATTCACAATATTGGTGACAAAGGACATATCTATACTGCTTATACCCAAAGTATTTGGAATGGAGTTGTTGGAAAAATTGAGCTCCAGGCTATTCATCCTGATCATATTGTTTCCGTGAAAACTTTTCCTGACATCGACAATGGTGAGTTGAAAGTGGAAGTTGGGTATGATGTATCCAAAGAATCTGTAGAAGATTACATTGTTAAACTGGAAATATCAGATATTAAAACAGGGGAAAAACTTTTACATAAATCAGAATTTCTCAATCCTGCTCAATTCGGAGAGAAGATATGGATAAGAGTGCCTGTAAAGGATGAATTGAATCAATGGGACGAATTTAATCCAGAGCTTTATCAATTGAATTGTAGTCTAATACAAGAGAATAAAATTATTCACCAGAAAAAAATTGAATTTGGGTACTCAAAAGTTAGTCACAATGGAACCCATTTATTGATGAACAACAAACCCGTTTTTCTACGCGGAAATCTTGACTGTGTTCATTTCCCTTTGACGGGTTACCCTTCTTGTAATATAGAAGATTGGGAAAGGATTTTTAGGAAGTATAAGGAATATGGCTTGAATCATGTTCGATTTCACTCCTGGTGCCCACCTGAAGCTGCTTTTACTGCTGCTGACAGATTGGGGATTTATATTCAAGCAGAAGTTATCTGGTTGGACTGGTGGATGAATACTAATATGATAGCTGAAGGAAGGCCAGAAATGGATACCAGAGGTCATCCTGCAGGCCTGGGATATGATGTAAAACGGGATAGTTTTGTGGTTGCTGAAGTAAATAGAGTAATTGAGACTTATGGGAATCATCCCTCGTTCGTTATGTTTTGCATAGGAAATGAGCTGGGCAATTCCGATTTCAATGTAATGGAGGAATGGATTACCAGGGCGAAAGAGAAAGATCCTCGCAGGCTTTATGCACTTTCAACAGCTCGGAAAATTACGCCTACTGACGATTATTCAGCCACCCATAATATTCCAGGTTTGGGTCGGACTAGAGGTCTAAATGGGCCACGAACAGACTGGAATTTTGAAGAATCTTATGGCAAAGCAAACATTCCAATCATTGCCCATGAAATAGGTCAATGGCCAGTTTACCCCCTTTGGTCAGAAATTGATAAATACACAGGAGTATTAAAAGCCAGGAACCTGGAGGAGTTTAGAGATGTGGCCAGGAAGAATGGCATTTTCAGCCAGGATCAGGATTTTCATGCCGCTTCAGGAGCTTTGAATCAAATCATGTATAAATACGAAACTGAGTCGTTTCTTCGCACCCCCAGTTGTGCAGGAGTCCAGCTTTTAAGTATGCAAGATTACCAGGGCCAGGGTGAAGCCTTAATTGGATGGTTGGATTGTTTTTGGGATACAAAAAATATCACTACACCAGATAAGTTTAGGGAACATTTTAATAGCACTGTCCCATTGCTGCAAATGGAAAAATTTATTTGGACATCAAAGGAAACATTTTCAGCAAAAGCCCAGGTTTCTCATTTCGGAGTAACCGATTTTAATGCAATACTATCTTATACCATTACAAATGATGCTGGAGAGCAAATTCTGAGTGACAGATTCCCTGATAATGAATTTAAAAGAGGCAGCCTGACTGATCTTGGAACAATTAGATTTTCTCTGAAAGATATTAAAAATGCCCAAAAATTAAACATCCACCTAGAAATTGAAAATACTGACTTCACAAATGAATGGGATATTTGGGTATTCCCAGAAAAAATTCCAGAGAATGATACAATGGATATATTGATTGCAGAGGAATGGGGAAATAATGTTACAGAAGCATTAGAGGCAGGGAGAAAAGTATTTTTAATAGCTAATAAACTAGGATCAGAAACAAACTCAATAATTGCGAATTTTTATCCCCTGTATTGGTCACTATCATTCTTTCCTGGTCAGGGAAAAACCAATATTGGTCTCCTTCTTCAGGTCACACACCCTGCATTTGAACACTTCCCCACGACTTTTCATAGCAACTGGCAATGGGAAGCTATAAGTGCTGAGTCCAAAGGATTTATTCTAAATCATATGCCTGAAGACTATAAGCCTATTGCTCAACCTGTGGATGATTTCCACCGAAACAATAAAGTGGGTTCCATATTTGAATTAAAGGCTGGTAAAGGTAAATTACTGGTGTGTGGGTATCCAATAAAAGACAAGGCTAATCCGGTAGCTCGCCAACTTTATTACAGTCTTATTCAGTATATAAATTCTGAGCAGTTTGAGCCGGAATATTCCATGAATTTTTCCTTACTTAACGAGATGTTCTGATTTAAAAAAAATATATCTTTAAAGAGTGCTTTTAAACCTGAAATAAACTATACAAATATGAGCAATAGAAACAACCGTAGGGATTTTATTAAGAAATCTTTGTCCATAGGAGCAGCGATTACAATTGTACCCAGGCATGTATTGGGGGGGAAAGGGTATTTAGCACCCAGTGATGAGTTAACTCGAGCTATAATTGGAGTTGGCGGAATGGGACGCGGACATATTGGATATGAAGGAGCCCGATTGTTAGCAGTATGTGATGTGGATACAGATCATCTTAAAGAGGCAATAAAAATTACGGGCAAAGATGTTAAAACCTATACTGACTATCGTGAGGTTCTCCAACGTAAGGACATAGATATTGTTCACATTGCCACTCCCCCACATTGGCATGGTATTATGTCAGCTGAGGCAGCCCAGGCTGGAAAAGATATCTGGTGTGAAAAACCGATGACCCGAACCATAGGTGAAGGTATTAAAGTGATCCAGGCTGTTCAGGAGCATAATAGAATATTCCGGCTGAATACATGGTTCAGGTTTAAAGATCAGTTTTACGGATTCGGCACCACTGTGGAACCCATAAAAAAACTTGTTGACAGTGGCTTGCTTGGATGGCCTTTAAAAGTTACCGTTAGCGCCACCACCGGTTTTGATTGGAAATTTTTCTGGAAAGGGGAAACCAATCTCTCTCCACAAGCTGTTCCAAAAACACTTGATTACAATATGTGGTTGGGACCTGCTCCTGTAAAACCTTATAATGTAGAACGAGTTCACTCCAAATTCAGGGGGTACTGGGATTACGATGGAGGAGGCCTTGGAGACATGGGCCAGCATTACCTTGATCCGGTACAGTATATTCTGGGAAAAGACCATACAAGCCCTATATATATTGAAGCCGATGCCCCTCAGCAACATTATGATGCAGTTGGTACATGGAGGAGGATTGAAATGAAATATGCCGATGGTTGCAAGATTATCCTTGATGGTGAGAATAAAGATAAAGATGCAGCCTTCATTGAAGGTCCATTGGGGAAATTATATAAGGGATTTAAATCAGATATTCCTGATTTGGAGAAGAAACTGGCAGCATTCCCTGATCCTGCCCCTCAATTAGGGGATTTTCACGAAGCTGTCAGAACCAGGAAAAAGTTTGCACTCAACGAAGCAAATGGACATAGATCATGTACCATTGTCAACCTGGGTAAAATTGCCCTAAGATTGGCTCGTCCACTGGAATATGATCCTGTAAAACAAAGATTTATACATGATGCGGGTGCAAATGAGTTAATTGATCAACCCATGAGAGATCCCTGGACAATTTAAAAAAGTAATGCCTAGCATATCCATTTATAAATACAGCATAAAAAATGAAAACATCTAATTTCAAAATATTTCTTTCCCTGGCAATATTATTTATTTTTAGTCAGAGTTTTACATCCAGTTCACAAAACACTGATATTGATGAAAAGGTATCTTCTATATTATCACAAATGCCTGCTCAAAATAATGAACAGCTTAGTTCCTTATTGAAGGAGATTATAGGCCTAGGTCAACCAGGTTTGAATGCCATAATAAAGCAGATCAAACCAGCTGGTGAGGGGGATGATTCAAAAGCCAGATTTGCCCTTGGAAGTATGGCATTTTACTTGACCAAAAAGCCTGGATCTGATTGGCAAAAAGTATATTCCAATACCATAACTGCAGCATTGAATATTGAAAATATGGAGGAGGTGAATTCTTTTTATATGAGCCTCCTACAGATTGCCGGCACAAATGAAGCTGTTACTGTATTAGCTGAATACCTGAATAATAAAAAGCTTTGTGATCCCGCTGTTCGCGCCCTGGTTGATATCGGTACAGTTGATGCCGAGAAGGCTCTTATTAAAGCCTTGAATACTGGCAGTGTAACAATACAAACCTCCCTTGTTGAAGGACTTGGTTATATGCGGTCACAAGAATCAGCAAAAAGAATTAGAGTTCTTTCCGATGTTAACAACACTGAACTTAAAAAAGTTTGTTTGTATGCATTGGCAAACATTCCTGATCTAAAGGCTGAAAACATACTTACTAAGGAAGCTGAGAATGCTGGATTTACTTATAATAACACAAATGCAACTGCTTCTCTGCTTATATATCTAAGGCGATTGGGTGAAACAGGAAATACCGAAGCTTCCATAGAATTAGGGAATTATATTATAAACCAATGTAACAAAGACAGCAATGCCCATACAAAAGCGGCAGCCCTCGCCATCCTTAAAAACAATGGAAATAAAAAGCTCTCCTTCATTCAATTATTTAATGGAAAGAATTTAGATAATTGGAAAGGGAACAAAACAGATTATGTAGTGAAAAATCAAGCAATAGTACTTTACCCTGACAAGGGTGGTAAGGGTAATTTGTTTACGGAGAAAGAATATAGTGATTTTATATTACGATTTGAATTTCAGCTTACACCAGGTGCCAACAATGGACTTGGTATTCGGACACCACTTAAGGGTGATGCAGCTTATGTGGGTATGGAACTTCAGATACTTGACAATACTGCCAAAGTATATGAAAACCTTGAAAAATACCAATATCATGGCTCGGTATATGGCGTTATACCTGCAAAAAGAGGATTTCTAGAACCGGTAGGCGAATGGAACTACCAGGAAGTTACCATTATTGGAAATAAAATTAAAGTTATCCTCAATGGTGAGGTAATACTTGAAGGCGATATCAAAGAAGCAGCTTCGAACGGAACATTGGATGGGAAAAAGCACCCGGGATTATTCAATCCTAAAGGCCATATTGGATTCCTTGGCCATGGTTCCCCTTTAAAGTTTAGAAATATATGGATTAAGGACTTGAGTAAAGTCCACTAGTTTTAATTGGTTAAAAATCTGGAAAAATAAAAAACATCCAAAAAATTCTTGCTATAGTCCAGTAGCTATATGTATGGTTTTGGTTGCGGTAAAACCATTTGCTATAGTAAGTTTTGATGGTACATCAGGAGAAATATCATTCTCATAATGATTAATGTCAATGATATAATCCCCTACTGGCAAAGCAGTGGCGAATGTACCGTCAATAGATATGCTAAGATTTTGAATTACCTCAGAAGTATCAGATGAATATATGATGACTTTTCGGGGTTCAAATAAAGCTTCCAGATCTTTTGGGCCAAGATCACAAGGTTCATCCGGACACATAGGTTCTAGAATTACATTTCCAGATAATATACCGGCAATTGTAGATTCTTCCTTCTTAAAACAAGAAGAAACAACTCCAATTAATAGAACAACAGTAATAAGCTTTAATATATTTTTCATATCCACTTGGTGTACATCATTAATAATTGCACGAATGTAAATCAAAAATTGTACCAAACAAAATAGCAAGCTGAAGATTTTAAGCTTGGCTATTTGACCAATGTTTTGTAATAGAGGATGAAATAATGTAACTTCCACCTACAAAAAGGAGTCAGAATAAGATAGATTTACAAAACCGGCAACCTCATTGATTATATTTGTCCCTGATGCGCGGAATGAAAGCATTCATACTTTTCTTTGCAGTCAGCTTTTCTGGCTGTATACAATCAGAATATTCATTTGAAAATTCAAAACATGATCTTCTTTTTGATGAACTGGCCATAACATGGGATGAAGCTATTCCACTTGGAAATGGTTTCCTGGGTGCCTTAGTATGGCAAAAAGATCAACGGCTGCGGTTCTCACTTGATAGATCTGATTTATGGGATTTGAGACCAAAAGAAAACCTTCAAAATCCAGAGCTAAACTTCAATTGGGTCTACGAAAAGTGGAAAGAGGATAAATACGATGAGGTTCAGCAAATGCTTGATGTACCATATGACAGGGATGCTGCTCCCTCAAAAATTCCAGCAGGAGCTCTGGAATTTGACATCTCGAGTTTTGGAGAGATAAAATCAGTAAAATTGTATGTCAATACTGGTATTTGTGAGGTATTATGGGAAAACAATATTCGCTTACTCACCTTTGTACAGGCAGACCGATCTGTTGGCTGGTACCGATTTGAAGGACTTAAAGAACGAATTACTACAGATTTAATAGAACCAGCCTATAACCTTTCTGATGATTCAGGAATAGACAGTCCCGTTACCGGCCAGGATTTAAGGAGGCTTGGTTATCCAAAGGGGAAGTTGACCAGCACCGAGCAATCCATTGATTATAAGCAGGAAGGCTGGGGCGGCTTTCATTACCAGATAAATGTCCAGTGGCAATATGACAAAAGTGTTTTGGAAGGTTGCTGGTCGATAAGTTCACATTATCCAGATCTTGAAAAACCAGAACTTTTACCAGCAAATACAATCGTATCTCGATGCCTTGAATCCGGTTTTGAAAATTCTTTATTGAACCATCAGTTGTGGTGGAAGGACTATTGGGCCAAATCTTCCATAAGTATTCCCGACAGCATTCTTGAAAAACAATATTATCTTGAAATGTATAAATTCGGATCTGCTTCTCGGAGAGAAACTCCTCCCATTTCGCTGCAAGCAGTTTGGACAGCAGATAATGGTAGACTTCCACCCTGGAAGGGAGACTTTCACCATGATCTGAATACACAATTAAGCTACTGGCCATCCTATGCTGGGAACCATCTTGATGAAGAGATGGGTTTTATCAACTGGTTATGGGATCACAAATCAACTTTTGAGGAATTTACATCCAGGTATTTTCAAACAAACGGGCTAAATGTTCCAGGTGTTACTACACTTGATGGAAAAGCCATGGGTGGTTGGATTCAATACTCTTTGGGCCCTACCGTGAGTGCCTGGTTAGGACAACATTTTTATTTACACTGGAGGTATTCAATGGATAGGGACTTCCTAGAAAATAAAGCTTACCCATGGATTAAGTCAGTGGCAATTTATTTAGATGAACTGGCCATAAAAGAAGATGGTATCAGAAAATTACCAATAAGTTCTAGTCCTGAGATTCATGATAACTCCAGGGAAGCCTGGTTTGAGGAAACAACCAATTTTGATCTGGCCTTAATTAAATGGACCTATTCCAAAGCGTCAGAATTAGCGAATGAACTGGATCTTACAGAAGATGCTTATAAGTGGGATAGCATTTTAATTGAATGGCCATCGTTTAGTATTGATTCTGTAAAAGGTTTGAACTTCGCACCTGGATTTCCTTATGATGAATCTCATCGCCATTTTTCTCATCTTATGGCATTTCACCCCTTGGGTCTTATAGATTGGAGCCAGGGAATAAGCGAACAGGAAATTATCTCAAACACTCTATCAAACATGGAAGAGCATGGTACCGATTGGTGGGTAGGATATAGTTTTAGCTGGCTTGGAAATCTATATGCCAGAGCTTTTGAAGGAAAAAAGGCTGCTCAAGCTTTAAAAACATTTGCGACTTCTTTTACCTTACCAAATAGTTTTCATGTAAATGGAGATCAGTCAGGGACGGGATTATCAAAATTCACATACCGACCTTTCACTCTTGAAGGGAACTTCGCCTTTGCATCTGGAATCCAGGAAATGCTGCTCCAGAGTCACACCGGGGAAATCCATATATTCCCTGCATTGCCGGAAGAATGGAGAGATGTTTCTTTTACGAATTTTAGAACCGAGGGTGCATTTCTTATATCTGCCTCTATCCAGGATAAGAATTTTACTCATTTAAAGGTTTATTCGGAAAATGGAGGTCTTTTAAGACTTCATAACCCTTTTACAACTAACAATATAGAAGTTTCCGGAATCGAACTTTCAAAAGATGTCTTATTGGATCAAATTATTGAGATAGAGACCGAACCTGGCATGACTATTCACTTCAATGCCATCAACAACGAATAAAATTATTCATATGAGATTCCCAAAATCATCGACAACTCATCTTGTCCAAATTGCTATTGGTATATTTTTCCTTGGTCAGCTTATTGCATGTACAAGTGGAAATGAAAACCCACCCAATATATTGTTTGCTATAGCAGATGACTGGTCCTGGCCTCATGCAAGTGTAGCTGGAACAAATGAGTTGTATACTCCTGCATTTGACCGGATTGCCAATGAAGGGGTGCTATTCACGAATGCATATTGCTCAGCCCCATCCTGCACGCCATCGAGGGGAGCTATTTTAACTGGTCAGTATCATTGGCGATTGGAGGAGGGAGCAAATTTATGGAGCACCTTACAAATAAAATTCAAATCATATCCTGAATTATTAGAAGAAAAAGGATATTTTATTGGATATACAGGTAAGGGATGGGGGCCTGGTATCATAGAGAAAGGCGGTAGAACTAGAAATCCTGCAGGCAAAGCTTTCAATGATATTAAAATTGATTCCCCTGAACACATCAACCGGGTTAACTACGCTGAGAATTTTAAAAGCTTCCTATCAGGAAAAAATAAAAATGAACCCTTCTGCTTCTGGTATGGGGGGGTTGAACCTCACCGAGCATATAAAAATGGTATAGGAAAAGAATCAGGTAAGAATCCGGATAATGTTGACGTTCCTGCCAGTTTTCCTGATAATAAGGTTGTGCGGAATGATATACTGGACTATTACACTGAAATAGAGTGGTTTGATCATCACCTAAAGGATATGATATCCGTATTGGAAGAAATGGGAGAGCTTGATAATACTATCATTATTTGTACTTCTGATAATGGTATGCCATTTCCCAGAAGCAAATCTAACCTGTATGATTTGGGAACAAGAATGCCTCTGGCTATCCGTTGGGGAGAAAAAGTTAAGGGAAAAAGGATAATCGATGATTTTGTCAGTTTAACAGACCTTGCTCCCACAATTCTTGAAGCTACTGGAATTGAAATACCAGCTGAAGTTACTGGTAAAAGTCTTATAAAAATTCTTTATTCAGAAAAATCAGGTAAGCTTGAACCGAAAAGAGATCATGTCTTGACTGGAAAAGAAAGGCATGCCTGGGTTCGGAAAGGTGGCCTTGGCTATCCTATGCGTGCCATTCGAAACATGGAATTCCTTTATATTTTAAATTTCGAACCTGACAGGTGGCCGGCTGGAGATTCCACTAACTTTGAATTCCTGAGCCCATCCCAAATATATGGAGATGATGATGCTTCTCCTACTAAAAAGGTTTTACTGGATAATCAAAACTCTCCCTTATATAATAAGCTGTACAATCTATCTTATGGAAAAAGACCCAACGAAGAGTTGTACGACCTTAGAAATGATCCCGATCAGCTTAATAATGTAGCATATAAAAGTGATTATTTGTCTATTAAAAATAAACTAAATAAGCAGTTATTAAAAGAACTGCTTGAATCTGAAGACCCCCGGGTTACAAGTAATGGTGAAATATTTGATAGATATCCATATCATAAAAACAAGTTCACTCCTCGAATGTTTTATGACTCATTGGATATATACTATGCCCAGGGAACAATGGCTGGTGAAATATCCAGTTCAGAGGTCATTTTACAGACAAGACTTACAAGTTCTCCCTTGGAAACGGGAACTGTTGTTCCAGGTAAAGAGGGAATCGCTCGATTTGAAATAGATGAATCTCCCGCATTTGACAATCCCCTTCGTTCTAGCTGGATAATGGTTCAAGCTGAAAACGATTTCATTGTTAAAGCAAAGCTAGGTGATCTGGAACCTGGAACACAATATTTTTATAGGACGGAATTTGGAATAACCGGAACCTATACAAAATTTGGTGATACCCAAAGTTTCACTACGCTTCCCGGGAAGAACTCAGAAAAATCAGTAAGCTTTGTTATTGTAACCGGAATAAATTATGCCAAATTTCATTATGGTAAGAATGGCACTAAATTGAATCCTGGAGAAAATATGTATTCAGGCCCGGATAAATCACTTGGGTACCCGGCACTGGAAAGTATTACAAAACTGAAACCTGATTATTTTATTGGTACCGGTGATAATGTATATTATGACCACCCAAAGGTACCAAGGGCAGAAACCAGGAATGAAATGCGCCAGAAATGGCACCATCAGTTTCAGCAATCTCGTTTTGTAGAATTATTTAAAAATATTGGTACTTATTGGGAAAAAGATGATCATGACTATCGATTCAATGACTGCGACACAACCGGACAAGAAAAACCAAAACATGAGTTGGGTAAAAGTATCTTCCTTGAGCAAGTTCCTATAATTGACCCAAAAGAGAAAAGCCCTGTTACTTATCGCACTTTTAGAATGAATAATAATGTTCAAATATGGTTTACCGAAAATCGTGATTATAGGAGTCCCAATGATTCACCCGATGGACCTAATAAATCTATCTGGGGAAAAAGCCAATTCGAATGGTTGAAATCTACTTTACTGAAAAGTGATGCAAAATATAAGATTCTGGTCTCTCCTACTCCACTCATTGGTCCAGATGATGCCTACAAATCAGATAACCACGTAAACCAGAAAGGATTCAGATACGAAAGAGATTTATTCTTCAAATGGTTGACTGAGAATGGCTTCAATTCAAACAACTTT